>ENA-OPCB01001883-OPCB01001883.1-human-gut-metagenome-genome-assembly--contig:-NODE-1883-length-12182-cov-3.124268_pt1 | contig 12182 bp, 9 predicted proteins | sample MGYA00241561_ERZ501473 | MGnify/ENA primary metagenome ERZ501473 (study PRJEB25962, sample SAMEA2042519) | human gut metagenome | biome: human gut; feature: human-associated habitat; material: faeces... | reverse complement strand
AGGAAGGAGTAAACCAGAGTTTGTTAAAAAAATCATTCCTGCGAAGTGCGATAAATATTCCGCAGAAAGCCTGTGTGGGCGATACTCTAATATAACCACTTCTATAAATATTATCGTAAACAATCTATAAAATAGCAATTTGATAGTTACTGGTCGCGGAGTGAACAGTAACATTTGATATACTAAAAATATATCAAGTATAAGAAATACCATCAAAAATGAGAACAAAAAAGGGCTGTATTCCTACAGCCCCCTGAAAAGCATTATTCCATAATTCTCGGAGCAGCCTTTACTTCCAGTTTTTTCAGGATATCCTGTGGGTTTTCAAATTTGGAGAGCATGATCATTGCTGCAATTACATATGGTTTGAAGCTTGCTTCTTTATAAAGCGGGATACGGTAACGGTCAAATACGCTTGCATCAACCTCACCGGTCTCACAGCTTACGCCTGTAATATCAGCTGGCAGACAGTGCAGGTAAAGCGCTTTGCCGTCCTTGGTAGTCTTCATAAGCTCTTCTGTGCAAGCCCAGTCTTTGTGCTCTGCGTTCTGAGCAAGAAGCTCTTTCTCCAGTTTATCGATTCCGTCGAAGTCGCCTTCACCATAGAGGTTGGTACGTTTTTCCATTGCTGCAAATGGAGCCCAGCTCTTTGGATAAACGATATCGGCATCTTTGAATGCTTCTTCAATGCTGTTTGTCTTTGTGAAAGAACCGCCGGATTTTTTCGCATTTTCGGCAGCAACAGCCTTTTTCAGCCCGCCGTTGTCACGCAGATAAACGACCAGATTAATCGCTCCGGCCACCAAAGCTATCAGCAAAACGTAAAAATAACTGGCCGAAACCAAATCCCCTTGCCCGTAATTCATTGCCTTTTTGTTCACAATGTCGCAAAAAGCGCCGACGGTCAGTGTCAGAACCAAAAACTTCAACGCCTGCATGCTTATCGGGCTGCGGTTAAACAACCGAACCGAAACAACAATCCCGGCCATGGCCGCAACAATAAGAAGCGCAACAAGCGGTTCCCGCAGATAAACCAGAATTGTCGACGGCGAAATAATCAGCCATAAGACAAAGGTAATCCCGATGGAAAACGGCTGCAAAGACGTCGCCACCTCGGCGCCCCACCGACGCAGCGCAACAAAAAACTTGCCGTCGACAAAAGCGATTAAAGCTCCCTGCAACATGCACAGGGCATAAAATTCCCAATGCGGAACCGGTGTAAACAAACCGGCGAAAGGCAACAGCATAAAAAACACCGCCCACCCCCGATAAACCATAAACAGCGACGCCTTCATCGCCATCTTCTGATTCAGCAGAAAATATGCCGCATTGAAAAAACTGGTCAGCAGCGCAAAGACGACCCACATTTTCTATTCCATTACCATACTGATATATGTCATGAAAATAAAACCCATAAACACGGCAAAGGCCGATTTCTCAGTTTCCCTGGTACCATACGTTTCCGGAAGAATTTCGTTAACGACGACAAACAGCAGCGTCCCCCCGGCCATAGCCATTCCCAGCGGAACAATCTTGTCGCTCAGTCCCATCGTCAGCAGACCGATAACGGCACCAATCGGCTGCACCATGCCAATCAGCAGCGCCGTAAACGCGGCCTTGAGTTTGGAACATTTGGCCGCCACCAGCGAAATGGCTATGGTCAGGCCTTCAGGAATGTTATGAACCGCAATGCCGATAACCAGACTGTCCGGATTCATAAAGTCTTCGGCACTGTAGGCCACTCCGACGGCCAGCCCCTCGGGAAGCTTATGCAGCGTAATCGCAATAATGAACAGCCAAGCCTTTTTCAGGGTAAAATGCATACCGTGCAACCCCATGTTGTTATGTTCGTGAGGCAGCAGGTCATTCAAGAGCCAAACCAGAGCCACGCCGGCAAAAACCGCGCCGCAAAACCAGAAAGCCGCCACATGAATATCCGGATCAAAAGTCGCGATTTTGTGCATGGACGGCACCAGCAGCGCAAAGAACGATGCCGCCAGCATAACGCCGGCCGCCGCATTAAGCATACAGTTAATATTTTCCTGACTGTATTTTTTTTTCAGAAAAATCATAAAACCGCCGACACCGGTTACAACCCCTGCCAGCAGCGATGCCAGCAGCCCCTGCATAAACACTCCGGACATTTACAGCTTCCTTTCTCTAATTTTCTTTATAATCCGCTCATAATACGGCAGAATTCTCTTTTCGGTACAATAATCGCGAACCTTGTCAAAATCAATCCATTTCACGCCTGAATTTTCATCCGGCTTAATACGCAGCATGCCTTTTTCATCGGCTTCCAACAGATAAACAACGTTATAATGCAGATGAGTCGGCACCAGAGAGCCGCGTTTAATATGATTGTGAACCACCAGAACGTTAACATCTATGGGTTCGTTACCGATAACCCCGACTTTCTTCAGCCCGGTTTCTTCCGAAGTTTCCTTCAGCGCTACCCGCAAAAGGTTCTTGTCGCCGTCGGCATGCCCGCCAACCCAGGCCCATGTGTCATACAGATTGTGGTAAACCATCAAAACCCTGTTCCGCTCCCTGTTCACAATCCAGGCGGAAGCCGAAAGATGGCCGACCAGATTGTCGCGGTCACAGGCTCTGTCGCCATAAGTCGACAGAAACTGCCGGAAAGAACGGACAGCTCCCTCTTCGACACCATCATAAGGAGAATAATTTGAAAGAAAATCAATCAGTTGCATCATTTTTTGTCAGTTCTTCATAAAACGCGTTAACCTTAAAATCATGACCGACAACGCTTTCACTGCGCAGCAGCACGTTTGCCGCGCACAATTGTCCCAAACATACCGCTTCCGCAGGTGTCTGCCCCTTCATCAGGCCGGACAGAAAACCGCCGGCAAAAGCGTCGCCCGCACCGCTTGTATTGCATATTCTCCCGACTTTCGGCGCCGTAAAACTGCTCCATGTTCCCCGGTCAAACAAATCGACGCCCTTGGCTCCCTTGGTCATAACGGCAGTTTTAAACTCTTTTTTGCCCAAAGCTCCGAACTCGTTTTCATTGCCGAGAACAATATCGATTTTCGGCAACAGCGTCTCAAGCGTCGGTAAATTTTCGCGGACAATAATTGGATCAGACAACGTCAAAGCCGTTTTAATTCCGCGAGAAAAGGCAAAATCAACAATTTTTCCGACGGTTTCGGCATTATGGTCCAGCCAGTATCCCTCGACAAATATCAATTTGGCCTGTTCCGCAGCCGTCCAGTCAATATCCTGCGGATAAATGAGTTTGGAAGCGCCCATTTTGCCGCACATCGACTTTTCGCCGTCATCATGAACCAAAATCAACGTACAGGCCGTCGGGGCGGCACTGTCCGTTGCCAGCAGACTCTTGACGCCGTAGTCTTTAAGCTCCGCTTTGAATTTCAGTCCTTCGACGTCATCGCCGACCTTGCCCGCAAATCCGGCCGAAATCCCCAGAATCGACATGGCTTTAAGCGAATTGGCCACCGAACCGCCGCAACAGGAACGTCCGTTTTTCAAACGGCCTTTGATTATTGCAAAAGCTTCCGGCGTCGTTCTGAAAAAACCGCCTTTGCAGGCGTCGTGAAACTCAATCAGAGAAGAAACTTCGGCAGCCGCCGCGGTTATGTCAACAATCGCGTTCCCCATTCCGATAACGTCAACCATAATCTCCCCCTTTTGCAAACGAACGCCCAATGGAAAGATTGCCGGAAAGACAATTCTCCGGCAATCTTCTTGCAGACCTTTATCCGAGTTTTTTGCTCAGCAGCTGGTTAACCATTCCCGGATTGGCTTTCCCCTTGGAAGCTTTCATTACCTGTCCGACAAACCAGCCCATCAGCGCGGTCTTGCCGGCGCGATAAGCCGCCGTATTGTCCGGATTGTCGGCAATTACCTGGTCGATAATGGCTTCAATGGCCCCCGTGTCGGTAACCTGCTTAAGCCCTTTTTCTTCAACGATTTTTTCCGGTTCCTCACCCGTGTCGGCCATCAGCAGGAAAACCTCCTTGCCGATATTGCCCGAAATAACGCCGCTGTTTATCAGATTAACCAGTTTTCCGATATATTCCGGCTTAACGGGACTTTGCTCAAGTTCCAGATGGCGTGCTTTGAGCATGGCAAAAAAGTCGCCCATAATCCAGTTGGCAACCTTTTTGCCGTCACTGCCTTTAGCTGCCTTTTCAAAAAAAGCCGCCACTTCCTTGTTCTCGCACAAAACGTCGGCATCATAAGGGGTTAAACCCATTTCCTTAATAAAGCGCGCCTTCTTCGCATCCGGCAGTTCGACCATTTCCTTGCGGATATTTTCAATATATTCGTCCGTCAGCACCAGCGGCGGCAGATCCGGCTCCGGAAAATAACGGTAATCGTGGGCAAACTCTTTTTTGCGCATAACCCGCGTCTGACCGGTCAACGGATCAAACTGTCGGGTTTCCTGTTCGATTTTGCCGCCGGCCTCATAAACCTCGACATGGCGTCTGGCCTCGTTTTCAATTGCCGACATCACAAACTTTACGCTGTTGACGTTCTTCATTTCGCAGCGGGTACGGTAGCCGTCTTCACCGACTTTGCGTACCGAAACGTTGACGTCGCAGCGCATGGAACCCTCGTCCATGTTGCCGTCGCAGGTTTCCAGATACCGCAGAATGGAACGCAGCTTTTTCAAAAACGCACCGGCTTCTTCCGGCGAGCGGAAATCAGGCTTGGTAACGATTTCCATCAGTCCGACCCCTGCCCGGTTCAGGTCGATATATGTCTTTTTCGGATCAATGTCGTGAATGGACTTGCCCGCATCCTGTTCAATGTGCATGCGCTCAATGCCGATTTCCTTGCTTGAACCGTCTTCCAGATTGATAACCACCTTGCCCTCACCGACAATCGGATACTGAAACTGCGTAATCTGATATCCCTGCGGCAGATCGGCATAAAAATAGTTTTTGCGGGAAAACTGCGAATACTTGTTGATCTTGGCATTCAGCCCCAAACCGGTTTTAACGGCCTGATGCACACAGCGCTCGTTCAGAACCGGCAGCATGCCGGGCATGCCGGCGTCGACAAAAGAAACATGCTCGTTGGCATCGGCGCCGAAAACCGTGGAAGCGCCGCTGAACATTTTTGACTTGGAAATAATCTGACAGTGAATTTCCAAACCGCAGATAACTTCCCACCTGTTGTCTTTTGTTTCGATAATATATTCAGCCATCTTTACTTCCTCTCAAACTTTATGTCTTCTTCCAGAGCCGAAGCAGTCTTGAAGACAGAACCTTCGTCAAAAGCTTTGCCGATAACCTGCAGGCCGAGCGGCAGACCCTCTGCGGACAATCCTGCCGGCAGGCTCATTGCCGGCAATCCCGCCAGGCTGACCGAAACCGTAAAGACATCGTTCAAATACATATTAATCGGATTCTCGAGCATCGACTTGTCGCCGATGGGAAATGCCGGCGTCGGCGCCGTTGGCGTCAGAATAACGTCACATTTTTCAAAGGCTTTCACAAAATCGTCGCGAATCAGACGGCGAACCTTCTGCGCCTTCAGATAGTAGGCGTCATAATAGCCGGCGGACAAAACGTAGGTACCGATCATAATCCGGCGCTTGACTTCCTTGCCGAAACTCTCCGTACGGCTGTTTATATACATGTTGTCCAAATGCTCGCCGGGAACGCGCAGACCGTAACGCAAACCGTCATAACGTGCCAGATTGGAAGACGCTTCCGCCGGCGCAATGATATAATACGTTGCCAGAGCATACTTGGTATGCGGCAGCGAAATGTCGACGATATCGGCACCCCGGGCTTTCAGCATCTCAATGCCTCTGTCCCAAACCGCCGCAATCTCGGCATTCAAACCGTCCGGCCGATATTCCGCCGGGATGCCGATTTTCATGCCCCTGACGTCCATTCCGATAAACTTTTCAAAATCAGGAACTTCCGCTTTGGCCGACGTCGAATCCCTGACGTCATGGCCGGCCATGTTCTTCAGCATAACGGCGCAGTCACGTACGTCTTTGGCAATCGGCCCGGCCTGATCCAAAGACGAGGCAAAGGCGATAATGCCGTAACGCGAACAGCGGCCGTAAGTCGGCTTAATACCGGTAACGCCGCAGAAAGCTGACGGTTGGCGAATGGAACCGCCGGTATCCGTACCGGTTGCCGCCGCGCAGATATTTGCAGCCACGGCTGCGGCCGAACCGCCTGAAGAACCGCCTGCCACCAGCTTTTTGTCCTTGCTCCACGGATTGACCGCCGGACCGTAAAAACTGGTTTCATTGCTGCCGCCCATGGCAAATTCATCCATATTTGTCTTTCCGATAATGACTGCTCCGGCTTCTTCCAGTTTTTTCACTGCTTCTGCCGTATAAGTCGGTATAAAGTTATATAAAATCTTTGAAGAACAGGTCGTCAGCAGTCCTTCGGTACACATATTGTCCTTGATGGCCACCGGAACACCTGCTAACGGACCTGTCAGCTCTCCGGCATCAATTTGTGCCTGTACTTCTTTTGCGCGGGCCAGCGCACCTTCCTCATCGACTGTCACAAAACTGTGCACCTGCTCTTCTTTTGCGCGTACCGCATCCAAAGCTTCCCGAACGGCTGCTTCCACGGTCACTTCTTTTGCTTTTATCTTTTTTCCCAGCTCTACCGCTGTCAAACTCATCAAACTCATTTCCATGTCCTCCGTTCTTATTCGCCGATTGTCTTCGGTACTTTGAATCCGCCATCTTTCTGCTCCGGAGCATTCTTCAATGTATCTGCACTGCCATCTCCGTTTGTCACAACATCCTCGCGGAATACATTTTCAATCGGGAATACATGGGACATCGGCTCGATGCCTGTCGTATCAAGCTCGTTTAAGAGATCGATGTAATCCAGCATATCTTCCATATCTTTTTTCGCTGCTTCTGCTTCTTCCGGACTCAGTTCCAGTTTTGCCAGAATGCCGACATATTCCATGGTGTCATCGGAAATGACATTTTTCATAGTTCCGTCCTCTGCCATTACTTTTGTGACGGATGCGCCGCTGGTCTGTTCTTCTGCTTCCGGCTCTTCCTCAAATGCCACATGGCTGATTTTGGCATAAACAGCAGCATCCACGATCCCCTGATTATTTCTTGTGGACTGACGCAAGGTTCCTTCATAATCCATACCGGCTTTTTTCATCACTTCACCGGAATTTGGATTTGCCACATCATGCTGTGCCCAGACACGTCCTGCACCGACTTCTGCCATCAGGAAACGGATGACTGCCTCCACAGCCTCTGTGGTGTAACCCTGATGCCACCAGGATTTTCCGATGCAGTAACCAAGTTCTGCACTCTGGACATCTTCATTCAGTGATACCACGCTGATACTTCCGATTGGCTGCTCGATGTCATTTAACTCGATGGCCCACTGATAAAACTCATTTTTGCTGTAACCTGCTTCCCACTGCTGCAGAATCTCTGCGGTCTCTTCCACACTTTTGTGCGGCTGCCAGGTCAGGTATCTGGTCACTTCCGGGTCGCTCGCCCAGTTGTAATACATATTTTCTGCATCTTCTATGGTAAAACGCCGTAATGTCAGGCGTTCTGTTGCGATTGTCTGTGTTCCTGTATGTCTCACGTTTCTCTCCTCCTACATCTGGATCGCACTTTGTAACGGTTTCGGGGTCTGCCATAATCTGTTACGGCTCTAATCTGCTCAGATCTCGCGGGAACAAGGTCGCTTCACGGACGTTATCTTCTCCGATCAGCTGCATGGTCAGACGTTCCATTCCGATACCAAGTCCACCATGTGGCGGCATGCCGTATTTGAATGCGGACAGGTAATGCTCCATGCCTTCGGTTTCCATGCCCCGCTGCGCGATCTTTTCCATTAATTTATCATACTGATGGATACGCTGTCCACCGGTTGTGATCTCCAGACCTTTGTAAAGCAGATCAAAGCTTAAGGTATAGGTCGGGTCTGCCGGATCATCCATGGCATAAAACGGACGTTTCTTGGATGGATAATGTGTGACAAACACAAAATCACTGCCGAATTCTTCTTTTGCATACTGACCGATCAAATGCTCCTCCTCCGGCTCCAAATCGTATGGATTGCGAAACTGTCTGTCGTATTTTTCAGCCACGCGCTGTTTTGCTTCATCAAAACGGATGGCCGGGATCCGGCTCACATCCGGAAGTTCGATCTGTAAAATATCTAACTCTTTCACATAGTCTTTTTTCAGTAACTCCATGGTATACTGCAAAAATCCGGTTTCCATAGCCATGATATCTTCGAATCCGTCAATATAACCCATTTCGAAATCAAGGCTGTTATATTCGTTTAAATGGCGTTTTGTGTTATGTTTTTCCGCACGAAAAACCGGTGCTGTCTCAAAGACTCTGTCAAACACGCCCACCATCATCTGTTTGTAAAACTGCGGACTCTGCTGTAAGATCGCAGGTCTGTGGAAATACTCCAGTTTAAACAGGTTGGCACCGCCCTCAGCACTTTTTGCACCAAGTTTTGGTGTATGGATCTCTGTAAATCCCTGGCTGTAAAGGAAATCGCGAAAGCCTCTCACAATGCCGTCCTGAATCCGGAAGGTTGCACGCTCCCTGATGTTTCTTAACGCTACTGCACGGTGGTTTAATCTGGCTTCCAGGGAAGTTTTCATCTTCCACTTTGCGATTGGAAGCGGCAGACTCTCTGCAGGCTCGGAAAGAATCTTGACCTCTTTCATGCGGATCTCGAATCCTCCCGGCGCACGCTCTTCCTTATTTAATACACCGCTCACCTCAATGGCTGCGCCTTCCTTGAGTTCCTTCAGATCAATAGCGGTCACACCTTCTTCATACACGCACTGCAGGAGACCTTCTCTCTTTCGCAGGACCACAAAGGCTACCTCACCCATGTCACGCACCGTATGGACGGCTCCATTCACGCTGATCATCTGACCATACAGGTCAGAGGCAAGGATTTCACTGATTTCCATCGTCTCTTTTGGTATTACACCAGTCATCATTTTCATTGTTTCGTACACTCCTTTTGCATAAAATGTTGTAAGGTGCGGGACGGAATTATTCTTATTTTTGTCTTTTTCAGAGCCATCTCGATTACGCTACGCTCCATCTCGATGTGGCTTCTCGCCAAAGAAATTCTTAAAAATATATTCATTCATGCAAGCATGATTCGCATATTTTTTCGAATTGCCTTGGCTCTGAAAAAGACAAAAAAACGCCCTAAGGATACTTCTTTGTATCCCAGGACGAAATAATGTTCTTTTATTATTCCGCGGTACCACCCGCATTGAGAAAAACAATACTACAAAACACTCATGATCTGTGTCTTTCCCCACTCAGGCACGTAACGTGTGCGAACCGTACAGACCTACTGAAATCTATTTCCGATTTCCCATTCAATCTGTCTGCTCCAGAGTGTTCCCTTCCTCTCCTCCGCCAAACAGCGCTCTCAGTCGGTGACGCCGTATTCCTGTCAGTTTCTGAAGATAAGAGTCTCCTTCTACGCATTTACTCATGATTTTGTATCTTAGCACAACGTTTTTCGCTTTGCAAGTCTTAATTGACCGACATATTAAGAAATTATTTCCTTTTTCTTTCAAAAATTTCCTTATTATATGATTTATGATATGAATCATGATTTTTGATACAGTTTCCTACGCATTCTGCAAGTTCCTCATTCAGGCATGATTGCTTTTTAAAACGTATGTAATGTGTGAACTGTAACGCTGTAATATTCACAAAAGGAAACGGCAATATGAATTTTTTTTGTTCATATCGTGTATTTTATACTTTTTTAATTGACTTTTTGTAAATTTAGGTCTAATATCTGTACGGTTATGTAAAATTCTTTTAACTTAATAGTAAAGTTTGCACTTTCGACACCACGTTTTGAGAGAAGGAGTTTATATGAAATCATTTAGAAAAAATGGGAAAGAAAAACCGATCATCATCGGTGATAATATCAAAAGAAAACGACATGGTTTTTTCCGTTTTCTGAAAAACTTTAAATTTCCGGATCTGTCTGACAATCCAAAAGTACAGTTTATGAATAAATTTTCACTGCTGTTCCACGGACTGCTGGCCTGCATCCTGGTCTTTACAATTGAATGTGTATCCAGACATTCCTTTACATCAGCAGTAAGTTTCTGTATCAGCTCACCGCTGACATTCCTTTATAATGCACTGCTGATTTTTGCAACGTTGCTCATCGTATATCTGTTCAAGCATCGTGCACTGGTCCGCATTGTGATATCCATATTCTGGATGCTGCTTGGTGTTATCAACGGATGCGTACTTGCCTCCCGTGTTACACCGTTTAACTTTGCAGACCTGAAGCTGATCGGAGACCTGCTCTCCATGAAAAACAGCAAATATCTGTCTGCAGGACAGGAGATCGCAGTGGTCATTCTGCTGATCGCACTTGCAACTTTCCTGATTCTTTTTGCATTCAAGGGACCGAAATTCAAAGGAAGAGTTCATCTGTTCCGCAACCTTGGTTTACTGGTACTGTGCGTAGCAAGTATTCCTTTTATCACAAAGGCAGCGATCCACTCCGATATCCTTTCCGGATACTTCGGAAACCTGGCACAGGGATATAAGGATTACGGTTTTGTATACAGTTTTTCTGCCAGTGTGGTAGATACCGGCATGAGCAAACCTGCCAATTATACGGAAGAAACCATTGACACGATCAATGACAATGTAACGACAGAGCCGACAACGGTTGATTCTTCTGATATGCCGAATATCATTTTCATGCAGCTTGAGACATTTATCGATCCGTATGAATTAAACTTTTTGAGCTACTCCGAAGATCCGATCCCGAACTTCCATAAATTAATGGAGAATTATACATCCGGATACCTTACTGTTCCGGTTGTCGGAGCCGGAACCGCAAATACGGAATTTGAAGTTCTGACCGGTATGGGCATCCGTTTCTTCGGTCTGGGTGAGTACCCATACAAAACCGTTTTAAAAAATACTACCTGTGAAAGTGCAGCTGATGACCTTGGTAATATCGGTTATGCCACTCATGCCCTGCACAACAACGGTGGTAACTTCTACGGACGTGCAAAAGTATTCTCCCAGATGGGATTTGATACATTTACCAGCAAAGAGCTGATGAATATCACAGAATATAATGAAATTGCTTCCTGGCCGACAGACAACATTCTGATTGATGAGACAACCAAGACACTGGATTCTACTCCGGATCAGTCTGATTTCCTCTACACCATTACGGTACAGAGTCACGGAAGCTACCCGGATTACAAAGTATTTGATAACCCTGAAATTCAGGTAACCGGAGGAGATACCGAAGCTGAGCATTATCAGTGGGAGTACTACATCAACGAACTTCACGAAGTTGACAAATTCATCGGAAACCTGATCGATACCTTATCCAAACGTAACGAGAAAACAATCGTTGTCATGTACGGCGATCACCTTCCGACCCTTGGACTGGAAGAATCCGATATGAATACCGGAAACCTGTATGACACTACATACGTTACATGGAATAACTTTGGTCTTGAGAAACAGGATAAAGATGTGGCTGCTTACCAGCTGATGTCTTACATCACAGATCAGCTTGGTATTCACGAAGGAACGATGTTCCGTTATCACCAGTCTGAAATGAACGCAGACGTATCTGCTGACGATGCTTCTTACATTACAAACTGGGAATTACTGCAGTACGATCTGCTTTACGGAAACCGCTATTCCTATCATGGGGTAGACAAATATCCGGCTTCCAACCTTGTAATGGGTGTTCAGGATGTTGTAATTGACCATACATCCATGAGCGCGGATAAGACAAAGCTGACCATCTTCGGTGAGAATTTCACTCCTTGGAGTAAGGTTTATGTCGATGGCGAGAAAGTTTCCACAGAATATATTTCCGGAAACTGCCTTGAGATTTCTATGGCAAACCTGTCTGATGGTTCTGAGCTGGTGGTAAATCAGGTTGGCTCAAGCAATACGATCTTCCGCAGTTCCAACACGGTTACCTTCCATGCACCGGCTGATTTTGATGAGCATGAAGCAGATAACGTAGAAGTTCCGGATACATCCGGAGATGACATGGGTGTGCCGGTAGTAATTCCGCCTGAGGAACAGACCACGGATGATGCGGCAGCTACAACTACCGCACAGTAATAACTTGTCTGGTGGCTTAACATTCAGAAAGTAAAGCGGACATTCGCAATCC
>ENA-OPCB01001882-OPCB01001882.1-human-gut-metagenome-genome-assembly--contig:-NODE-1882-length-12187-cov-3.475684_pt1 | contig 12187 bp, 7 predicted proteins | sample MGYA00241561_ERZ501473 | MGnify/ENA primary metagenome ERZ501473 (study PRJEB25962, sample SAMEA2042519) | human gut metagenome | biome: human gut; feature: human-associated habitat; material: faeces... | reverse complement strand
CCTGCCGCAGCAGATGAAAAGAGCTGGATTGCTCCGACAGGAAGCGAAACCTATACGGATACGAAGACTGGTGCAGAAAAGACCGGATATCGTTTTGAAATTCCGGTGGAAGAGCTTGACAAACAGATGGATGTTGCCGTTCGCTCAGCCAAGAAAAAAACATGGGCTGATAAAACCGTTACGATCCACAGCACCGATGCAATCCCGACGGTAACACCGGAACCAACCGAGACTCCAAGCGAAAATCCAGGTGAGGATTCCTCGAATAAGCCAGCCAGTGTAGAAGCACCGGTTACCAAAGAGGACGGCAGCGTATTCAAAATGTTCGTCATCTCCGAGGCAACAATGATCAACAAGGGCGATAAACTCGTTCTTACACTGAAAACAAACAACGTATCATTTGATAAACTGTATCTTGGAAAGAACGATGACCTTGCAAAAACACCGGCTATCCAGGGAATGCAGGAAGCAAACGGCGGTTATTCCTTTACATTTGAAGTAGATGCGGACAAAGCCGGCACAACCGTTCCGATCGTTCTTGGAAAGAAAGACGGAACCTGGTACACCAAACAGCAGCTTTATCTTGCAGTTCCGGGAAGCAAAACACCGGAAGTAACTCCGATACCGGAGCCGACCGAGACTCCGGTCCCGACTGCAACCCCGACTCCGAGTGAGACTCCGGTTCCAACCGCAACTCCAACTCCGGAACCGGCGAAAGTAGAAAACGGTATCTACAGCGGAACCGCGGAGACCGGCGCAGCTATGTTCAAAGTAGTCGGCGTAGAGCTGACCGTAAAAGACGGCGACATGAAAGCACGCATCACGTTAAGTGGTGTTGCCTACGATTATCTGTACATGGGAACACCGGAAGAGGCAGCTGCCACAGACAAGAGTGCATGGATTGCAGGCGTCGGCACCGTTGATTACACAACAGCAGACGGCGAGACGAAAACAGGAATGCAGTATGATATTCCGGTAGCAGCACTCGATCAGGCACTTGTTGTTTCTTCCCATTCTGCAAAACGGGATAAATGGTATGCAAGAACCATTACTATTGCATCTTCCAGTCTGAAAAAGACCGCAGATCTTCCGGCAGATGAGACCAATAAAGTAGCAGATGGTATTTACAGTGCAGAGGCAACAACTAATGCAGCAATGTTCAAGGTAGTCGGCGTAAAACTGACCGCGAAAAACGGAAAAATGACAGCAGTTATCACCTTAAGCGGAAGCGGCTATGATTATCTGTATATGGGAACCGGAAAAGATGCGGCAGCAGAGAGCGGCGCATGGATCGCTTCCACCGGAAAAGTGGACTACACCTTAGACGGTGAAACCAAAACCGGAATGCAGTTTGAAATCCCGGTAGAGGCACTTGATCAGGAATTTGCTGTAGCAGCTCATGCAGTAAAGAGCGGCAAATGGTACGACAGAGCCATCACGATTGCATCTTCCAGCCTGAAAAAGACCGGAGACCTTCCGTCGGATGACAACAAGGGCGATACTCCGAAACCAACCCTCGTTCCGACCAATACCCCAACCGTATCTCCATCTGAGACACCGGTTGTAAAACCCACCAGCACCCCGACTCCGGCACCGACCCAGAAACCGGCCGATACCAAACCGGAGCAGGAATCCAAATATGAGTCTGACTTAAGCGGCGGCACATCCAAAGTAGACAGTGCAACCACACTGGCAGACGGCGTTTACACACCAGACGGATTCTCCTTCTCCGGCGGATCCGGAAAGGTAACCATCTCCTGCAGCAAGATTACTGTAACGAACGGACAGGCTTATGCAACGATCGCATTCAGCAGTCCGTACTACGGATATGTAAAAGCAAACGGAAATAAATACATGGCAAATGTCAGCGGCGGAAGCAGCATCTTCACCATTCCGGTTGAGCTGAACAAGAACAATACCATCATCGGTATGACCACCAGAATGTCCGTTGCCCATGAGATTTCCTACAACATCTTCATCTCCCTGGCAGCAGCAAAGAAGGGCGGCAGCACTTCTTTCAGCACAGGATTTGTAAAAGCAGACGGAACAACCTCCACGATCAGCACCGATAACTCCAAGCTGGATACCACCGCTCCGGAGATTATGGGACTGGAATACAAAGCAGAGACAAAACTTGCTTACGCAGAGTACTTCAAGATGTATCATTACGACGAAGGCATCACCCTGCTGGAGATCGATATGACAAAAGATACCGAGCGTGATCCGGAGAAACAGACCGAGGACGACAAGAAAGCAGAAGATACCGATACCGCAGCAGCAGAGGATACCGCAGCAGCAACCGACGAGGAAGAAGCGGCAGCAGCATCCGATTCCAAAAAGACCAGCACTGAGAAAGCGAAAGATCTGACCGAAAAGACAAAAGAGCTGTACGAAGGCAATGTTGTCAAATATCTGATTGTTCCGAAAGATGTTGAGATTCCGGCAGGACTGGACAAAGATATGATTGTGATCCAGCTTCCGGTTGAGAAAACATACGTAGCATCTGAGGATGCCCTGAAACTTCTCGACGAGCAGTTAGACGCAGCAGAGAGCATCAAAGCAGTCGGCATGGAGCAGAAAGACTGCCAGATCGAAAACATTGCAAAAGCAATGGAAGATAAAAAAATCTCCTTCGACGGAGCATTCGATGATCTGGACTACAAAGCTCTGGTAAAAGACGAAATCGACTTTGCAATTCTTCCGTCTGAGTTCCTTCCGGGAAATGCAAAAGATGAGGAAGATGCTGATGCAGCCGACGAGACCGCAGATACCAAATCTGAGGATCAGAAGGACGATAAAGACGATAAGACAACGGATGAGAAAGCAGACGAAGACAAGACTCCGGAAGAACTTCTGAAAGAGGAAAATGAGCGTCTGTCCGACACCGCAGAGCGTCTGGCAACCCTGACCATTCCGATGCTGGTTGACCGTTCCGCAGACGAGAAGACCGATCTTGCGAAAGCAGAGTGGCTGAAAGTCTACGGCGTGATCTTCGGATGCGAGGATCAGGCAAACGAGCTGTTCCAGCAGATGGTAAAGGCAGAAGAGAATAAATAAGTACAATAATTTGCAGCAAAAAATGAGAAAGGGCTGCTGCCGTATGGCAGCGGCTTTTTCTTTAAGAAAGGAATATCAAATGACAGGAAAAAACGAAAGAAAGCTGAAAAAATGGACCGCACTTTTTCTTGCAGCAGCGATGTCACTGACGGCCTGCGGCAGCACCGCATCAACGGGAAGCAGCACATCGTCCGCGTCGGGCACTTCGGCAGTTTCTGAGAGCAGCACATCCACAGCATCCGCAGCAGACGTTTCCGAAAGCCAGACGGAGAGCACATCCGTCTCGGAAAGTACAGCTGAAAGTGAAAGCACCTCCGAAGCCACTGCTGAGAGCAGCACCTCCGGGAGTGATACCGCATCCGCGGATGGTTTCGCAACGACAGACGATGTCAGCGACGCACCGGACATCACCGGAATCACCATCGAGAGCAAGATGGTCCTGAATTACGCCGAGTGCTTTAACGTATACTACTGCACAGACGGCTATAAACTGATCGATGTCAAAGACGGCGCGCAGTATCTGCTCGTCCCGGACGGAAAAGAGGCGCCGGATGACCTCGATTCCGACGTAATTGTAATCCATCAGCCGCTGGAACGCATCTACATGGCAGCAACCTCTCCGATGGCGCTGTTCGATGCCATCGACTCCCTCGATACGATTCGTCTCTCCGGTGAAACCGCAGACAACTGGTACGTACAGGATGCCGTTGACGCGATGAATGCCGGAACGATGATCTTCGCCGGAAAATACAGTGAGCCGGATTACGAACTTCTGGTCAGTGAGAACTGTGATCTGGCCATTGAATCCACGATGATCCTCCATTCCCCGAAGGTACAGGAGATGATCGAGATGCTCGATATTCCGGTCTTCATCGACCGTTCCAGCTACGAATCCCAGCCTCTTGGCAGAACCGAATGGATCAAACTCTACGGTGCCATGCTGGACAAAGAGGAGGAGGCAGCCAACTTCTTTGCAAATCAGGCAAGTGTTGTGGAAAATCTGAAGGATTTCCAGAATACCGAAAAAACGGTCGCTTTCTTCTATATTAATACGAGCGGAGCTGCCGTTGTGCGGAACCCGGAGGACTATATTTCCAACATGATCGAGCTTGGCGGTGCGCGCAACGCCTTCCGTGATCTCCAGGACGACAGCGGAAAAACATCCGTGCCGATCACGATGGAGCAGTTCTACGATACGGCCGAAGATGCGGACTACCTGATCTACAACGCAAGCATCGATTCCACCGTCAAAACCCTGGACGACCTGCTGGCAAAGGATTCCATGTTTGCCGATTACAAAGCAGTCAAAGAGGGCAACGTCTGGACAACCGAGAAATCGATGTATCAGGCAACCGATAAAATTGCACAGTTTACCAACGACATTAACCTTCTGGTAACGGGCGGCGATCCGGATCAGATGGTATTCTTAAGAAAATTATCCTGATGGAGGAACGTATGTCAGAGAAAAAAAATATGACAGGAAAAGAGAACAGTTTCCATATGGAAAACTTCCGGTGCCGTTCGCGGTATGCCGCTGTGTTCCTGGTGCTGATTCTGGCGTTCGCCGCCATCACCGTGCTGAATATCAATTCCGGAAACGTAAATATTTCGATTCCGGAAATTTTCCGGATTCTGCTGCGGCGGACCGGAGAGGGGAAAGCGTACAATATTATCTGGAAAATCCGCCTTCCGCGTATTCTGATGGCGGCAATCCTAGGCGGTGCTCTGTCCCTGTCGGGCTTCCTTTTACAGACTTTCTTTGAAAACCCGATTGCCGGTCCGTTTGTTCTTGGAATTTCCTCGGGAGCCAAAATGGTCGTGGCGCTGACCATGATCTTTTATCTGGAGCGGGCGCGCAATATCACATCTTACACGATGATTGTTGCAGCATTCTTAGGATCCCTTCTCTCCGTCGGCTTCATTCTGCTGATGTCCCGGCGGATCAAAAATATGGCAGGACTTCTCGTCGGCGGTATTATGATCGGTTACATCTGCTCGGCGGTCACGGATTTTGTTGTCACCTTCGCGGAGGATTCCGATATCGTCAACCTCCACGGCTGGTCACAGGGAAGCTTCTCCGGCATGAGCTGGAGCAACGTAGCGATCTCTGCGGCTGTGATCGGCATCACCTTTGTCATTACGTTCCTGATGGCAAAACCGATCGGTGCATACCAGCTCGGTGAGGCGTATGCGCAGAGCATGGGGGTCAACATCAAAGTATTCCGCATCGCGCTGATTCTGCTTTCGAGTATTCTCTCCGCATGCGTCACCGCATTTGCCGGTCCGATTTCGTTTGTCGGCATTGCCGTCCCGTTCCTCGTCAAACAGAGCCTCGGCACATCGCGTCCGCTCGTCGTAATCCCGGGAACGTTCCTCGGCGGAGCCGTCTTCTGTATGATGTGCGACCTGATCGCGCGTATGGCGTTTGCACCGCTGGAGCTGTCCATCAGTACGGTCACATCGATCTTTGGTGCGCCGGTCGTCATTTTCATGATGCTGCGCCGGAAAAGGGGGTAAGAGAATATGAGTGAATATTATTTTCATCTGGACCACCTGACGGTCGGCTATGATAAGAAGCCGCTGATCAAAGATATCTGCATCGGCATCGAAAAAGGCGAGATCGTTACGCTGATCGGACCGAACGGTTCCGGTAAATCAACGATTCTGAAAAGCATCACCCGCCAGTTAAAGCTGGTCGGCGGAAATGTGGAGTTTGACGGGAAAAACCTGCATGAGCTTTCGTTCCGCGAGTTGTCCACGAAGATGGCCGTTGTGCTGACGGAGCGCATGAAGCCGGAGCTGATGACCTGCCACGATATCGTGGCAACGGGCCGCTATCCGTACACCGGACGGCTCGGCATGCTGACCCGCGAGGATGAGGAGAAGGTCGAGAAGGCGATGCGCGCCGTTCATGCCGAAGAGCTCGGCGGCCGCGATTTCAACGCCATCAGCGACGGCCAGCGCCAGAGAGTGCTTCTTGCGCGTGCGATTTGTCAGGAGCCGGAGGTCATCATCCTCGACGAGCCGACTTCTTTCCTCGATATCCGCCACAAGCTGGAACTGCTCGCGATTCTGCGCCGCATGGCAAAGGAGAAGGGCATCACCGTCATCATGTCGCTGCATGAGATCGATCTGGCACAGAAAATTTCAGATAAGATCATCTGCGTCAAGGGCGATGCTATTTCCCATTTCGGCGCACCGGAGACAATTTTCCGCGAGGATATCATCCGCGAACTGTACGAGATTGACAATGGTTCGTTTGACCCGTGCTTCGGAAGCATCGAGCTGCCGCGGCCGGAGGGAACACCGCGCGTCTTTGTCCTCGCAGGCGGCGGAACGGGAATCCCGGTGTTCCGGAAACTGCAGAAGGAAAATGTCCCGTTTGCGGCAGGCGTCCTGTATACGAACGATATCGATTACCAGCTCGCCCGCATTCTGGCGATGGAGACGGTAACCGAAGCACCGTTCCAGGAGATCAGCGACGAGGCATTTGCCCGCGCCTGCGAGCTGATGAAGAGCTGTGAACGTGTCATCGACACCGGCGTCCCGGTGGGCATGTGCAACCGCCGGATCGAAGAGCTGAGGGCAGAAGCAAAGCGGCTTGGAAAGCTGGCAGAGTAAAACAAAGAAAAATCCAATCAAAATCTCCTGTCTGGGAACGAAACAATCGTTTTCCGAACAGGAGATTTTCTTTTTGCAGCCATTGTAAAAACAGCAAAAGAACACGAAAAATGTAATATTAAATTGTACGAAAAATTCACACAATTCAAGTCAAAAACCAACAGAGATTGACACTTAAAAAGTCAAGTGCTTTATAAAATCTTTTGGCGAAATAACGGTTTTCTCTGTTATGACCAAAACACGCGTTCTGATTTCGCAAGATTTAAACACATGCTTTCCACACCGTTTTTCGTGGATAATGTGGATAACTCGGTGTATAACTTGTTTTTAGGCATGTTTTCGGTGGTTAACCATGTGGATAACTTGTGGACGAGATGTTTATAAAATTGGCCCGTGTGGAAAAAACCCGGTTTCTTTGTGCAATTTCGACAAAAAGAGGTTTTAAAGTTTTACACGACTGACATGAAAGGTTTTTCAGATTTCAGAAACTACGGAAAAACAGAAAAAAGCAGGCAGTTCTCCGTACAATACGAAGAATGCCTGCTTTTGCCGTATTCTATTCGAAAGAAGCCATCAGTGGCTGATCAGATATTTCTCTACCGAAGTCACACAGTTCGCGCCGTCGGCGGCTGCAGTGATGATCTGACGGAGCTGCTTCGTGCGGACATCGCCTGCGGCGAACACGCCCGGCACGCTCGTCACACCGTCTTCGCCGGCTTTGATGTAGCCAGCCTCATCGGTTTCTACGATGCCTGCGATCAGTGCGGAGACCGGAACGATGCCGACGGCAATAAACACGCCGTCTACCGTGATCACACCGGCTTCCCCTGCCTTTTTGTTCGTTACCTTCACGCCGGACACCATCTCGTTTCCTTCGATGGAATCCACAACCGTATCCCACACCATTTCCACATTCGGCAGTGCCAGCAGTGCATCCTGGAGAACACCGGCTGCCCGCAGTTCATCGCGGCGGTGGATCACGTAAACCTTTTTGCACGTTCTGGCAAGGAAAATCGCATCCTCCACGGCGACATCGCCGCCGCCGATAACGGCAACGGTTTTGTCTTTGAAAAATGCGCCGTCACACGTTGCACAGTAAGAGACGCCCATGCCGGAGAGTTCCTTTTCACCAGGTACATTTAACGCGCGGTGCTCCGCACCGGTTGCAAGAATGACCGTTCTGGCATGATACTCATTTTTTCTTGTGCGGACAATCTTGATCTCTTCGTCAAGAACAAGCTCCTTCACACGCTCGCGGGAAAATTCCGCGCCCATTTTTTCAGCGTGTGCGCGCAGCGTGCTTCCGAGATCCATGCCGCTGATGCCCGGAAGGCCGGGATAGTTGTCTACTTCATAGGTATTCAGCACCTGGCCGCCGCTTGCAAAGTTTGCCTCAATCGTAAGAGAGGAGAGCTTTGCGCGTTTCGCATAAATCGCGGCAGAAAGACCCGCCGGGCCGGAGCCGATGATGATAACGTCGTATAAGTTTTCCATAAAAATCCTCGTTTTCGTCTGTAGTAAGCTGCCATGCAGCCATTTTTCTGAAAGTATCGTTACGGAGCCGGTGTTTCGGACGGTTCCTGACTGTCGGAAACGGAAGATGAATCTTCCGCGGAAGTTTTTTGGGCTTCTTCTTCCGGCGCTTCCGGCTGGTTGTGAACCACCTTGATGCTGCGTACCAGCTTCAGATCGTTGTCGATGCCGACTTCCGTGTAGTCCAGCTTTTCGTCATCACTATAGAATGTGTAGAGTGTCAGGTTACTATCCTCTTTTTCCGTTTTTTCTGATTTGGCATCCCCTGCCTTCGTCAGAAAATCGCTCTCGGAAGTGCCGAGCGTGATGCCGTTTGTGATTGAAATCGGAATCTTTGTCGTATCGAGATCGCCGTACAGCGAAGTAACGAAACAGTTGCGCACTGTCGTCGCCTCCGCGCCGTAATTATGTACGGTGCAGTAAAGTTTCTGACCGCCCTTTTCCAGCGTGACGTAGCCGTATTTTCCGTTTAAAACGGCCGTATCGGACTCTTTCGTATTGACGGTCCAGTCGTGGTCCAGAAGTTCACTGACCGGAACGGGAAGATGATAGAGTACATCGTCAAAGCGGACGGTCCAGTCGTTGATTTCACTGCTGTCGGCTTCCGGTGCCTGGTAGGCCTCCACTTCCGGTGTTGTGGCATCGCTGACACCATCGAGCGCTTCTGCATCAGCCGTGGTCGTAAAGTTCTGCATATCGAGGGAATACAGAATTCCCGTTTCGTTATCGAAGCCGAGCGTGATCGTCTGGTACAGCCCGTACTCATACGTGAACTGCACAGAGGTATCGGCCTCATAACGGTCCTTTGGCGCACCGTAGATGCTTTCCACATCCTCCATCAGCGACTGCTGCAGGGTGACGCCGTTCGGCAGGCCGACATAGATATTCTGGCCCTCAGCGGTCGAGGTATCGATGTGAATGCCTCCGATCAGGCATTCCGCCACTGGCTTTGCCGTGGTGTCCGGATTGGCAATATCGACGGTAATCTGGTTTCCGTCCTTTTCAAAGCTTTCGCCCTCTGAGAAGGATTCCGGCTGGATTTCCTTTGTGTCGTCGCCGCTGTAGACCCAGCCAAGCGCTGTAAAATCCGCGTAGGATTCCGGAATTTCGTATGTATCGCCCCAGATGGCAAGCTGAAAACTGTTCAGGTTCTTCGAGAGATCCACATCGTATTCCGGAATCTCATCGGAATCGCCGGAGGCCGCCAGATTGTCTTTGGGGTCGTCATCGTCGGTACTCTGACTGATGGTTGTGATCGGAATCGTTTCTGTTTTCTTTCCGCAGCCGCTCGTTCCCACGAGGAAAGCGGCAAATACTGCTGTTAAAACCCAACGGTATTTTTTCATCCAAACCTCCTCATAATAAATGGTTAAAAATATTTGAAAGTTACTTCATGTAAGTAACGATATCAGTTCCCCCTATTCTATCACATTCCGCTTCGTTTTCCAATGTCTGAAGCGGATTTGAGAAAAATGGTTTTTCAAAAGCGCGGTACGGAATACATATTTAGTAAGGAACTGGAAAGGGCAGAAGTCTGGGAGGAGGCTGTGTATGCGTTTTACAAAAATGCAGGGCTGCGGAAATGATTATATCTATGTAAATGCCATGGAGGAGCGGGTGGAGAGTCCGGGACGGCTGGCAAAAGCGGTAAGTGACCGCCATTTCGGCATCGGCGCGGACGGGCTGATTCTGATCGGGGCATCCAAAACAGCAGATTTTTCGATGGAAATGTACAACGCCGACGGCTCGAAGGGCGCGATGTGCGGCAACGGCATCCGCTGTGTGGGAAAATACGTGTACGAGCATGGGATGACGAGAAAAACGACGCTGACTATCGAAACCGTCAGCGGAAACCGTGTGATTCATCTGCAGACGGGGGAGAATCCGAATGAGATCTGTCAGGTGACAGTGGAAGATATTTTTACTTATACGGAGGATGGAGAAGATGAATAAGGGAAAATCTAAGAAGAAAATGAATTCCTATTTAAAAATGGTACTGATTATGCTGGCTGGTGGTGTTGTTGGAGGAATTTTTGGTTTTGTTACATCATACAGCGGGGAGAATTCTATAGCAGTTATTGGGCATGGGATGAATGCATTTCTTTTGGCTGTACGTGATCATACAGTGCTGCTGGAATGTATCTGCGGTGCGATCTGTATTATGATCTGTGAGATCCATTTTGGAAAGATGAAGAGAATGGGAAGCCAGATACAGGATGCAGAGGATGAAGAATATCATGAATTGCAATATCATATTGAAGTGTCCTCCAGCTGGGGGATGATCGCAAGTACAGTGGGAACTGTTCTTATGATGCTGATCATTTCACCAGGATATTCTATGAAATATATTGAGAGCCAGAGTGACGGTGAGACCGGGAGGTTCTTAGCAGGACTAGTTGTGTTTATGGGAATGGTTGTATATTTTGGTATGTGGCAGGTTCGTTATGTAAAGATGGTCCAAAGAATTTATCCTGAGAAGAAAGGCGATCCTGCTTCTATGAAATTCCAGGAGCAGTGGCTTGCAAGCTGTGACGAAGCAGAGAAGGAAGAAATCTACGAAGCAAGTTATAAGACTTACCTGTTGACTGGAAAGGTACTTCCTTTTTGCACATTGGTAGCCATGCTGCTTCATATGGTATGGAATACGGGCGTTCTTGCTATTATCATTCCTGCTTTTCTCTGGATCTTATCGGCGTTTAATTTCTGCCGGTGCTGTGTTACGAAAAAAAGCGAAAAACTTGCGAAGTGAATGAATCTTTGAAAAATACATATAATACTATTATGGAGGTGCCTGCTGCAAGTGCACCTCCTTTTCTTCCCGGGAAAGGGAGTATCCTTTTGGAGGCTGTCAGAACATCGATTGGATTAGAGAAAGAATCTGGAAGTATAGGATAGTTTATGGAGGTATTGTATGTGGGGATTTCTTGTAGCGTTGATATCTGGTGCATTGATGAGTATTCAGGGCGTTTTCAACACAGAGGTGACGAAACAGACGAGTACATGGCTGGCGGCCGGCTGGGTGCAGATTAGTGCGTTTGCCGTCTGTCTTGCGGCATGGTGCATCACCGGGAGGGAGCCGATCGGGGATTTGTTCCGCGTAAAGCCGTGGTATCTGCTGCTCGGCGGGGCAATTGGCGCGTTTATCACCGTTACTGTGATCAAAGCCATGGGGAGCCTGGGGCCGGCCAAAGCAGCTATGCTGATCGTCATTTCCCAGCTCGCAGCGGCGTGGCTGATTGAACTGTTCGGCCTTTTCGGTATGGAAAAAACGGATTTCACCGTGCGCAAGCTGCTCGGCATGGCAGTGGCAGTTGTGGGAATTGTAGTGTTTCAGTGGAAATAAAGGTACAGATTTCTACTTGTATTTTTGCGGCATCTCCGATACAATAGAAACGTAGTTATGCGTACACAAGGGACCCTTGCGCGTCAGATGCGAAGCGGAAGGGAGTACACAGCATGAAATTGAAAAAACAGCAGGACAGAGGCAGAAAACATGCAAAAATACTGGCGGCGATGCTGGTTTTTTTGCTCTGCGGATGCAACCACAGGGATACAGAATACAAACTGTCAGATAGCACAGGCGGGAGCACGGCGGAAACCGTTTTCGGGAATCAGAAGGAAGTGGATGAGGAGCAGACGGTTTCCGAAAAAAGCGCCGGAGAAACCACAGGCATTCCGGAAAAACGTGAGGCACAGGAGGCAGCACCGGAAGAAACAGTGCAGGTTTATATCTGCGGTGCGGTCGCTTCCCCCGGTGTCTACACGCTGCCGGGCGGAAGCCGCGTAGTGCAGGCTGTGGAAGCGGCAGGCGGATTTCTGCCGGATGCTGAAGAAAAAATCCTCAATCTTGCACGGAAAATCGAAGACGGAGAGCAGATCACCGTCTGGACGCGCGAGGAGGCAGAAAACATGGAAATCACGGAAACGCCGCAGCAGAATACGGGCGGCACGGAGCAGGCTTCCGGGTCCGGCAAAG
>ENA-OPCB01001878-OPCB01001878.1-human-gut-metagenome-genome-assembly--contig:-NODE-1878-length-12205-cov-4.392181_pt1 | contig 12205 bp, 9 predicted proteins | sample MGYA00241561_ERZ501473 | MGnify/ENA primary metagenome ERZ501473 (study PRJEB25962, sample SAMEA2042519) | human gut metagenome | biome: human gut; feature: human-associated habitat; material: faeces... | reverse complement strand
GTCCGGCGCAAAGCTCAGCGGTTCCCCGTTGAAGCCATAGCGCCCGTCCGCACTGCCGGAAGATCCTTTTTGTTGTGAAGGCGGCGGAGTATGCTGCAGGTCTTTCCGCAGGTCGTAGATATTGCCGTTGTTTCTGTTATTGCGGTATTGCTGCATGGCGCACACCTCCTTTCCGGTTTAGGTTTTGTTTTACTTCTGCACCAGTTTCATCAGAGCGTCTGCAATACGGTCAAGGCTGTCATCCACCGACAGGCTGCGGGCATTTTTGCCCATCTCAGCCAGCTTGCCGGGCTGTGCCAGCATGTCGGACACCGTGCTCACCAGCTTTTCGCCGGTCAGGTCTTTTTCCTCGATCACCACAGCGGCATCGGCCTTCTGCAGTTCCATGGCGTTGAAGTACTGGTGGTTCTCAGCCACATTGGGGCTGGGGATGAGCACGGCTGCACGGCCAACAGCTTCCAGCTCGGCCAGCGTCAGCGCACCGGCGCGGCTGATGACAAGGTCTGCCGCAGCCAGCAGTTCCGGCATATTGTTGATGTATTCCTTCACCACAAGGCCGTCGCCCTCCGCGAAGTCCTTTTCCTTTTCCAGATCCTTGAACAGCTGCACACCGTACTGGCCGGTAGCATGGAGATGCAGCACCGGCTTCTTCTCGTGCTGTTCCCATGCACACAGGTCGGCCACCACCTCGTTGACGCGGCGTGCGCCAAGGCTACCGCCGAAGGAAAGGATCACCGTGCGGTCGCCCGCGCCCAGCTCAGCGCGGATGGCATCGCGGTCCTTTGCCTTGGTGAACACCTCCGGGCGCACCGGATTGCCCACCACGATGGTCTTATCAGGTGCGCCCAGCTTTTCCACAGCAGCAGGCACGGCGGCAAACACGAGATCCACATCCGGTGCCAGCAGCTTGTTGGTCACGCCGGGGAAGGCGTTCTGCTCATGAATGGCGGTGTGGATGCCCATTTTGGCGGCACAGCGCACCACCGGGCCGGACACATAGCCGCCGCAGCCGATCACAAGATCGGGTTTGACCTCCTTCATAATGGCCTTTGCCTTGGGGCCAGAGAGGGCCAGATTCCACAGCGTAACGATGTTGCGCTTGATGTTGTTCAGCGACAGCCTGCGCTGGAAACCGGTGATCTCGATATGGTGGAAGGGATAGCCCGCCTGTCCTACCAGACGATACTCCATGCCCTCCTTGCGGCCGGCAAAGTGGATCTCGGCAGAAGGGTCTGCCTTTTTGATAGCACCTGCAATGGCAAGTGCCGGGTTGATATGGCCGGCAGTGCCGCCGGCAGCGATCAGAACTCGCATGACGATTCCTCCTCTATTATTAGTGCACCTGGGCAGGTCATCGGGGAGCTCCCCACTGGCCTGAGCCCTCAAAACAGTCGTTACAGTTCATTGCGTGCACGGCGGGCATCGTCCAGATTGATGGTACGGTCCTTCAGCTCCGCATCACGCTGAGCCTTTGCAGCCTGCCGCTGTGCGTGGGCCGCCGCCCTCTGCTGCGCCGCCCGCTCTCCGTTGCGCCCAATGTTCACCATCACGCCCATTTCTGCCAGCAGCAAGATCAGACTGGTGCCGCCGGACGAGAAAAACGGAAGGCTGATGCCGGTATTCGGGATGGTGTTGGTGACCACGGCGATGTTGCAGAACACCTGCCAGGCGATCTGCGCCATAATGCCAATTCCCACCATGGTGCAGAACTGGTTCTCGGCCTTATAGGCGATCATCAGGCCCTGCGCTATGAGCAGTATGAACAGCACGATGATGAGCACCGCACCGATGAAGCCCAACTCTTCGCACACCACACTGAAGATGAAGTCGTTGGTGCTTTCCGGCAGCCAGAGCTGCTTTTCCACGCTGTTGCCAAGGCCAAGGCCCTTCAGTCCGCCGGAGCCGATGGCGTACAAGCTCTGCTTGGTCTGGTCGTTCAGCGCTTCCAGATCATCGGACCATGTGTTCAGGCGGTCCTGCAGATAGCCAATGGATTCCACCAGCGTCAGGGCCGGTTTCAGCAGCATAGCCGCCGCTGCGGCCCCGCACCATGTCAATACACCGCCGCAGCCGGTCAGCATGAGGATGGTGCCCACGATGGCGGTGGTCAGCAGGATGCCGGACATGTGCGGCTCTAAAAACAGCAGCAGCACCACCGGCACCAGCGGCAGCACCGGCACGATCAGCTGCCTTACGATGCGGATGAACAGCCAATCCTTTGGCTTGATCTTTTCTCTCAGCGACGGGCTGAACCGTCCGATCTGCGGCGCACTTGCCGCCAGATGGGACGAGAGCAGGATCATCTCAAACTTTGCCACCTCAGAGGTTTGCAGAGTCAGGCCGCCCAGACGGATCCAGCGGCGGCAGCCGTTCAGCGGTGCAAAGGTCAGCGTGACGGCCAGCATGGCCAGCACCGCCCAGTACAGCGGCTTGCTCGCCCAGCGCAGGAAGCGGTGATCCACATAGCTCATGACTACCATACAGCCAATGCCAATGGCCATGCAGATAGCCTGCTGCTTGATGTAGTGCAGGCTGTCGCCCATGCGCAGGTAGCCGGTGGTGTAGCTTGCGCTGTACAGCATTACAAGGCCGAACACCATGATAATGGCCAGCGTTGCCAGCCAGTTGAGCAGCAGCCGGTTCCACGGTCCCGGGTCCCGCTGCAGCGGCGGCACCCATGCACTTTCTTTTTGGTTTTTATGTTGTCTGCGGGTGGCTGCCATTGCCACGCCCCCTTATTTTCAGAATCAGGCGCTCAGGCCCAGCGTGCCAGACGCACGGCCAGCGCCAGCCCGCACACGCTCAGTGCGCACAGGCTGTAAAAAATATTCACTGCACTCATGCCGCGCTTTTCCAGCCAGCGGTGCAGCGGTGCCGCCGCAAACAGCGGCCTGCCCTTCCAGCGGCAGAACAGGACCTGCAGCATCACCATGCCGCCCTCCACCCAGAAGGGCAGTGCCAGCGGGATGCTCAGCTCTGCGTAGCCAATGCACAGCGGAATGCAGCCAATGGCTCCCGCTGCATACAAGCAGCCGCACCGGCCGGGGTGCAGCTTTGCCGGTGGAAAATCCCACAGCAGAAAGGCCATCAGTGCACCGGCCAGTGCCGCCGGGAATACTGCCAGCGGAAACCAGCCCAGCTGCGTTTCCAGCATCATCAGGCCCAGCATGGCCGCAAAGGCCGCGCCGCACACCGTGCCGTCGGCACCGTCGGCCACGCGGGCCGCCTCGGCCATCGCCACCAGCAGCACAGCCCACAGCAGCGGTGCCAGCGCACATTCCACATAGCCTGCTCCCGGCAGGATCAGCCCTGTGGGCAGGCACCCGTTCAGTGCCAGCAGGCCCAGCACCAGCACTGCAGCGATGCATTCCAGTGCAAGGCGCTGTGTGCGGCGCAGGCCAAGGCCTAAACCGTTCGGGTAGCGGCCGTGGATGCGGGCCAGATCATCGGCCAGCCCCACTGCGCCAAAGGCCAGCGACCCCAGCAGTGCAATGAGCAGGCGGGAGGTCATCTGCCGGTCGCTGCCAAGCAGGGAAGGCTGTGCAGCACATGCAGCCAGCCAGCCCACGCCCACAGCGGCAAGGGTGCCCACCATCAGGCACAACCCGCCCATGGTAGGCACCGGGCTGTCCGGGGCATCGCTGTCCGGCTGTGTACCGCGTGCCGCACGCTGCAGCTCCCGCAGCAGCGGCACCATCATATTGCCGAGCGCCGCAGTCAGCACAAAACCCAGCACCGACGCGACGACCAAGGCGAAACGAATCATTTTTCAATCTCCAAATTCATGCCAAAGGGTTATTCTTCGGCATCTTTCTGCTCTGCGTAGAAAATTTCCAGCACTTTTTCCAGCGCCATGCCGCGGCTTGCCTTCACCAGCAGGGCATCGCCCGGCTCTATCCGGTTCAGCAGAGCATCCGCTGCCTCGCGGTAGTTGTTGGCATGGAGGGTCTTGACCCCCTTGGCCGCAGCCACCACAGCCGTGCGCTTTGCGTTTTCGCCGTAGGTCACAAGGCAGTACAGATCACTCTCCGCAGCCAGACGGCCCAGCTCCTCGTGGGCTTCGCGGGACAGCTCGCCCAGCTCCAGCATATCGCCCAGCAGGGCAAAGCGGCGCTTGCAGGGGAATTCCTTGAACATGGCAAGCGCGGCCTTCATGCTGTCGGGGTTTGCATTGTAGCAATCCTCAATGACGGTAACGCCCTTGCTGTGCACCACCTTCTGGCGGCGGCCGGTCTGCTCAAAATTGGAAAGCCCCTTGATGACACCGCGCGGGTCGCAGCCCAAGCGGGTGGCGGCGCAGTAGGCAGCCAGAGCGTTTGCCACATTGTGCTTGCCCATGGCCGGGATCTTGACCACAAAGGTGCCCTCTTCCTGATCTTCCAGCACAAAGCTCATGCCGTCCTCTTCCTGCCGGATGGACAGTGCACACACATCAGCGTTCTCATCTGCCAGACTGAACCATACCGGCTTCACGTGGGCGGGCAGCTTTGCGGCGCGCAGGAACTTATCATCATAGTTCAGCACCAGCGGTGCACCCTCCGGCAGGCCGTTGCAGATCTCCAGCTTTGCCTTGCAGATGTTCTCCTGACTCCCCAGATTGCCGATGTGGGACACACCGATGCAGGTAATGATGCCCACATCCGGGCGTGCGGCCCGGGCCAGACGGTCGATCTCGCCCGCATGGCTCATGCCCATCTCGATCACGGCATACTCAGTGCTGCTTTCCAGCCGCATCAAGGTGCGGGGCATGCCCAGTTCATTGTTCTGGTTGCCCTCGGTCTTGATGGTCTCGCCAAAGCCTGCAAGGGCGGCGTAGGTCATCTGCTTGGTGGTGGTCTTGCCCACGCTGCCGGTCACACCCACCATCTTGGGGTGATACTGGCTGCGGTAGTTCGCGCCCATCACCATCATGGCGTGGTAGCTGTCCGGGCAGAGGATGGCCTTTTCCGCAGGCACGCCCTCCACCGGGTGGTTCACCACCACATAAACAGCACCGTTCTCCAGTGCTTTGGCCGCAAAATCGTGGCCGTCAAATTTTTCACCCGGGAACGCTACAAAAATGCAGCCGGGCCGCACCTCGCGGCTGTCGGTGGTCACCAGTTCCACCTGCACCTCTTCCCGGATGAAGTCTGCGGGCACCAGCCCTGCCAGAAGCTTGCTTGCAGAAATTTTTTCCATTGTTCATGTCCCCTCTCTTTTATCTTGTAAAACCCTCTCAGTCAATGCCTGCGGCATTGCCAGCTCCCCCGAAAGGGGAGCTCTTTTGCATCTTACGATAAAGTGCAGTTCTTCAGAAGATTCACTTTACCGTGCCCACTCATAAAGCTCGCCCTTCGGGAGAGCTGGCGCGCAAGCGCCTGAGAGGGTTCTTGTTACCCACAGGTAATGGTCACGACGGTGCCGCGCTGCACACTGGAACCGGGGTCTGCACTCTGGGCCTGCACGGTGCCGTTCGCATTGCCCTCCACCACACAGTTCAATCCGGCGGCAGACAGCATCTGGCGGGCAAAGTCCGCGCTCTTGCCGGTCACATCCGGCACATCGGTATGGCTGCCCTCATAGGTATCGGTATACAGGTACACGGTGGTGCCGTAGGCCACCTTTGCACCCGCGTGCGGATACTGGTAGGTGACAGCTGCTGCCGCCTGACTGGTGGTGCTTTCGGCCAGCTGATGCCTGAGGCCCTTGATGTTCAGCTGCACCTGCGCACTGCTCCACTCGGTGCCCACCAGATTCGGCACAGTGACCACAGTCTGGCTGCGATCCTCGCCGTCGGCGGCAATGCCAAGGTAGGGTGCGATCTCGCTGATGATGTTGCCCACAACGGGCGCCGCCAGCAGGGACGAGTAGTCCGTTCTGGCGTTGTTGGGGTCATCCAGCATCACATAGACGATGATCTCCGGGTCGTCGGCGGGCAGGACAGCGGCAAAGGATGCCACCTTCTTGTAGTCGCCGTCGGCGCGGCGGTCCATGTTCAACTGTTCGGAAGTGCCGGACTTGCCGCCGATACGGTAGCCGGACACATAGGCATACTTGCCGCCGCCGGTACCGGCACCCACCTCATATTCCATGATCTGGCGGATCACATTGCTGGTGCTCTCGCTGATGACCTGACGGCGCACATTGGCACCGATTTCCTCGATCACGTTGCCATTTGCATCGGTGATCTTATCCACCACATGGGGCGTGACCAGATAGCCGCCGTTGACGGCTGCGGCCACAGCAGTGCACATCTGCAGCGGGGTGATGGCCATTGCCTGACCAAAGGCCGAGGAAGCCAGCTGCACTTCGCCCAGCTGGTTGGCCTTATAATACTGCATGAAGCCCGTCTCACTGGGCAGGTCCACGCCGGTGCGGCTGGTAAAGCCAAAGGCATCGAAGTAGTTATAGAAGGTCTGGGAGCCAACGCGCTGGCCCAGCTGGATATAGTAGATATTGCAGCTCTGACGCAGAGCTTCGGCCAGTGTGATGGTGCCGTGGGCTTTGTGGCCTGCGCAGTGGTAGGTCTCCTTTGCCACGCCGTAAGCACCGGCGCAGGTAAAGGTGGTGTTGATGTTTGCAAGGCCGGAGTCCACGCCCATGGCCGAGGTGATCACCTTGAACACACTGCCGGGGTAGTACAACTCGGTGATGGCCTTGTTTTTCCACTGGATATCGCGGAAGTAGCCGGAGTAATCGCCCTCCTCGTCCAGAATGCGGTTGCCGTTTGCGTCCTTCAGCTCGTTGCCGTTCTCATCCTTTTTGTAGATGCCGTACAGCTCCGGCTCAGCGCGCACCAGCTCGTTGAGGTAATCCAGATTTGCGCTGTAGTCCAGCGGGTCGTTGGGGTCAAAATCCGGCTTGGAAGCCATGGCAAGGATGGCACCGGTCTTGACGTTCATCACGATGGCGCAGCCGCGGTTCTCCACCGTGTTGGCTGCAATGGCTTCGTTCAGATACCGTTCCACGATCTCCTGCACATTCACATCCAGCGAAAGCACCAGATTGGAGCCATCCTTGGCTGCAAAGGTGGTGGCATTCTCGTCCGCAATGGCGTTGCCGTAGGCATTGCGCTGGGTAATGGTGCGGCCATCCACACCGGCCAGCGTGGACTGATAGGATTTTTCCAGACCGTAAGTACCAATGCCGTCCGCATCGGTAAAGCCCAGCACTGCCGCTGCAAACGCTCCGTAGGGGTAATTGCGCTGGAAGCTCTTCTCGCTGCCGACCGAGATGTTGCCCTTGCGGGAGGTCTCAGTGGCACGCTTGTGTGCCTTGTTGAACTGGGAAACGTAGGATTCGATGGACAGCTTGACAGCGTTGTTCACCTTGGTGGCCAGCACCTGATACTTGGTGTCCATCTTGGAAAGTGCATCGTAAACCTTCTGGTACTGGGTCTGGTACGCTTCCGAGGAAGTGTCCACCGCGTCCAGACTTTCGCCGTCGCCGGAAAGCAGGCGCAGGGTCAGTTCCCGGCTGACCTCGGCGCACATGGCCGTGTCCAGCGTGCGCACCGCCTCCTCATCCTTGCCGGTGGTGGTATATAAGATTTTGCTGTTGTCCGGGTCGGCCCAGATGGTCCACACCACGCTGGTGGAGGCCAGCGTGATGCCGGAGGTATCGTAGATCTCGCCGCGGGTGGCCTTGATGGTGGTATCCAGTAGCTGCTGCTTTGCGGCCAGCTGGCGGTAGGTGTCACCGTTTTTGATCTGGATATCATACAGGCTGTAGGTCACACGGGCCGCAGCAAGGCCCATGACCACAAGGGCCAGACCGCCGCAGATCAGACTGGTTCTGGGGTTCATGCGGGCACCGGTGCTGGTTTCCGGCCAGGGGCCTTTTATTTTTTTGATGAATTTTCGGAAGAATTTCCACATGGTATGCTCCTGCGGCAGCGGGCATTTGCCGCCTTCTGCCGCGCTTTTGTCAAATTTGGAACTGTCCTGCAAACAGGGTGTATAAACCGAAAAAGCGTGCGCTGCCGCACGCTTTCCCGTATTTGGTTCACTTTACAGTGCCAAGAATGTTCACGGCACCGTTGTAGATAAAGTCGGTCCACTGCCGCACAGCGGACTGGGTGCGCTCCAGCGTGTCGCTCTCGCCCAAACGGATGTAGGTGATCTGGCTCTGATCAATTTTCATCAGGCCCAGCCTGCCGGCCGTCTCTTCCACGCTGGTAATGTTGGTCTTGCTGTTCAGGGTGCTGTTATAGTAAGTATACTGGCTCTGCTCACTGACCAGCTGAGCCTTTGCGTCCTGAATCTGGTCGTTCAGCTCCACCAGCTTGGACTCGCTCCACAGCAGGCTGATGGCAAACCCCACCAGCAGTGCTGCTGCTACCAGATGCATGGCGTTGTGCACCGCTGCCTGCAGCGGCGAAAGCCGACGCTTGCCGCCCTTTGCTACCCGCAGATCTGCCTTGCGCTGTGTCTGCGGGGCTTTTCTGCGGCGTACCGCGTTATAATCATATGCTGCCTGACCCATGGTTTGCTCTCCTCCTCACACAACGGCTTCTGCCGTTCAGCATTTTTCCAAAACTCTCAGGTGGGCGGACCGGCTGCGCCGGTTCTCTTCCAATTCCTGACTGTTTGCTTCAATGGGTTTGCGGGTGATCAGCTTCGCTTTGGCTTTGCCGCCGCATACGCACACCGGAAACTCCGGCGGGCAGGTGCATGCGGTGGACCAGCGGCGAAATTTGTTCTTCACCAGCCGGTCCTCCAGCGAGTGGAAGGTGATCACGCACAGCCGGCCGCCCGGCGCAAGATGATCGAAAATGGTATCCAAGCCTTCTTCCAGCGCATCCAGTTCATGGTTCACTGCAATGCGCAGCGCCTGAAAGGTGCGGCGGGAAGGGTTCTTGTTTTTGCGGCGTTCCGCCGGGGGCATGGCGCTGGCCACGATATCTGCCAGCTGCAGGGTCGTTTCGATGGGAGAATTCTCCCTTGCCTCCACGATCCTGCCCGCGATCTGCCATGCGAAAGGTTCTTCGCCGTAATCCCGCAGAATGCGTGCAAGCTCTTCGCGGCTCTCGGTGTTCACAAGGTCCGCTGCCGTTTCGCCCTGCTGGCTCATCCGCATGTCCAGCGGTGCATCCGCACGGTAGGAAAAGCCGCGGGCCGCATCGTCCAGCTGATGGCTGGAAACGCCCAGATCCAGCAGCGCGCCGTTGACCTTGTCGATGCCAAGGCTTTCCAGAGCTTGTCCGGCATAGCGGAAGTTGATCCGCACCACCGTGGCAGGCAGGCCCGCAAGGCGGGCACGCGCGGTCTGCACCGCGTCCGGGTCCTGATCCAGCGAGATCAGCCTGCCGCCCTTTTCTGCATCCAGCCGCAAGGCGATCTGGCGGGAATGTCCCGCGCCGCCTGCGGTGCCGTCAAGGTAGGTGCCGGCCGGATCAATGGCAAGACCCTCCAGACACTCGTTCAGCAGAACGGGGATATGCTCAAACGAGGCCGGGTCAAAGGCTGCTTGTGTTTCAAGTTCCATCGCTGCGGCCTCCTTTCTCAGTTCATAAGCTTTCCGTGTTCCGGGCACTGTGCACACAGCGCACACTTTTACCCGATAACACAGTTTTATTTTAACAAATCAGGCCCCTGATTGCAAGGGTTTGTGCTCCCGTTTTTGCCGCAAAATGCAACAAAAAAAGTCCCTGTCGGCCGTCATTTCTGCCTGCAGGAACTTTGGTTTTTGCCGTATGTGTAATTTGTGTGTGAAAAAGGCTGTCTTCAGCCGTTTTTCTTGGCGTTCTGGCGCAGATTTGCGCGCACATTCTTTACCTGTGCCGCATTTTCCACCATTGTTTCCTCGGTGTTCTTGAGCATGTTGTCGCAATAGTCGGTCACGGTCTGGCGCAGGGTGCGGGCCTCGTTCTGGGCTGCAGTGGTGATTTCCCCGGCGCGCTGCTGTGCAGCCTTCACGATCTCGGCTTCACTCACCAGAATGCGCGCCCGCTCCTCAGCCTTTTTCACAATGGCCTGCGCCTGTGCGTTGGCCGTCTCCACGATCTGAGCGCGGTCGTTCACGATCTGCTGGGCCTGCCGCAGCTCGCCGGGCAGATTTGCGCGGATCTCGTCCAGATAATCCCGGATCTGCTCCACATCCACGATTTTTTTGCCGCCGGAAAGGGGCACATTGGCACCTTCCTCCAGTGCATCCTCAATGGTATCCAAAAGTTCGTTCACGTTCATAGTGCTTCTCCCTTCGGTTCGTTCTCGGCAGGGTCTGTGTTCTGCATGGGCTTTGTGTATTTCCACAGCAGCACCCTGCCGTACTTGTACTGTTTTTTCAGGGTCAGGCCGCCTGCCTCGGCCGGCAGCACGATGCCGGTCTCGCTCTCGCACAGCACGATGCCGCCGGGCGCGGTGCATTTATCCACCGCAGGCAGGATCTTTTCCAGTGTACCATTGCGGAAGGGCGGGTCCAGCAGTACGATGTCGAACTGCTCGCGGCAGGCGGAAAGTGAATCAATATATCTGTTAAGGAAATTTGTAGCTTGCGTGAAATCGTTTGCCAAAATGCGGTCGTACAGCTCGCGCTGCATATCCTGCGAGGGCACAAACGGCTTTTGGCTCAAATCTCTGTAAAAGATTACGCGCCCGTAGCCGAGCAGGAACGCGGCGCGCACCGCTGCGCGGGCTTCGTCATATGCTTCGCGCAGATATTTGAAATCCGTGCACAAATTGCTCACGCCGACGACCACATCGGCCTGACCGCTGTCGAGCGTGGTGAAGAACGGGCTGAGCTTCACCTCCGCCGTTTTGCGGTTTAAAAAGTCCTGCGAAACATTCGCGTGCAGAATGTAGCCCTTACCCGCGCAGGACATCACAAATTTACCATCGAACATGCGCGCCGCGACCGTTTGGAACGCCAAGTAGTGGCGAGAAGCCAAAAGCAGATCGTCGAGCTGATTGTCGTACGCGCGGTCTGCTATGTGCTCGCCCGCCGTATTCATCTGCACAATGACAGTCACGAGCGGCGCATGCAGATCCAGCGGCAGATCAGACGGGATCTCGTTTTCGCTGCACTGCAAAAGGGAAAGCGCAAGATCGGCTTCGTTCTGCGGCAGATGCACTTTCTTATTCATACACTTCTTTTTGGCTTTTTCCACGGCGCCGATGAGCTCGTGCAGTTGCAACGGCTTATAGAGGTAATCCACGGCTTCGAGCTTGATGGCGTTTTTGAGGTATTCTTTATCGGAATAGCCGCTGAAGAAAATGACCTGCAGAGATGGGTGAGAGGGCAGCACCTCATTGATGAGTGCAATGCCGTCAAGCTTCGGCATACGGATGTCACAAATGATGATATCCGGGTCCGTATCGTGGATGAGCACCATGGCCTCCAACCCGTCTGCCGCTTCACCCACGATGCGCACGTCCATCACTTCCCAGTTTACGGAAGCGCGTATGCCCTGGCGCGTCATCTCGGAATCGTCCACAACGATCATTTTATACATTCCAAATCCTCCCCAAAGAATCGACCGGGGCATTTCCCCAATGTCGAAAACAAGCACAAAATAAAAACCTTTGTGCGTATGGCTTGCTACATTGTCATCATTATAACAGAATTTACGGCAAATTTCCAGAATTGCGGCATAAATAGTAGGATTTTTTAGAAGAAGTCACGGAAATCAACGATAAATTAGCACACAACTACGATTTTTGATATAATTCAAAATATTCCGTTCCAAATGTATCGAAAGGGACTCCTTTTTCCTGTGCGATTTTGCACGAAACAGAAATAAACACGCGGTAAATAATGACAAAAAACAGGAAGAAAATTCATTCCTTTTTGCTGCATTTTGCTGTAAAATGGGTTCATCAACCGAAGGAAAAGAATTTGGGGCCTTCGGGGAGGAAAGGACGGATACGCAAAAATGAAAAGGAAGGGTGGGGCACGCAAGTATTTGCAGCAAAACTTCGATCTATATCTGCTGCTGCTTCCGGCGCTCATTTACGTTTTCATCTTTCATCTGCTGCCGATGGTTGGCATTCTCATCGCATTCAAAGACTACAACATGTTTCAGGTACCGGGTGATCCGTTCCGTTCCATTTTGGAAAGCCCGTGGGCCGGCTTCAAGTATTTTGAGCAGGTGTTCAAAAAGTCTGAGTTCCAGCAGGCTTTTGCGAATACACTCATCATCAGCCTGTATAAGATTATCTTCACGTTCCCGCTGCCGATTATCTTCGCCGTGTTCTTAAACGAAGTGCGCAGCACGAAATTCCAAAAG
>ENA-OPCB01001876-OPCB01001876.1-human-gut-metagenome-genome-assembly--contig:-NODE-1876-length-12210-cov-4.806417_pt1 | contig 12210 bp, 9 predicted proteins | sample MGYA00241561_ERZ501473 | MGnify/ENA primary metagenome ERZ501473 (study PRJEB25962, sample SAMEA2042519) | human gut metagenome | biome: human gut; feature: human-associated habitat; material: faeces... | reverse complement strand
CCTACTACTCCGACTGCTCCTCCAAATGTTCCGCCTGGAGCTGTGACTCAGGGTACTACAAGTCGGGAAGTTCTTGTTACAAGTCTTCGTCTTCCGGCGGAAGCTCCGGAGGTTCGACGGGAGGTTCTACAGGCGGTTCGACAGGGTTCAACCGCTGCGGCGGCGGCATTAAAGGCAGCCATTGTTACTGCACCGGCGGTACTCACAGCGGATATCAACCTGCACATCCCTGTATCCAGCAAATGCGTTGATAAACAAAAGGCTCTCTTTCCGAGAGCCTTAATTTTTACGCTTCGGTTTCTTTTTTATGAAAGTGCATGAATACCACCGGTTTGATGCCGGTTTGGTTATAGATACGTTTGCGGATTTTGGCACTGATATATTCCTTAACCGCGCTTTCCCGATGGTTGAGTTTGATTGCCTCTTCGGGAATCGCTTTCAGCATATCGGCGCGGATTTCTTCAGCCAGTTTCGTCCAAGTTTCCTCATCCAGAATATCTATCGAAGATATGTCCAAATACTCGGGCTGCCAGTTTTCATTCAGAACCGCGGTTATAAAGACGCTGCCGTTATAGGCGATACGTTTGCGGTTTTTGACCAGCTGCGAATTGATTGAGGTTATCTGATTGCGGTCTACTCCCAAAATGTCAGTCGGAACTTCGCCGACAGTTTCGATTTTGTCGCCGTTCAAAAGCAAAACATCACCATTGCGGGGCATTACCACGTGACTGATGCCGCAGCTTTTAGCAAAACGGCTGTGCTCACGGATAACCCGTCTTTCGCCGTGCACGGTTATCAGGACATTCGGTTTGAGAATTTCGTACATCTGGCGGGTTTCCTTTTTGCCCCCGTGGCCGGAACAATGCACCAGATATTCTTCTTTGCTGATGACCTCTACGCCCTGATCGCGCAGTTTTTCCTGCATGCGTTCAATTTTTTTCTCATTGCCGGGAATAATTTTGGAGGAAAAAATGACCGCGTCGCCGGGACAGAGAATCATATCCTTATTTTCACGGTTGACAATACGGGTCAGACCGCTGCGGTAATTTCCCTGCGAACCGGCGCAGATATACATGATTTCATCATTGGGAATTTCCGCCGCGTCCTTGGCGTTGACGTACGGCGGCAGATTTTGCAGATAGCCGCAGTCTTTGGCCATCTTAAGGTTCTGATTGAGGCTCATGCCGGCGACAACCGGCGTGCGCCCGGCCGCATGCGCGGCAAGAATAAGACTCTCCAGCCGAACGACATTGGAGGCGAAGCAGGTGGCGACCAGTTTGTTCTTAAAAGTCGGCACCAGTTTCATCAGGCTCTCGCGCACCTGCATCTCGGTCGGCTGTTCCTCGGTGTCGAGCAGATTGGTCGAATCGCAGACAAAAGCCTCTATGCCTTCGGCGGCAAAATCCTTAAACGACTGATAGTCAAAAGGAAGCATGCCGCAACTGCCGTCGTCAAAGCGCCAGTCGGTGGCATGGACGACATTGCCGTAGCGGGTTTTAATTAACAGCGCCGAGTTTTCAAGCGTCGAGTGCACCAAAGAAGCAAATTTGGCCTCAAAATTCTGCAGTTTCACGGTTTCGCCGTCATTGACGACGTTAATCTGCGGTTCTTTTTCAAGCTTATAGTCCTTAAGCCGGGAGACGATATGCGCGGCGGCAAACGGCGTTGCATAGACCGGACACTTCAATTTCGGCCAGATGTGGGCAACGGCGCCGAAATGATCTTCGTGCGAGTGGGTAATGAACAAGCCCTCAATATTGTCAATTTCGCCTTCCAGCGCTTCCGGCGAGGCGAAGCCCAGCTCCATGCCCGGAAAATCGTCGTTAAAAAATCCGTATCCGCAGTCGACGACGATTAATTTGCCGTCCACGGCGTAAACATACATATTATAGCCGACTTCTTCGGCTCCGCCCAAAGCGATAAAATACAAACCTTCCTTATCAAAACTACTCATTTATTTTCTTTTTCCTTCAAATAAAATATATCCCCGGCATAAATTTTCTCAATGCCGGACGGGGTTTCCAGCAGCAAAACGCCGTTTTCGTCTACCCCGGCAAATTTTCCGGTTTTCCGTTCCTTTTCCATATTGACGGTTATTCCGGCTCCCAAATTTTTGGCATGTTTCAGCCAGTTTTCCCGTATCGGAGCAAAGCCTTCGTTCTCCCAGCAATTCAGATTGCGGTCATACGCCCGGACAAAGGCATGCAAAAAGGCCGTCCGGTCGGTTATTACGCCGGCCTGTTTAAGCGAAACGACCGGATAAAGTATGCTGTCGCACTGCGGCGCGGCAACAATATTAACGCCGACGCCGACGACCAGATAGTTTCCGGCGGCCTTCTCCAGCAAAATTCCCGAAACCTTTCCGCCCCCGACCAACACGTCGTTTGGCCATTTCAGGCAGACATCAGCCTGCGGCGCGAGCTCCCTTACCGCCTCAAGCAGGCTTAATCCGACGACAAAAGTCATCTGTCCCAGAAGCTGCGGTGCGACTTCCAGTCCGAAAGAAACAAACAAATTGCCTTCAAGACTGACCCAGCCCCTGCCCCGGCGGCCGCGACCCGCATTCTGCCGGCGGGCGGCAACCATAAACCTTTTGCCGGAAGGCGCCGCGGCGCAAAGCCTTTTTACTTCATCATTGGTGCTGGAAGTTTCTTCCAAATCCACCCACTGCCAATTTGCAAATTCTGCCATTCCTCTTCCCTAAAAAATCGTTACCAGCATAGCTTCGACGTCGTTCATCAGATATTTGGGGTTCAATATGGAAATAAGCACCAGAATCAGATTGACGGTTAAACATATATACACCCCTTTGTCAACGCGGTCAAAGGTATTCGTACGCGTATCGAAATATAATGCCTTGATAACGTTCAGATAAGCGTAGACCAGCATCAGCACCGCCAGCAAAACGACAAAAATTGTCGTATAGGCGCCCTGAATGACCAAATTGTTGACTACCGAAAGTTTACCCAGAAAACCCAGCATCGGCGGCGTCGAAATCAGCGAAATAAGAAAGACCAGAAAGCCGGCGGCAATGTAAGGGCGCACTTCTGACAGGCCGGATACGCTTTCCAGTTCCATCAGATAAACGCCTCGGCTCCGCATGCCCAGAAACGAGGTGTATATGCCTGACATGGCCAGAACATAGACCAACATATAAACAAAGCTGCTTAAAACCGAGTTGTCGTCAAAAGCGGCCAGGGACAAAGCGATGACGCCCAGATGATATAACGTGCTGAAGCCGAACAGGCGGCGCATATTGGTTTCGGCATTGGCTCCGATGACGCCGAAACCGACCGAAAGCAGCGCAAAGACAACCAGCACGGGTTTCAATACCGGCCAAACCGGAAAAAACGCATTCAGCACCACGTCCGTCAGACAGGCGACGCAGGCAAACAGGGGAACAATGGTCAAAAAGCCGCTGACCGGCAATATTGCCACGCCGATAACGTCAATATACCAGAAATGAAACGGAACCAGCCCCAGCATAAACAGCAGCGGCAGAAGGACCATTGCCGCGGCGGCATAGTCGGAAGAAGACAATTGCGCCGTCCGGCTGAAATACTCATAAGCAGCGGCATATTCCAAACTGCCGGCACGCATAAAAATCAGAACGCAGCCGCAGGCAAAAAAAGCGGCAAACAGCAAAGCAAAGCACAAAAAACGCCGGGCGGCATCACGTTTTTTCTTTTCTTCGTCATCGCCGAGGCGTATGAGAAACCAGTTGAGCAGAAAAGCGCCCTGAAGCCCGACAAAGAGCGCCGCAAAGTTCAAAGCGGAGATTGCCAGCGACAAAAGCAGAACCCCCAGAAGGATGAGGCTGTAAAACGACCAGCTGGAATAGTTCTTGTTCAGAAACCATTTGCAGGACAAATATGCCCAGGCCAGCGTAAAAAGACAAATAATGATTTTAAACAGGCTGGTATAAGGGTTGTTTTCAAAAATCTGCGGCAGCCAGCTTCTGTTGTAAAAGACGACGGTTGTCAGCAGCGTAAAAGCCAGAAAAAATTTTCCCAGCGTATAAAAGGTTTTCGGCGTGTTTTCGCTCCTGAAAAGACGAACCAGCGCCATGACAAGTAAGCCGGCGGCCAACGAGATTTCGGGAAGAGCGGCAATATAATTGTGAATCATCAGTTTCCTCCCTTAACCACAAACCACAACGGGTTGACAAAGGTCAGCAGCAAGAAGCCGCAGACCAGCAGCAGAACGCCGTAAGCCCTGGCCGAGATGTCGGCGGCGCAGGGTTTGTCGGGAACGACACAGCTGTTGTCTTTCAGGCGATAGAGTTCCTGCAGCAGCGCCGCGGCAGTCACAATCAGCGAAAAGACGACCAAACTGCCCATTTTAATATTTTTATCCAGCAAATCGGCTACCAAAACAAAATTGTTAAGAAACATTGAAGACAAAGGCATGCCTACCGCCGCCAGCACAAAAAACGAAAAGACCAGCGACGCGCGCGGCAAGGCGCAGAGAATGCCGGCAGAGCCGATTTCCATACATTCCTGCTGTTTTTCCAAATGGTTGGAAAGCACCTCCAGACCGGCGGCGATAATCAGGAAAGAAAACAGGGAGTAGCCGATGTTCTGCAAAACCATGTCCGTCGGCAGAAAAGCCGCCAGCAGGTATATGATATAGCCAACGGTCATAAAAGAAAAAATCTTGTATTGAATATCTTTGTTTATCAGTCCGATTAAGGCGATAAAAACCATTGAAATAACGCAGACGATTTCAAGAATTATCATGAAATACGACAATACGCCCGGAACCGTCTTCGGCCAGAAACGGACGAAACCGTAGACCCCGGTCAGCGGTATGACGTTGGTAATGATGAAGACCAGCGGATTGCGCAAACCGGTGCTGATGGAAGAAATCCAGTAGTGAAACGGCCAAATCGGTATCCGGGACAGAAACGACACGAATATCGCGCCCCAGACGAAAATTTCCAGCCGCATGTTCAGGTTTACCAGGCTGACGGCATTCAGGGCGATATTGGCGCTCCGGTAATTGTACAAAATGACCGTGGCAAAGAACAAAAAGATGGCGCCAAGCAAATTATAGATAAAAAAGCGGGCCAGCACCCCCTGCTTTCTGATACCGCCGAACATGCCGATAATCATAAACAGCGGCAGCAGCATCGCTTCGAAAAAGATATAAAAAGAGAAAATGTCCGCCGCGGCGAAAAAACCGGTAACCATGCTGACAAACATCAGGGAAAAAACCATCAGCGCCTTGCCGTCTTCTTTGTTGTGTCTGGCGCCGAACATACCGATCAGAACGGCGGCATGCACGGCCGAAATTAGCAGCAGAGAGAAAACGTCCATTCCCAGAACGATGCTGATTTTCGGGTTTTCAAGCCACTCGTAGCGTTCAACCATTTGCAGCCCCGGCGCCGAAACGTCCAGCAGCGCAAACATCCGCCAAATAACCAGAAGATTGGTCATGATTGCAAAAACGCTGACATTGAAGACATTGCGCCCGTGCGTCTTCTCGTCGTCTTTGGCCGCCAGCGCAAACAGCAGCCCGATAAAAGGAATGGCAATAATCGTCGACAGAAAGTTAAAAGAAGCAGCCATCAACCGTTCACCTTTACATAAACAGCCGCCGCCGCAATCAGCAAGCCGGCCGAAACATACAAAAGACTTCCCGCCCAGGTGCCGGTATGCATCCGGTCCAGTATGCGGACGAGCAGTGCCGTGCCTCCGCTCAGGGAAGACACTATCGTCCGCTCAATAATCAGAAAGTCGATGGTCAGCCACAAAATGCGGCCGAGAATTTTAACCGGCGCAACCAGCAGCGTTTCATACATATCGTCAAACCAATCGGCCTCCTGAACGGTTTCCGAATCATAAAGCCGCCTGAGCCGACGCAGCGGACCGGAAAACAAAACTAGCAGAAAGGCCGCATAAACATACCAGCTTCCGACATGACAAAATCCGCTTTTCCAAATCATGAAGACGACGGCGGCCGCGACGGGAAGCAGAAAAAGCAGCGGCGGATTTTTCAGAAAAGCCCAAACCCGTTCGTCCGCATTCGTCTTGCCCAAAAATATCTGATACAAAACATGTGCCAACGCCGTCAACAATACGGCCGAAAAGACATAAATCCACCGTTCGTTTTGCGGTGCGGCTGCCTTTGTTATTCCCTGAACCAAAGCAAATACCAGCAACAATGCCAGCACAAAAACCGTTTTCAACGGACGGGCAAAGGCTCCCATGTTGGAAACAAAAAGTTCGTTTGAAGCCGAAACGGCAGTCATCATCCATAATATGTTCAACAGGCAGCCAGCCAACAAAAGGCCAGGCAGAAGCTTCAGCAGCGGATTCAGCCCCAGCGAGAGCAGTCCGACCATCAATGCGTAGAACATCAGGTTAAAATAAAGCGCCTTATCCTTGAGATTATCAATGCTTATGGCACCAACGAAGGCCCAAAGCAGCGTCAGGCCGCCAAAAAGCTCCAGCACCACCGGAGCATATGGGACGTTGCCCAACAAAGGATAGGCTTTTATCAGCAGCAAAATGCCGATGAGCGGCGTTGCGCAATAGGAAACGGAAAGAATACGGTTAAAGCTCAGGCCGGCAAGATTAAGGAAGCCGCCCTGAAACAGAAACATTCCCGATTTGATAAAGGCGCAGAACAACAGAAGACCGACGGTCAGTTCCGGATACTGTCCGGGCTGATGATAACCGGACAACGCCGACAGGCTGATGCTGCCGGTTTGCTTCCAGATTAAGGCAAAGAGGGTAAACAGTCCCATATCGGCCAGCAGATTGTAAAAAACATAGCGGCGCTTGCCTTCTATATCGTTAATCATAAACAGGCAGAGAACATCGGCAATGCAGACCGCCGTCAGCAGCTGCATGAAGTTTTGCGCGCAGATGACCAGAATAACCGCCGCCAAATTCAAAAGCAGCAGGCCGTTGAGGCGCAGTTTATCGGTTTCGGCGTTATAAAAGGTATTGTAAAACACAGACATTCCCGTCAACAGGACGAAAGGAGCAGCCAAGCCGTAAACGGCTGCGTCGGTATTCAAATTGACATCTACCCGCATCAGGGACGTGTCTATCCAGTGAAAAGCAAACGTTTCAACGACGCCGAGCTGCCCGTTTTCCCAAAAATTGAAACCCAACAGCGCCAAAATGCCGAGCAGCAGAAAAGACCACAACCTTTCATAACGGGCTTTGGTAGCCGCTTCGGCGGCAAAACCGGCGGCAATCAGACTGAAAAACAGGTTTGCAATCATTAAAAATCATCCATATAACGCTCAATTGCTGTCAATATAACAAAAAATAAGGGCATTTAAAGCCCTTATTTTACCTGCATTGTGTATAAGTAAGCGGCGTCAGGCGCTCTTGGCCGCTCCCAGAGATTCCAAACTGCGGACAATGCGTACCGGAACCTTGTATTCACGCGCAACGTCGTCGTCTTCAATCTCAACCATTAAAACTTCATCAACCGACTTAAGAGGCTGGCGAGCCGCCATATTAATGGCGTCAAGCAGAACCGCGCTCTCGCGGCTGCGGTAAAGCAGAGCCTGCGCACCGCCGTCATAAACCAGACGCGGGTTTTCCGGACCGCCTTCGCGATACTTTATAATGATGAGAATTTCGCCGGCGCCGTTCTGTAAGATATCGTATCTGCCTTCCTGCTCTGAATTAATATCCTTAACCATATTTACCTCTAAACTCGTGTTTTATCAAAATTTAGGGGAATGCTAACATATAATTATTAACAAATAAACTACATTTTGAATTTTTTTAACTTTTTTTATTTTTTTTGTTGACTATAAATTTTTTATCGACTATGTATACTTCCGTTGTCGTAAACGACGGGTGCGTAGCTCAGCTGGTAGAGCATTTGACTTTTAATCAAAGGGTCTCGGGTTCGAATCCCGACGCGCTCACCATTAAAAAAGCTTCTGTTTTTACAGGAGCTTTTTTAATGACCTTATGTAGCACACTGCGCGATTTTAGACTTTTAGTCGCTTCTTTTTAGACTCTGGCTTATCCTGTTACCAAGTTCCTACATGATAACAGGATAATGCTTGGTTGGCTAGACTGCTTTCTTTATCAAATCCGAGCCAGCAGCAAGATTGTACATATCGCTGACATTTTCCGTCGGATTGGGCAATACGTCCATTGTTGAAGATGTATCTGTTCCAAAAGAGTTCATCGCCTGAATCAACCGGTTTGCCAAATCAACTGTCGTACCATCGGAAAATTCCAGCGTTTCAATTGATTTATAGTTAAAATGAGCATCAATAAGCATACCTTCATTTTCATTTCCACCTACAGTAATTTTTAGACTGTATCCATCGGAAGTAAACGACAGATCATCAAACGTTATTCCTTCACCAAAAACTATCTTATCCCGACCGGCATATTCTTCTATCGTATCCAGACCGTCGCCCAGATTCCATAAATAACTGTCATCCCCATTGCCACCAACCAAACGGTCATCTCCCTGTCCGCCGGAAATAATATCATTGCCGTCATCTCCATACAGGGTGTCATTTCCGGCTTCGCCATATATCGTATCATTGCCGGCACCACCATTAACCGTGTCGTTGCCTCCGGCCGCATAAACGGTATCCCCGTTGTCTGTCAGATTGATTTTGTCATCTTTGTCCGTTTGATGCAATGTCAGCGGTATATCCGTCAACATTACCTTGCTGCCATCCGCAAAATGCAGTTCTTCTATCTGATTTTCTCCTACATAGTTATGAAACTGACTGGTTATAATAATCCCCTGTGTTTTGTCGCCTTTCACATATATAGCCAATCCGGTGGCTAGTCCCGTCCCTCCACCGGAATACGCCTCAAAGCTCAAGTCGTCAAAAGTTATCCCTGCCCCAAAAACTATCTTATCCCGACCGGCATATTCTTCTATCGTATCCAGACCGTCGCCCAGATTCCATAAATAACTGTCATCCCCATTGCTACCAACCAAACGGTCATCTCCCTGTCCGCCGGAAATAATATCGTTGCCGGCATCGGCATACAGGGTGTCATTTCCGCCGTTTCCGATTAATACGTCATCTTTTGAGGTTCCGGACAAAGTATTGGCATTGTCATCGCCTTCGGCGATTGTTCCGCCGCCGGCGCTTGGGGTTATATTCCAGTGCTCGTCAATATAATTTTTATCCCAAACAGTTTCATCTTCATCAGAAAATTGTATTTTGTTGATTGCGGCGCTGGTTGTCGTTTGTTCGTCGAAATAACTGAGCACCCGCACGGAATCGACCGGCCGTAACGCATCAGGATAAGTTACTCTGACAATCAGGTCATATCCGTGACGCACCAAAGTGACATAAGAAGGCAAAATCCCCTCACCGAAACGGATAATATCCGGGTTTTCGTTTGAGACGTCATTATCCGTATTATCAATAGAATCGTTGCCACACCCGATGTCAAAGTGATAGATATCGGCTCCGTTCCCGCCAACCAGAAAATCATCGCCATTGCCGCCAACAATCAAGTCGTTACCGTCATAACCATAGATATAGTCATTGCCAGCGTATCCATTGAGATAATTGTCATCGTCCGTGCCATAAAGTCTTTCTGACAGGGAAGTTCCCTGACTGCCGAAGTTTCCAAAATTCAGCAAATCGGCCTCAAACGCCGAACCGGAAGAACTGCCGGCGGCAACAAAAGCGTCAATAACCTGCTCAGAAAAGCTGTCATAGCTTTTTATCATGGCATTAATGTCTTCAAGCAATGCCAAACTTTCCGTTCCGGCCGCCGTATACAGGTTTTGCAAAATCGGCAGGGCGGAACTGATGTCGACTGTCCAGCTCTGCGAAATGCCGTCATAAACCAATTTTATGTTATCCATCAGATTTTTATAATGGCTTTGAGCGTTAAGCTGATTTCCGGCATAATCTTTTAATTCTTCGAATGCCTGCAGGATATAAGGCGCCGCTTTGCCATGCGGGTTTGAATCTTTTTCACCCCAGCACCAGACGCCGACATAATCCTCGCCCAAAAACTCTTCCAGAGCTTCCAACTTACGTGAATCGCCCAAAACGTTATCATAGACCTGCGTTGGGTTTCGTCCGTCGGGATCCATATCCTCAACCCCTGCCCAATGATAAATCAGATTGGTTAAAATCGTATCGCGGGCGGCAAGATCTGTTTCGGCCATATACTGCTGAACCAACGTTTTAAGCTCACCGCTTTCATCAAGTGCCATTGCCATATGCAAATCGTGCACATTGCCAAAACCTTTGATATTGGGTAAAGCTGCTATATTTTCGGGTATGACGACATCTATCGTATCTATCGTATCCGCCATATCAGCATCAAACCAGACATCGTGAACCGAACCGGTTGAACCGTCTGTTTTGATGAATGTGCCGGTTTGATTATGTTGGTTGCCGTTTTCATCTGTTGTTGTTGAATTTTCATAATCCAGATTAATTCCCGATACATTAGCCTGCTCTAATGTGAGCAATTCCCCCTCATCAACGAGGCCGTTGCTATTTGCGTCTTTCCAGACTTTAACCTGATTCCATGCCGTATCTGAACTGTTAAAGATACCATCGTTGTTAGAATCCAAATCTTTAAGTGCCTCGAAGCCATTGGCTGCTTTCTCCCCTGACGAAAGAACGGAGTTATTGCCAAACAACTCCGTTCCATCATCAATCTGTCCATTATTGTTCAAATCCCGAACCAGCAAACCGTCATCTTTACCCACCCAGCCGCTGTTTTCTGCAAAACCATTGTCATCGTGGTCAAAATAAACATTGCTGTTTGTCCCGATTGTTTCTACGCCGTCTCCGTCCAAGTCTAAAATCAACGGTGAACGCGTATTGCTCGCCGTCGTAAAACCTTCCCTGATTGGAGAACCATCTATATTTATAAATTGGTAAATTAACGTCATCGGAAGCGGCGTAAATGTTGCTATTCCCATTATCAGACTATTCAGTAATTCTTCATTGTTTGCGTCATACATAAGATTTCCTGATAAAAACGACTGCAATATCTGTAAATATTGTTCTGATATGTAGGGTTCTTCTTCCGTCAATATATCTTCAAGTTTTCCCTGCAGGCTTAATATTTCCACTATATTATTTATAAATTTTAGCTTCTGTGCCTGTTCATAACTGCCTGCATTGATATAATCTCCATCCTTGCCATAAAAATTTCCAGACAATCCATCAAATACTCCTCCATTTTCATATCCTGGAATATACTCCTTTGCCCAATATTGAGTCGCAGTATTGCATACTCGCGGGTCAAAAAAAGCATTATAATCTAGATCAATCTTATTGGTTAAAGCGGCCTCCAATTTTATTTTATTGAAAGCTTCTAGAGCATTATCCCCTGTGGCTAAAACTTTTACCTCGGGTGTGCCTTGTTCTTTTTCTTCTGGAGTTAATGGTCGTCCCCAATAAATTGGTATATCAGGATTGTCTGAGATATTATATGCATTTCCTTTTCCTAAATCAATAACGGCACCATCTAGCCAACCTGTTGAAGTAAAATCGATAACTTCTATTGTAACTGTTCCATCATCATGCTTGGTAATTAAATCATACCCCGAATGTCGAATAGGATCTGTTATCTGCGGATCAATTACAGTTTCAGCATGCAATCTCAAGATATATTCAGTCATTTTAAACTCCTTTTAACCATTAAAAATAGTTAGTCAAAGATGCTGGCCCAATCCAATATTGGGGAAAAAAGAATGAAACCAGAATAAAATTAATCAGTAATCCTAATGATATTATTATTACTCTTTCTATTTTATTTCTTGTTAAAACTTTTACTTTTATTGGAAAAAATATAAGTAAACTAAATGCAAAAATTGTGAAATTTTGTATAGATATCTTGCTCAAAAAAAGAAAGTATAAAGCTACGCCCAATAAAGGAGGAAACGAAAGGTGTTGAAAATATTCAACCTTTACGATGAGTAAAAAAGTTATAGATATCCCTAAAAATATACTCACATACTTTAAGATAATATCCTTTGAAAAATTTTTTATTAAATAGAGTGTCAAAGCACAATTTAAGAAGAAAGAAACCAGTATTGGTTTTAAAAATAAATAATTATCGCGAAATATATATAAACTTCCAATATGTTTCGGTAATTTTTGAAAATGTTTATAATTTTGAATATAATGATATATTATTATACTTCCTACAATAAAATATAACAACACAAATAGGTAAAACATAACATATTTAATATCTTTTTTAGTACCCTTTTTAGTTT
>ENA-OPCB01001863-OPCB01001863.1-human-gut-metagenome-genome-assembly--contig:-NODE-1863-length-12251-cov-4.265087_pt1 | contig 12251 bp, 10 predicted proteins | sample MGYA00241561_ERZ501473 | MGnify/ENA primary metagenome ERZ501473 (study PRJEB25962, sample SAMEA2042519) | human gut metagenome | biome: human gut; feature: human-associated habitat; material: faeces... | reverse complement strand
TCACCTTCATACACAGTTCAACCGTGAAATCCCATACGACACCATCGATATGGACTTCATGAATGAGAATCAGGCAGCTCATGGTGACCGTGAATTCGGACATATTTTCACACGCCTTCATAAGAACCGTAAAGTCATCATGGGTTACTGGGAAGACAAAGAAACACAGGAAAGAATCGGTGACTGGATGCGTACAGCAGTTGGTGTCATCGAAAGCAGTCATGTACGTGTTATGCGTGTAGCTGACAACATGAGAAACGTTGCCGTAACAGAAGGTGACAAAGTAGAGGCTCAGATCAAATTCGGATGGGAAGTTGATGCTTACCCGGTAAATGAAGTTGCTGACGCAGTAGCTCAAGTTGGACAGGGTGATGTAAATGCACTTGTTGAAGAATACTATGACAAATATCAGATCCTTCTGGAAGGAAGAGATGAAGCTGAATTCAGAAAACATGTGGCAGTTCAGGCTCAGATCGAACTTGGATTTGAAAGATTCCTTGAAGCAAACAATTATCAGGCAATTGTTACACACTTCGGAGATCTTGGATCACTTCAGCAGCTTCCGGGACTTGCAATGCAGAGACTGATGGAAAAAGGATATGGTTTCGGTGCGGAAGGTGACTGGAAGACAGCAGCTATGGTTCGTGTAATGAAGATCATGACACAGGGCAAGAAAGATGCAAAGGGAACTTCCTTCATGGAAGACTACACATACAACCTTGTACCTGGAAAAGAAGGTATCCTGGAAGCTCATATGCTGGAAGTTTGCCCGACAATCGCAGATGGACCGATCAGCATCAAGTGCCAGCCGCTTAGCATGGGTGACAGAGAAGACCCTACACGTCTTGTATTTACAGCCAAAGAAGGACCGGCTGTCGCAACATCACTTGTTGATCTTGGCGACAGATTCCGCCTGATCATCAACAGTGTAGACTGCAAGAAGACAGAAAAACCGATGCCGAAGCTTCCGGTTGCAACTGCATTCTGGACACCACAGCCAGACCTCAGAACAGGTGCAGAAGCTTGGATCCTGGCAGGTGGAGCTCACCATACAGCATTCTCTTATGACCTGACACCGGAACAGATGGGTGACTGGGCAGAAGAAATGGGAATCGAAGCTGTTTATATCGATAAAGATACAAAGATCAGAGATTTCAAAAATGAATTAAGATGGAATGAAGCTGCGTATAGAAAATAAATAGTAGCAGATGAATTCTAAGAAATAAACAACCGGGCAGAATCACATTTAAAAGTGAACTGCCTGGTTTTTTGCAACGTATAAAGTTCTAGGTAAAAGTAAAAGTTGAAAAACAGAGCAGTAAAAAAGTTAAATTTTACTAAAGCTATTTATTTCTCCGAAATGTGTGCTATAATGAATTGAATAAATTGCAAAGGAAAGTCATCAAGGGAAAATGCATTAAGGCAATATTGAAAGAAAATAAAAAGAAAGAGAAATAATGGGGGAAGGACATGGCGACGATTAAGGACATTGCGGCAAAAGCGGGGGTTTCCATAGCGACAGTATCCAGAGTGTTGAATCATGATGAAACTTTGAATGCGCAGGAAGAGACAAAAAAAAGAATTTTTGAAATTGCAGAGGAATTAGAATACGAAGTACGCGCACAGAAAAAACGCAGGCGAAAACTGAAGATAGGTGTATTTTATTCTTATTCTCCTGAAGAAGAACTTCAGGATCCTTATTATCTTTGTATCAGGCTTGCTATAGAAACTGGAAGAAGAAGGATATACAAAGGTGATTGTGAAACTGGATGATTCGCCGGAGATGATCAACGGATTAGATGGTGTAATCTGTACCGGTACATTCACAAAAAAAATGGTAGAAGCAATAGAGATATGGGAATGCCCGGTTATATTTATTGATGCAGATCCAAACCCAAAGAGATTCGATTCAATTGTGGTAGACTATAGACGGGCAGTAGAAGAGATTGTTTCCTATCTGGTAGGGTGTGGACATACGAAAATAGGGATGATCGGCTGTCGAGAAGTTGATAAGGAGGGGGATGAAGTACTGGATACGAGAATACAGCATTTTCAGAACGCTTTGAAAAAACGGGGACTGTATCACCCGGAATATACAAAGTTTGGTGCTTATTATGCAAAATATGGATACAAACTTCTGAAAGAGTTTTACGAGGAAGGGAATCTGCCGACTGCCTTGTTTGTTGCGAATGATTCGATGGCAGCAGGAAGTTATCGGGCTGCATATGAACTTGGGCTTAAAATACCGGATGATATCAGTATTATTGGCTTTAATGATATCCCAACTGCGAAATACATGGTTCCTCCACTTACTACGGTGAGATTGTACATGGAGTTCATGGGAGAATATGCAGTAAAACTTCTGGAAGAGCGAATTATACATGGAAGAGAGATTTGTGTAAAAGTTTCAATCCCGACTAAACTTTATATACGTGACAGTGTTAAAAAATTTTAATAAGGTAAAAAAGTAAGAGGCTATGGAACGGAGAATGTCCTATAGTCTCTTTATGTATACAGATCGAGTGATGACAGATTGTTTTGTTATGATTTTTTAGCTAAAAATAAAGAGTTAAAATCAATCAAGTAAAAACAGACAACTTTATTTAAAATAAAAATATAGTTTTACCAAGATAAAAATTGTGAAAAGTATATAAAAATATGGTGTAAATAATAGGTAAAATAGAGAAAAAATATTTATAGGGTAAAAAGTATTTACATTTAACCGGTAAAATAGTATAGTGGTTTTACCAAATAAAATAAGTGAATCAAAGGAGGAAATGATTTATGAAGAGGAAAATTGCAGTAATGTGCGTACTTGCACTTACAGGAACAATGATGCTGACTGCTTGTGGAAACAAGAAAGACAGTAATAATGGAAAGACAAGTGACGGAAAGACAGCAATACGTTTTGCAACATGGGATGTAGCTGATGATGTAGATGCTCAGCAGAAACTTGTAGATAAATTTAATGAGGAACATGATGACATTGAAGTAACACTGGAAGCATACGGAAGTGATTTTGATACAAAGATCAGTGCAGGTATGGGATCTGGAGATACACCGGATGTTATGTATATGTGGAACTACCCGGCATATGCAGATGGTCTTGAACCTCTGGATGAGTATATCGACAAAGAAGGCGATGACTATAAGAATGATTTCTACAGCACACTGTGGAATTACAACTCATTAGACGGAACAACATATGGTATTCCAGTGGGATTTACAACACATTCACTTTTCTATAACAAAGATCTTTTTGCACAGGCTGGTGTAGAAGAACCTACAGATGACTGGACATGGTCGGATCTTCAGGCAGCTGCCAAGACAATTGAAGAAAAGACAGGTCAGAAAGGTTTTGCATTCCAGATGAAACCAGATCCGTATGATTTTGAAATGTATCTGTGGAGCAATGGAACTGCATATTGTGACGAAGACGGACAGATGGCAGGTCAAATTGATTCAAAAGAATCTCAGGAAGTATTTAAAATGTTCCAGGATATGGAAAAAGACGGATATGCAATTGCAACAGAAAAGAACGGAACTGATGAATTCCGTGCCGGTACAGTAGCAATGTATGTATATGGATCATGGTCAATTGCTTCTCTTAATGAGGATGGAATGAATTATGGTGTGGCAAAAATTCCTTCTTTTGACGGAAAGACCTCTGTAAGTATTCTGAGCTCTTCAGGACTTTCTATTTCAAAGGACAGCAAGAATAAAGATGCTGCATGGGAATTTGTAAAATACTGGACAGGCGAAGAATGCAACAAAGCAAGAATCGGTATGGAACTTCCGGTACTTAACAGTGTTGTAGAATCTGAAGGTATCATGGATGAACCAGAATATGCACCATTCTATGAGATGCTTGAGCAGAGTGATGGACATACTCCGGCAAGCTTCCTGATTGAAGACTGGTCAGAAATTTCAGAAAACCTCAGCTTATCATTTGAACAGATTTTCAATCCAAGCTCATACATGGATGTAAAAGATGTTTTAAAAGAAGCAGCAGACGCACAGTAATAGCATACAAACAAACCGGCGCCGGAACAATTTATGATTCCGGCGCCGATAAATAGGAGAGAAGAAAAATGAAGCAGAGAAAATTCCTGAAGACGGCCACACCGTATTTGTTTATTATGCCGTGGATTATCGGGTTCCTTGTATTTACAATCGGTCCCCTGATTCTGTCTTTGATCATGAGCTTTTTTGAGTGGCCGCTTACTACAGCGCCAACATTCAGGGGACTTGGAAACTATATTGATATGTTTACAAAGGACAAACAGTTCTGGAAATCCCTTATAATCAGTTTGAAATATGCGGCAATTTTCGTACCGCTTAACATGATTATTGCATTGTTCCTTGCAATGCTGATCACACAGCCGGTTAAAGGAGTAAAAGTATTCCGTACAATTTTCTATATTCCGGCAGTTATCTCAGGTGTAGCGGTTTCTATCATCTGGGGATGGATCCTCAACGGAGATTATGGCGTACTGAATTATCTGTTATCTCTTCTGGGAATCAAAGGACCGAAGTGGCTGGTTGATCCGGCATGGGCACTCCTTGCAGTTATAATTGCAAGTGCGTTTGGTGTTGGAACGATGATGCTTATCTTCTACACAGATATCAAAAATATTCCGGTTGATGTATACGAAGCTGCATCTATTGATGGAGCAGGTCCTGCAAGAAAATTTTTCAGTATTACGCTTCCGATTATTACACCTACAATTTTATTTAACCTGATTACGTCAATTATCAGTTCTTTCCAACAGGTAACATTGGTTATGCTTCTTACCGGAGGTGGACCGCTTAAATCTACCTACTTCTATGGACTGTATACATACAATAACGCATTCAAACATCACAAACTTGGATATGCCAGTGCAAACGCATGGGTAATGTTTATCATCATTCTGCTGCTGACTGCCGTGGTATTCAAGTCATCATCCGCATGGGTATTCTATGAGACAGAAGCTAAAAACAGCGGAGCAAAGAAAACAAAAAAGAAAAAAGGGGGTAGAAAGTAATGAAGATGTCTAAAAAATCAAAAATTGTAATTTACATATTACTCGGACTGGTAGCCATTTACTTTCTTGCACCGTTTATTTACATGCTGTTTTCTGCATTTAAGACAGAAGGAGAAGCAATTGCATATCCGCCGAAACTTCTGCCGGCAGAATGGCATTTTGAGAACTTTATTAATGCATGGAAATCACAGCCGTTTGGAACATATCTTTGGAATTCAATTCTTGTAACAGTTCTGACAACAGTCGGACAGGTTCTTTCATGTTCACTGGTTGCTTATGGATTTGCAAGATTTAACTTTAAAGGAAAAAATATCCTCTTTATGATCCTGCTTTCAACAATGATGATTCCATGGGATGTTACCATGATTCCGCAGAACTGGGTAGAACTTACCGATGAGGAATCCATCAAAAAGATGCAGAGAATCCTGGATCTTCTGGATGAGGATGATGACGTACAGGCTACTTACCATAACTGGGATGAGTAACTATGATGTTTAAAGAAGGTACATGTCCGAAATGTCATGAGAAGTTTATCAAAAGACGTTGATTTGCTGCAAACACGCTCTGGCAGATCATCATAAGTTATGGGCTGGAGGAATTATGTTTGGTTATATAGTAATGAATAAGCCTGAAATCAAGTTTAAAGATTTTGATCTGTACAGATCTTTTTACTGTGGATTGTGCAGAGAACTCAAAAGTAAATATGGAATATCAGGACAGATTTCTCTGACTTATGATATGACATTTGTGGTGATTCTTCTCAGTGCGCTTTATGAGCCGCACACACAAAAGGGAAGCACAAGATGTATCATTCATCCGGTCTGTAAACAGCCGGTCAGAAGAAATACAGTGACAGAATATGCGGCAGATATGAATGTACTTCTTACTTATTATAAATGCCGGGACGACTGGGAGGATGAAAAAAAAGTAACTGCTCTTGGTTATTCAAAAGTTCTTCAGGGAAAAGTGAAAAAACTGGATCAGAAATATCCGGATAAATCCCGAAGAATACAGAAGCTTCTCAGTGAATTGTCTGAGATGGAGAAATCCGGAGAAAAAGACATTGACAAAATGGCGGGCTGTTTCGGAAAAATTATGGAAGAGATTTTTGCATGGAAACAGGATGTATGGGAAGATACTCTGCGTAGAATGGGATTTTTTCTTGGCAAATTTATTTATCTTCTGGATGCATACGATGATGTGGAAGAGGATATAAAAAATAAAAATTACAATCCTTTTTCAGAACAATATATAATAGAAGGGTTCGATGAGCAGGTACGCCGGATTCTGATCATGATGATGGCGCAGACCTGCAGGGAGTTTGAGAAACTTCCTATTATAAAATACACTGATATTTTGAGAAATATTCTTTACTCAGGGGTATGGTGTCGGTTTGAGGTGATACATAAGAAGAGAAAAGAAGCAGGAGAGAAAGATAATGATTGATCCGTACAGTATACTGGGGATTTCCAGAGATGCATCCGATGAGGAAGTGAAGAAGGCATATCGTAAGATGAGCAGAAAGTATCATCCGGATGCCAATATTGACAATCCGAATAAAGAACAGGCTGAGGAGAAATTCAAGCAGGTTCAGCAGGCTTATGAGCAGATTATGAAGGAAAGAGAGCAGGGAATCGATTACGGGAATTATGGCAGCAATAATTACGGTGGTTTTGGCGGATTTTCCGGACAGGCAGACTCTGGCTATCAGGATGAAGAGTCTATGCGCAGGCAGGCGGCAGCCAATTATATCCAGAGCGGTCATTATCGTGAGGCTATGAATGTTCTGCAGTCACTTTCACAGAGGAACGGACAGTGGTATTATCTGTCTTCCATGGCAAACATGGGACTTGGAAATAATGTAAATGCATTGAATGATATTAAGCAGGCTATCCGTCTGGAACCGGATAATGTACAGTATCAGATGGTTTTGCAGCAGATGGAAGGCGGAGGAAACTGGTATCAGGAGATGCAGAATCCTTTTGGAGGTATGCCGACAGGTGGTGATGATTATTGTATGAAGCTGTGCCTGGCAAATATGGCATGCAGTCTGTGTTGCCCGGGAAGCGGCATATTTTGCTGCTAAAACGTTATTGTTCACTCCGTTCTCAGTAACGTAGTCAAAATTCATTCCAGATTGCCTGCGGCAATGGAATTTTGGTAATAATTGGATTGACAATTAAAAGTGAAAATATTACTATAGTAAAGTGATAATGTGCAACTGTAATGATATGCAACAGTTGCAAACATATAATTAAGGTTACAGGAGGAAATCATAATGAGTATTCGTATTGGTATTTTAGGCTACGGCAATCTTGGCCGCGGTGTAGAGTGCGCAATCAAACATAATCCGGATCTGGAGCTTGTTGCTGTATTTACACGTCGTGCTCCGGAAACTGTTAAAATCCTTACAGAGACAGCAGCGGTATATTCTGTCAATGATGCCGAAAAAATGAAAGATAAGATCGATGTACTTATCATCTGTGGTGGAAGTGCAACAGATCTTCCGAAACAGACACCGGAATATGCGAAGATGTTTAATGTAATTGACAGCTTTGATACACATGCAAGAATTCCAGAGCATTTTGATTCAGTAGATGCAGCTGCAAAAGAAAGCGGTCATATCGGAATTATTTCAGTGGGCTGGGATCCGGGAATGTTCTCACTGAACCGTCTCTATGCAAATGCAATCCTTACAAACGGAAAGGATTATACATTCTGGGGCAAGGGTGTAAGCCAGGGACACTCAGATGCAGTACGCCGTATCAAAGGCGTAAAAGATGCAAAACAGTATACAATTCCTGTTGAAGCAGCACTGGAAGCAGTGAGAAACGGAGAAAATCCGGATCTTACAACAAGACAGAAACATACAAGAGAATGCTTTGTAGTTGCAGAAGAAGGTGCGGATCTGGCACAGATTGAGAATGATATCAAGACTATGCCTAACTATTTCTCTGACTATGATACAACTGTACATTTTATTTCTGAAGAAGAACTGAAGCGAGATCACAGTGGAATCCCACATGGCGGTTTCGTGATCCGATCCGGAAAAACGGGCTGGAATGATGAGAACAATCATGTGATCGAATATAGTCTGAAGCTGGATTCCAATCCGGAGTTTACATCTTCTGTACTTGTTGCATATGCAAGAGCTGCATATCGTATGAATAAAGAAGGACAGAGTGGTGCGAAGACCGTATTTGATGTGGCACCTGCTTATTTATGTGCTGCTGATGGTGCTGAATTAAGAAAGCATCTGTTGTGATCAGGGATATAAGATAATATTCTGTCTGTTGAAAAAATAAAGAGAAAACAGGTATACAGGTTATATTTCACAGTGTTATCTTGTGAAAAGAGACAAAGTATTTGTGGACTTTGTCTCTTTTTTTATGGAACAGACTGTGAAAAATTAGTGAATGTTTAACAGAATTTTACTTGTCTGTTGACGGGATATTTAAAGTGTAATATAATAGAGTCATAGAAACGTAATAACATTGTAAAAAACTTTGTTAAACCTTAGAGCGTATCTGAGAAGTATGTGAGATATCAGAGCGATACCTACGATTCATACTTTTCAGACACGCTCTGATAACGAAAAAAGAAAAGGAAGGTATGTATGCAAAACGTAAACAGGAAGTTTAAAATCTGGGGGGCACTTCTGTTTCTGCTGTTTTTTGCTGTGGGAGTTTCCATGTATTTTACTGCGGCAAATGTACAGGCTGCAACGAAAACAGGTTTTGTAACTATTAACGGAGATTCATACTACATAAATAAAGATGGCTCTAAACAGAAGGGTTGGCTGGAACTTGAAGGGAAGAAATATTACTTTAACACAAAGACCGGTGTTCAGGTAAAAGGCTGGGTTACTGACAGTAAAGGACGAAAGAGATATTTCAGTAAACAGGCTGGTATCATGATGACAGGCTGGGTCACTGATTCAAAGGATCAGAAAAGATATTTTAATCCATCTACCGGATTCATGCAGACGAAATGGCTGACATTGAAGGGAAAGAGATATTATTTCTACAGTAACAGTGGAGTGGCTGCCTGCAAGACATTCCTTACAGACAGTAAGAAAAATACCAGATATTTTACAAGTGCATGTTATATGCTTACCGGCTGGACAAAGAATTCCAGCAATGAATACAGATATTTTGAAACTGAAGACGGAATTATGGCAAAAGGTTTCCAGACACTGGATGGAAAGAAATACTACTTTAATACAGGCAGCGGCAAGATGGCTGTAGGCTGGACGACAATTGACGGAAATAAGTATTATTTTGATAAGGAAACCGGTGTGATGGCTACCGGAGATGTAACAATTGATGGACAGAAATACCATTTTAATTCCAATGGTATATTGAGCAATACTACAAGTCCGACCGGTTCCAGAACAATCAAGAATTATCTGGCAGGTGCATTACAGCCTGTTGGTCAGGCTCTGTACGTATGGGGTGGCGGATGGAATGATTCCACCAGAAAAGGAACAAGTCAGACAATGACTGATTTCTATAACAGTCAGAGCAGCAGTTATGATTACAATAACTACAGAGATCTCAGCACAGCCAACAGAGCAAAAGGTTTTGACTGTTCCGGTTTCGTAGGATGGTCAGCTTATCAGGTAATGCAGAGTAAGTCCGGTGTAGGAAGCGGATATACGGTAGTTTCCGGTGAGATTGGTTCTTATTATAAGTCCATGGGTTGGGGAAGTATTCTCACTCAGGCGAATCTGGCAAGTGATGACTGGACAGTATATCCCGGAGATGTGGGATATGACAGTGGACATACATGGATCATTCTCGGACAGTGTGCTGATAAGAGTGCAGTGATCGTGCATTCTACCCCGAATGCAGGTGTTCAGATTGCAGGTACACCTACTCCGTCCGGTGGTTATTCCAGTCAGGCGATTGCACTGGCACAGAAGTATATGTCAAGATATCCGGGATATACCAAATATGATTATCATACTTCATCTGGTAACTATATCAGAAGAGGTAATTATCTGAGATGGAACAGAAGTACGCTTTCTGATCCGGATGGATATATGAATATGACCGCAGACCAGATCCTTGCAGATCTGTTTAGCTGAGAAGTGAATAGTTAAGAAAATGGAAGCAGCTTTCGAAAGAGGAGGCTGCTTCTTTTTTTGCGTTCTGTAGTAATTCCATAAATAATGCAAACAATCCAGTCCACTATAGCGTGAAGTCCTGCTACGTTACTGTCCACTCCGTTCACAGTAACGTAGCCAAAATTCATTCCAGATTGCCTGCGGCAATGGAATTTTGGCTTGTATGTCTCGGGATTTTGGCATATTCATGCCAAAACACCTCGCGGGATAGTGGTGTGTGAACAGTAACCCTGCATCAGATATCTTTGTCCTGTGTTAAATTATTACAAACATGAAATGGAATATGTTTGAATTGTAGAAAGAAATGCGAAGAATAACAAAAAGATTAATAAATGTTACAGAAATATAAAATTTATGGTAATTAATCCTTGCGTTTTTGAGTGTGGTGTGTTAATATGTATAAGAATTAACTTAGATATTGCAAAAACATTAAGATATAGAAAGAAAATGTTACGAGGGTGAGAATTCATGAAGAAAAGAATTGTATGTCTTACATTAGCACTCCTGATGAGCGCAACACAGGTTGTTAGTGTAAGTGCTTCAAGAGAGGATGAATTGAGAGAAGAGCAGGCGATCACAAGTCAGCAGCTGGATGCGACATATTCCAGAATGGATGAGCTTGCATATGCGAAATCACAGCTTGAGAATGAGATTTCCGAACTGGATTCCAATCTTGTAAGTGTTATGGTTTCTATTGATACTCTTAAAGGAGATATCGATAATAAAGAAGTAGATATTATTAAGACAAAACAGGATCTGGCTAAGGCTCAGAAGGCGAGAGATAAGCAGTATGAGAGCATGAAGCTTCGTATTCAGGCACTGTATGAACAGGGTGGGGATGCAGCGTGGTTTCAGATGATGCTTAATTCAGAAGATTTGAGTGAACTTCTGACACGTGCTGAGAATACACAGCAGATGTATGAGCAGGACAGAAAGAATCTTGATAAATATGTGAATACTATTAATGAGGTGAATAATTTAAAGACTCAGTATGAATCTGACAAAGCAGAACTGGAGGAGATGAAGGCTTCTTATGAACAGCAGTCTTATGATCTTCAGTGCCAGATCGATCAGAAGAAATCTGAATCAGCCGATTATGAGAATGAAATTGCATATGCACAGCAGCAGGCGACAGAATATGCAAATCTGTTAGCGGAACAGACAGCTGAAATTCAGAGATTGGAAGCTGAAAGAATCGCAGCAGAAGAAGAGGCAAGACGACAGGCTGAGGAAGAGGCTGCAAGACAGGCGGCAGAAGAAGAGGCAGCAGCAAAAGCTGCAGAGCAGGAACAGGACTCCGAATCAGAAGAGGAAGAAAATGTAGAGTATGATGAAGACGGAAATGAGATTGAGAATACTGATGATGCGGATGATGAGTCTGAATCAGATGATGGTGTAGAATATGATGAAAATGGTGATCCTGTTGACAATGCAGGAGCTTCTGATGATGTAGAGTACGATGAGTATGGCAATGTGATTGATTCTGATAATACAGTTTCACCAGATGATTATGAGAGTGAACAGTCATCTGATTCAGATAGTTCTTCATCTTCAGGTTCAGGATCAGGATCTTCTGTAGTAGACTTTGCAACACAGTTTGTTGGCAATCCATATGTATGGGGCGGTACAAGCCTTACAGGTGGAGCTGACTGTTCAGGATTTACACAGAGTGTATATGCAAACTTTGGAGTAAGTCTTCCGAGAACTTCTTATGAACAGCAGAATGCCGGTACAGAAGTATCTTATGCTGATGCACAGCCGGGTGATTTGATCTGCTACGGTGGACACGTTGCAATCTATATGGGGAATGGACGTATCGTTCATGCATCGAACTCTGTAGATGGAATTAAGATCAGTGATAACGCAGCGTACAGAACGATTGTTTCTGTAAGAAGACTGGTATAATTAAATAAGTATAAATAATTAAATTTATAGGGGTTGAAAAGGAGTATCGCTAAGGGGGCTGATGCTCCTTTTCTTTATGTATAAGTTACCATTATTCCGCGAGGTGTTTTGGCATGAATATGCCAAAATTCCGAGACATACTGCGCGAATTTATGCGATTAGCATAAATTCTGTGCATCGCGAAGCGTGTT
>ENA-OPCB01001855-OPCB01001855.1-human-gut-metagenome-genome-assembly--contig:-NODE-1855-length-12270-cov-2.613508_pt1 | contig 12270 bp, 10 predicted proteins | sample MGYA00241561_ERZ501473 | MGnify/ENA primary metagenome ERZ501473 (study PRJEB25962, sample SAMEA2042519) | human gut metagenome | biome: human gut; feature: human-associated habitat; material: faeces... | reverse complement strand
CCAGACGCCGCAGACCGAGATCCTCTGCGACCGCACTTCGGCCGAAGCGTTCGAAATGAACTGCTACACGATGCGGCCGGGCAGCGTCGCCGCACCGCGCGACTACCTCAAGGTCGAGGCCGTAGCCGCCTACAACACCACCGACGGGCACCTGCAGTTCCACCCCAAAGACCGCGAGGACTGCGGCTATATCCTTACCGTCGGCGGCACGCGCATCTACATCGCGGGCGATACGGAACCCACGCCCGAAATGAAAGCCCTCAAGAATATCGACATCGCCTTCCTGCCGGTCAATCAACCCTATACGATGACCGTGGAGCAGGCCGTCGAAGCGGTCAAGGCGATCCGTCCGGCGGTCTTCTATCCCTACCACTACGGCGAAGTCGAAGAGAAAACCGACACCGCCCGTCTCGCCCGCGAGCTGGAAGGCGTCACCGAAGTCCGCATACGGCCGATGGAATAGGCCGCGCAATCACACAAACGGCAGACAAAAAAAGGAGGACCCAAAGTCCTCCTTTTTCAATAACAAAACCCGGCCGCCGCTATTTCTTCGCGTCGGCTTTCTTCGGCTCGGCCTTCACCTTGAGCGAAGCGAAGCCCTTGACGATATTCTCTCCCGGCCTCGTCGTAACTAACCGTGGACAGCAGGTCGGCGCCCGTTGCCGTGAAACCCACTCGGGCAGTCTGTTCGGGACGACCCAGCCCGTCATAATAGACCACGGTCGCAAGCGCCTGCGAAGCCCCTTCGGCAGTTATCCGGCCGTCCTCTATATTCGCCGACGTACTACCGCCGGGAAGAACGACCTCCACGATATAATTCTTTTCAGACGACAAACTCAAAGGAATATCGACGGCAGCCGACACTATCGCCGACATGGGTGACAAAAAGAGTATAGACAAACTCATTGAAAAGCGGAGGGGTCTTTTCATAGTATCGTGATTTTGTGTCTCTCCGTAAATTTATGCTTTTTTTTACATTTCCCCAAATATTTCACGCCTTTTTTTCATGCCTCGGCTCCAAACGACTGTTTTAACCCTCTTCAAACAAAATTCGGGAATTATTTTCGAGGAAAGCCCGATGAAACACATTCCCCCTATACATAGCATGAAAGCCGGCTCTTCCCATTATCCGGGAATCACCCTTCTCCGAACAATCGCACAGCATTGGCCGTGGTAGCCTCCTCCACCTCGGCAGTCGTAATATCCAGAATTTCGGCTATTCGCTTTGCCATATAAGGCAAATACGAAGGTTCGTTCCGCTTGCCTCGATAAGGCACGGGAGCCAAATACGGAGCATCGGTTTCGAGCAATATACGCCCGATGCCTACTTCTCGTACCATATCTTCGAGATGAGCGTTCTTGAAAGTAACGATGCCGTTTATCCCGAAATAATAGTCACCGGTTCCCCTCAGCAGACGCACCTGTTCGGCCGACCCCGTGAAACTGTGGAACACCCCTCGGAATGCCGGCACTCTGCCCGACTGCAACAGAGCCAATATTTCGTCGAATGCCTCCCGGCAATGAATAATCACCGGCAAACCCGACTCTGCCGCCCACCCCGTCTGCATCACAAAAGCCTCTTTCTGCTCCTCGGCATAGGTCTTGTCCCAATACAAATCGAGCCCTATCTCACCCACGGCGCAATACTCCCCGGAGAAAAGCAGCTCTCTCACCTGTCCAAGTCGCTCCCGATAATCGGCCTCCACCGACGTGGGGTGTAGCCCCATAGCCATACGGCAATAACCAGGAAACAAATCGTTCGTGGCATGCATGGCTTGCACCGTGTCGAAATCGACATTGGGCAATATCACTCGTTCGACTCCCGCTTCACGGGCGCGGCGCACCACCTCGACACGGTCTTCGTCAAACTCTTCCAGATAAATATGCGTGTGAGTATCAATCATCTTCGGGTCGCTTTTCTCCACTGCGATAATAATATACTACGCCGTAAGCCCGGCAACGGTTCAAACGGATTTCGGCAGGGAGATCGGCGTAATACGTTTCCACCTGATTCCACAAATCCAAGATAATCCGGTCCGCCTCCTCGCGCAAGGCATCCAATCCCGACTGGGAACGAGTCGTATTCAGTTTATAATTCTGTTGTTCCCGATAGGCTTCCTTGAAAATATCGTAATGCACGGTCACTTTCGCGATCGTAGGGTTATAAATAGGTGCGCCTCCGTGCGACACCCGTTCGCGTTCCCCCTCGATGAGACGTTCTCCCCAAACGAGAATGTGCTTCTCGCCGGTCAGCTCGGGCACGGCAAAATCTTCGGGGTCGAGCCCGTAAAACAACTTGTGTTCCTTACGCACCTCGTTACGCAACACCGCCAAATTAAGCACCTGTATGAAATGCGAGATGTACAACCGGGCCGTCTTCAAATGCGACTGATATTGTCGGTTGGCCTCGGCCTGAGCCGTATAGCAATACTGGAACTGCTCGACGGCACTTTTGAAACGTCTCAAAAGAACGCGGGCCTCGTTCAGCGTTTTATACGAAGCCGCCTGCTTGTCCACATCGCACTCGTGCTCCATCGCCACCGCTTTTTCGAGAGCGGCAAGGCGGGCTTTGTCTGTATTCGGTAACCGGCGGTAAGGCATCGTTTCTGAAAAATTTTAGTGATCTCGTTTTATCAATGAATTCGCCAAATCGTATAAAGGCTGCTTTGCCGCTTCGTCCACTCCGATTTGCCGCAAAGCCTCTATCGCCCGACGACTGTATTCGTCGACCTGCCGCAGACACAAATCGCCCGCACCGACACGGTCGTACAACGCCGTCACAGCAGCGATCTTCTCGGAAGGATCGTATTCGGCTGCGCTCAACCAGCGGGACAACTCCTCGGCATCTTTCCCTTCGACCCGTTGCCGGGCATTGATGAGCATATACGTTTTCTTGTTATTCAGAATATCGCCTCCTATCTTTTTCCCGAAACGGGCAGGGTCGCCATACACGTCCAACCAATCGTCCTGCAACTGGAACGCCAGTCCCAAAGACTCGCCGAAACGGTAGATACAATCCGCATCCGTCTCGCTCGCTCCGCCTATAATCGCCCCTATCTTCAACGCTCCCCCCAACAGCACGGCTGTTTTCAGGCGAATCATCTCGATATATTCCGCTTCGGTCACATCGTCCCGACGCTCGAATTCCATATCGTATTGCTGACCTTCGCAAATTTCAAGAGCCGTTTTCAAGAACAACTCGACGACGGCCCCCGTGTGCGGAGCTTCCGTGCGGGCGATATAACGGAAAGCGATGATCTCCATAGCATCGCCCGAAAGTATGGCCGTATTCTCGTCCCACACCTTATGCACCGTGGGTTTACCACGGCGCACGTCGGCTTTGTCCATCACATCGTCATGCAACAGCGTGAAGTTGTGAAACACTTCCAACCCCACCGCCGCATTCAATGCCCGACGATAATCGCCCGCAAACATCTCGCAAGCAAGCAACGTCAACAACGGCCTCACGCGCTTACCGCCCAACGACAACTCATAACGCACGGGAGCATACAATCCATCGGGTTCGGCGGCATATTCTATCTTCGAAAGTTCAGCTTCTATCGCATCGAAATATCTTTGCAGTTTTTCCATAAACTACTTGAAAATTTTTATGTTTTACATAGAACAAAGTTCAAAATTAACGATTTCCATCGATTCGAGCAAACATAGTTTGCAATATAATACGAATAAAGTTCCGATACAAACTCGTTCCGCCACATACTTTATTGTCCTTTTTCCCGTTAATAAATCATCGGGAACCATTCTGCCGAAAGCAAAATTCAATCACGCGACTTTCTGCCGACCGGGAATTTTGGCTATCTTTGAAACCCGAAAACAATTATGACACATACGTTTCGATATATAACGGTTCTTCTGGCGACTGTCACTACATGCTTCGCCGGGAGGGGACAAGAGGGGAAAAGCTCGTTCGACTTTCTCAATATCCCCACCTCTACCCACGCCTATACGTTGGGAGGAACCAATATATCCGTCATCGACGAAGATATAAACCTCGTCAATCAAAACCCGGCTCTGATGGGACCCGAATCGGATTTGCAACTCGGGCTGAACTACATGAAATATGTCGGGGGAATCAATCTGGCAGGAGCCACTTTCGGAAAGGCGGCCGGAGAACGGGGAGCATGGGCGGCCGGCATACAATACTACGGGTACGGCAAAATGAAAAGTGCCGACGAAACCGGCGTGATCACCGGTGAATTTTCACCCAAAGACATCGTCTTCAACGGTATCTACGCCCACGACATCACCACGACCTTGCGGGGCGGAGTCAATGCCAAAGTCATCTACTCCTCTTACGAACAATACACCTCTTGGGCGCTTGCCGTCGATCTCGGCCTCAACTACTACAACGCCGACAACGACCTCTCGCTCTCGCTGGTAGCACGCAATCTGGGTGGACAAATCAAACGTTACAACGACACATTCGAACGCATGCCGTTCGATTTGCAGATAGGCTATACGCAAAGCCTCGAACATGCGCCCATACGGGTGTCGGTCACCGCTCGTAACCTCACAAGGTGGAAACTTCCCTATCCCGCCATCGAAAGCAGCTCTTACACCGGGAGCGACGAAATCGTCGAAAAAAGCGGATTCGTGGACAACCTTTTCCGCCATCTCATTTTCGGCGTGGAGTTCCTGCCCACCGACCGCATTTACATAGGAGTGGGGTACAACTACAAAACCCGCACCGACATGCGCACCGCTCACCGTAACTTTCTCTCCGGATTCAGCATAGGCGGCGGAATCAAAGTCCGCATGTTCGGCATAGGTGTCGCCCTCGCACAACAACACACGGGAGCGACCACGCTCATGGTCAACCTCTCGACCAATCTTTTCGAATTCAAAAAATAAACGCTTATGAATAAACCTGAACCTCGGATAATCATCGCCGTCGACGGCTTCTCTTCGTGTGGGAAAAGTACGATGGCGAAAGCTCTTGCCCGGAACATAGGCTACATTTATATCGACAGTGGCGCGATGTACCGCGCCGTCACCCTCTACTGCCTCGACCACGGCCTCATCGACGGCGACACGGTCGACACCGATACGCTGAGGTCCCTCATGGACGACATTCAAATCGATTTCCGCCCCGATCCCGAAACGGGTATGACACACACATTTCTAAACGGAATCGACGTAGAGCGTGAAATTCGCTCCATGCGAGTATCCGATAAGGTAAGCCCCGTTAGTGCCATACCTTTCGTGCGCACGGCTATGGTTGCCGCACAGCAAAAAATGGGCGAACGGAAAGGCATCGTCATGGACGGGCGCGATATAGGCACAACTGTATTCCCCCATGCCGAACTGAAAATATTCGTCACGGCCTCGGCGGAGACTCGGGCACAACGACGCGTCGACGAATTGAAGGCGAAAGGTGTCGATGTCGATTTCGACGAAGTAGTCGCCAACATCAACAAACGCGACCACATCGACCAGACCCGTAAAGAAAGCCCTTTGCGCAAAGCCGACGATGCCATAGAGCTCGACAATTCCCACATGACAATCGCCGAGCAAGACGCATGGCTCATGACCCGGTACAGAGAAACCGTCGAAAAACTTCGATAAACCACCCGCAAAGGTAGAAAGGAGACAGGTTATGGCACGCATAGAAATAGACGAACATTCGGGTTTCTGCTTCGGTGTAGTCACGGCTATCCGCAAAGCCGAAGAAGAACTCGACCGCACCGGACGGCTCTACTGCCTCGGCGACATCGTACACAACAGCAACGAGGTGGAACGACTCAAAGCCAAAGGGCTCATCACCATAGACCACGAGCAGCTCAAACAGTTGCACGACGTGAAAGTATTGCTGCGAGCCCACGGTGAACCTCCCGAAACCTACCGAATCGCCGCCGAGAACAACATCGAAATCATCGATGCCACCTGCCCCGTCGTGTTGCAACTGCAACGTAAAATCAAAACCGCATACGATTCCAACCCTCCCGGAGAGGCGCAAATCGTTATCTACGGCAAAACCGGACACGCCGAAGTCAACGGACTGGTGGGACAGACCCACGGCAAAGCCGTCGTCATCGAGGGGGACAAAGACCTCGATAAGATAGACCTCCGCAAAAAACTGTTGCTTTATTCCCAAACAACCAAGTCGGTAGAAGGCTTCCGCCACATCGTCGACGAGATAAAACAGCTGAAACCCGACGGACAATTCGAATCGTTCGACACCATCTGTCGGCAAGTCGCCAACCGCATTCCCAATATCAGGGAGTTTGCCCGCCGACACGACCTTATCCTGTTCGTTTGCGGGAAAAAGAGCTCCAACGGACGGGTGCTTTTCGGAGAATGCCTGCAAGTCAATCCCCAATCCCGACTCGTTTCCGACATCAGCGAAATAGACCCCACATGGCTCGAAGGAAAAGAGAGCATAGGTATCTGCGGAGCTACCTCCACCCCCCGCTGGCTCATGACCGAAGTCCAAGAATACATAACCCGGTTATTGGAAACGACCGGCTCTACCGCCACCCGATGACCGACCGTATTTCTGTGAATACCCAAAAGCAAGAATAATCCGGCTCAGCCCGGATAAGTTTACTCCGATACTTTATACAAAAATAGATTCTACCCCTACCTTTCATTTTGGTAAATAGTTTATCAAAATGAAAGGCATTTGCGCTCCGAAAAACCGACTATCACCATAATAATCAACAATTTAATCATATCCCCACAAAAATGGTCTGCCATTTGTCGTGTAAGAGATATGAAACTCTACATCATATCAAACAGACTGCCAGTCAAGGTAAGCGAAAAAAACGGAACGTTTTCATTCACCCGAAGCGAAGGCGGGCTGGCAACGGGGCTCGATTCTCTTCAAACTGCTTACGAAAAGCATTGGATCGGGTGGCCGGGAATTTGTGTGGATAATGATAGCGACAAACAAGCGATCGGGGAAAAATTGGAAGAACTAAACTTTCACCCCGTATTCCTGTCCGACACCCAGATAAAAAATTATTACGAAGGTTACAGCAACAGTACCATCTGGCCGCTGTGCCACTATTTCTTTGCCTATACATTGTACAAGGACACTTTCTGGCAAGCCTACCGAGAAGTAAACAAGCGATTCTGTGAAACCATCTGCCGGCTGATAGGCCCCGAAGATAAAGTGTGGGTACAGGATTATCAACTGATGTTATTGCCCGGTATGCTTCGAGAAGCCGTTCCCGACTTGTGCATAGGCTATTTTCATCACATACCTTTCCCGTCCTATGAACTCTTCCGCATATTGCCCGAACGGGCCGAGATTCTCAAAGGTCTGTTAGGAGCCGATTTCATAGCTTTTCACACTCACGACTACATGCGGCACTTTATCAGTGCGGTAGAACGCGTGCTGCGCATGAATTTCAAATTGGACGAAATACAGTTAGGCAATCGGGTCGTACGAATAGATGCCCTTCCTATGGGGATTAATTACGACCTGTACCACAATGCTTCTACACAACCGGAAGTCCGTCAAGCGGTCGACCGCACGAGAAAACTGTTCGGAGATCACAAGTTGATTCTCTCCGTGGACCGCCTCGATTACAGTAAAGGAATCCTGCACAGGCTGCGAGGCTTCGCCGCCTTCCTCGAACATCACCCCGAATATCATGGCAAGATCGCTTTGGCTATGATCATAGTCCCCTCGCGCGACCACGTAGGCAGTTACGCCCAATTAAAGACCAAAATAGACGAAGAAATAGGCTCCATCAACGGGGCGTATTCTACGATGGATTGGACTCCGGTATATTATTTCTATCACGGATTTTCTTTCGAGGAACTGACAGCCATGTACCACATGGCCGACATAGCGCTTGTGACACCCCTCCGGGACGGAATGAACTTGGTAGCCAAAGAATATGTAGCCGCCAAAAGCGAAAATCCCGGTGTATTGATTCTCAGCGAAATGGCAGGAGCAGCCGTCGAATTGACCGACGCTCTGTTAATCAATCCCAATGACACGGGACAAATCGAACGGGCAATTTGTCAAGCATTGGAAATGCCCGTAGAGGAACAGTTGCGACGGCTGCAAAACATGCAGAAAATCATCTCGACCCAAACCGTCGACAAATGGGCTGCTGACTTTACCGACGAGTGGAACGATATTTGCCGCAAGAACATCTCCTTCCGCAAAAAACAGATTACAGCAAACGCGATAGGCTCTATCAAACAAGAGTACAATAGAGCGAAAAAACGGCTCATTCTTTTGGACTACGACGGAACATTGGCGGCTCTCAAACCCCGCCCCGAAGATGCCGAGCCGACACCCGAACTCATAGAAACGCTACAAAAACTTTGTGAAGACTCCGACAACCACATCGTTATCAATAGCGGACGCGACCACTTCACATTGGAAAAATGGCTGGGGAACCTTCCGGTCTCGATAGCTGCGGAGCACGGAGCATTCTATCGGGAAAACGGGCTATGGCACAAAAACATCAACAAACCGGTATGGAGCGCAGGTTTGTTATCTATCCTCAAACTATTCGTAGCGAAAACACCCCGTTCGCGTCTGGAAGTCAAAGAAACCGCCATCGCATAGCACTATCGGGAAAGCGATGCTTGGCTGGGAACTTTGCGAGCCCAACAATTAGCCAACGAACTTGTTTCTATCTGTATACAACAGAAATTGCAAATCATTCAGGGAGACAAAGTGATCGAAATAAAATCGCCCGATTACAACAAAGGCTCGGAAGTTTCCCGCCAGCTCAAAAAAGAATATTACGATTTCATTCTGGCTATCGGCGACGACACCACCGACGAAGATATGTTCAAGGCCCTGCCCAAAAATGCGGCAACCATAAAAGTGGGTTACGTCTCCGAAACCGCCAGATACAACTTGCCATCGCAGGAACAAGTCCTCCCCTTGTTGCAAACATTGGTAAATATTTCGGGCGAGTCATCGACCAACGATAAAGTCCGAAAAGGATTGAACTCCGCATTACATTTCTTTAAAGAACTATTAAACTTAAAATAAAACCGATGAATAACCTCAACTATGGTGTAATTGGAAACTGCCGGACGGCAGCGCTCATATCGGAAAAAGGGAATATCGAATGGTTGTGTTTCCCCGACTTCGATTCGCCCTCTATCTTCGCGGCACTGCTCGATAGGGACAAAGGCGGTTGTTTCGGATTCGAAGTGTCGAACGAATATCACATCTCGCAATCTTATGTACCTCATACCAATATACTATCCACCCATTTCTCTTCCGACGAAGGAGAATTTGTCGTGCTCGACTTCATGCCGTGCTACCGTTCCTATGAAAAAGAGCACTATCTGCCCGCAGAAATATATCGTTATATCCGTTGGATAAAAGGGACACCCCGGTTTAAAGTAAATTACAATCCGGCTCCCGATTATGCACGGGGAAAAGTCATACACAACATTACCGACGAATACATCGAAACTTATTGTTCGTCCGAGAACAAAGACCGACAATACCTATACTCTTCCCTGTCTTTACAAGACATCGAACAAAAAAAGGAAATCACGCTCCAACGAGATGAATTTTTCCTGCTGTCATACAACGAAAAGGTGATTCCGATAGACATCGAACGGGAAAAGCTCGAATATTGCCGCACACTGGTCTATTGGCTCAACTGGACGAACCGGACTAAAAAATACTCGCTCTACAACGACGTTATAGAACGAAGTCTGTTAGTATTGAAGTTAATGTCTTATTACAACGGAGCCGTATTGGCGGCACTCACTACGAGCCTGCCCGAAACCGTCGGTGACGTCCGCAACTGGGACTATCGTTTTTGTTGGTTGAGAGATGCATCCATGTCCATCGAGACCCTCTTCCAAATCGGGCATGCAGGAGCGGCTCGCAGATTTATGAAATTCATTCAATCCACCTTCGTCGCCAAGCACGAGTCTTTTCAAATCATGTATGGCATTCGCGGAGAAAGGCAATTAAAAGAAATCATTCTGGACCACCTCGACGGATATAAAAACTCCAAACCGGTGAGAATAGGAAACGATGCCTATCACCAAAGGCAAAACGACTCGTTCGGTTATCTCATGGACTTGATCTACCAATACTATCGACTCATGCCGGGGACGTTAGACGAAATAGAAGACATGTGGGAAATGGTGAAGAGTATTCTCGCCACAGTCGAAGAGGAATGGAGAGAACCGGACAAAGGAATCTGGGAAATCAGAGGGGAAAGCCAGCATTTCGTCTCCTCGAAAGTAATGTGCTGGGTCGCTTTGGATCGGGGAACGAAAATCGCCAATATGCTAAAAAAATACAAATATATCGAACGCTGGCAGAAAGAAGCAGACAAGATAAAAACCGATGTGATGACTCACGGCTGGAAAGAAAAAATCCACAGTTTTTCCCAGACCTACGAAAACACGGCCTTAGATTCCTCCCTACTCCTCATGGAACCCTACGGCTTCATCGAAGCGAACGACATTCGTTATCACCAAACAGTGAAAGCCATAAAAAAAGCGTTGTTACACAAAGGCTTGATGTACCGGTACAACAGCAAAGACGACTTCGGACTGCCCTCCTCGGCATTCACGATATGCACCTTTTGGCTCGTGAGGGCTCTTTTCGTCATAGGAGAAAAAGAAGAGGCCCGCTGCCTGTTCGACGAAATACTGAAATGCTCCAATCACTTGGGTCTGTTCAGCGAAGATTTGGACTTCGACACCAAAGAACAATTAGGGAATTTCCCCCAAGCCTATTCCCATCTGGCTCTGGTAAACACGGCCATTCTATTTGCAGAAGAAGACAAGAAATTATCGTTCATTCGACCCTAAAAAAACAGAAAGGAGACGGTATTACGAAAACATTTCTTCACAATATCGTCATCTCTACTGTACCGGTATTTGACTTTTAATTTCTATATTTGCCCAAAAAGCAAAAATAGGAGAAGGTGCAGCATAAAATTAGCGCAAGCTCTTTTTTCTACATTCACCTTTCACTATCTTTGCTACCAATTAAACAATATAGGTTATGTCGCAAATTAAATGTGTAGGTATTTTAACTTCCGGTGGCGATGCTCCCGGAATGAATGCGGCCATTCGCGCGGTAACTCGTGCAGCCATCTACAACGGATTCGAGGTAAAAGGTATTTATCGAGGTTATAAAGGTTTGGTTACGGGAGAAATAACCCCTTTCAAAACGCAAAATGTAAGTAACATCATACAGTTGGGAGGTACGATATTGAAGACAGCCCGCTGTCAAGAATTCAAAACGCCCGAAGGACGAAAAGTCGCTTACGACACACTCGTCAAAGAAGGCATAGATGCCCTTGTCGTAATCGGAGGAGACGGAACATTGACCGGTGCGCGCATTTTCGCCACCGAATACAACTATCCCATCGTAGGATTGCCAGGAACGATAGACAACGATCTCTATGGAACCGACACCACGATCGGATACGATACGGCACTGAACACCATTATGGATGCCGTCGATAAAATACGCGATACCGCAACGTCCCACGAAAGACTTTTCTTTATCGAAGTCATGGGTCGCGATGCCGGATTCCTCGCTTTGAACGGAGCCATCGCTACGGGAGCCGAAGCAGCTATTATTCCGGAGATTTCGACCGAAGTGGACCAACTCGAAGAACTCATCAAGAACGGATTCCGCAAATCGAAAAACAGTAGTATCGTGTTGGTAGCCGAAAGTCCCATCACCGGTGGAGCCATGCACTTGGCAGAACGGGTACAGAAAGAGTACCCGCAATACGATGTCCGCGTAACTATTCTGGGACACATTCAACGGGGAGGTTCACCCACGGCGCACGACCGCATTCTGGCCAGCCGCATGGGTTCGGCCGCCATCGATGCCCTGCTCGAAGATCAACGCAATGTCATGATCGGTATCCGCAACAACGAAATCGAATATATTCCTTTCAATAAAGCTATCAAAAACGACAAACCCATAGACCGAGAATTACTCAACACGTTGAGAAAACTCTCGATCTAATCACGGGGAACATAAAATTCCACTACACGGGGCTGCTTGATTTTATTCCATCAGGCAGCCCCGGTTTTATTGGGAAAGGACCGACCTACACCCTCACCCGGTCCAATGGGTCGAGCAACTTGTAAAGCAAGAAAAATTTTGGCTTGGTAGAAATTCAGAAGTGATTTTTATGCAGCTAACTCCTCTCTCCCCCTGCCGTGTCCCGTGGCATTACGGGGTGTTTTGCACAGTAAAATAGGGAGAAAAACTGCTTTTCAATCCTCTCCCCCTGTGTTCCTACAAGGAATATAGGGGGAGTGCCCGTAGGGCGA
>ENA-OPCB01001853-OPCB01001853.1-human-gut-metagenome-genome-assembly--contig:-NODE-1853-length-12273-cov-2.342609_pt1 | contig 12273 bp, 10 predicted proteins | sample MGYA00241561_ERZ501473 | MGnify/ENA primary metagenome ERZ501473 (study PRJEB25962, sample SAMEA2042519) | human gut metagenome | biome: human gut; feature: human-associated habitat; material: faeces... | reverse complement strand
CACCTCATCCGCAGAAAGCAGGATGTTCCCCAAGGGAGAGGATATCGTTTGCGTGTAATGCATGTTTGCACCGTCCTTTGGGTTTTCCTCAAAAAGCAAGAGACTCTCTGACGCAGCAGGAGCAGGTGAAGCAGTGCCTTCCCGGAAGAAACAGCGGCATGACCCTCCTTTTTTCGGAAGGTCATGCCGTTTTCCTTATGCAGCGGCTTTTTCCGCAGCTTTTTTCTTCCCGGTGAATTTTGCCTTGAAGGCTTCGATCCGCTTCCGGCGTTTTTCGCGGCGCTCGATGCGCTCACCCAAATCACGCGCACCCACGCCGTACACCAGATACAGAATCAAGCCGGAAATGACCATGATGAACACCGTCGATGCGCAGCGGCGGCCCGATGCGTTGACGTTGTAGCCGTCGCGCCCTTCCTCGGCACACATGTTCTGGATAATCATGGCATACGTCTTGCCGTAGCTGGATTGGAACGTCGCCGACATGTCGTATTCCGTGAACAGCGCATTGAAGTTCAGTGCGAACACTGCCAGCACACTCGGCAGGACAATCGGCAGCTTCACCCGTAGGAATGTCACCAGACTGCTCGCGCCAAGGTTGCGCGCCGCATCCTCCAATTCCTCGTCAATAGCGTAGAACGCCGCCTTGATCATGCGCAGGGCAAACGGCAGCTTGACCACCGTGTACGCCATCACAATCAGGAATCGCACGTTCTCGCGCATGTACAAGTTGTTGTTGAAAACATACCACACGCTGTCGGAGTTAAAGTAGGTGCGGTAGGAGTAGCAAATCAGGATGGTCGGCAGCAGCCACGGGAAGAGCAAGCTGTATTCCAGCACAGTGCCGCGCTTCTTGCCCTTGTTTTTGAAGATGTAGTTGACCGCAACGACGACGATAACACACGCCAGCGCCGCCGCAATCGCGGAGAGGACGAAGCTCAGCCGGATGCCGCCGACGGTATCCGCGTTGGCGAACAGACCGGAAATTGCACCCGTTCGCGTTTTCAGCTTGCCGCGGTTGGTCAGGAACTCATAGTCCTGCTGACCGAAGAAGTTAATCAGCGTGAACTGATCCATCGAGAGCGTCTTGGAGCGAATTGCCGGGTAGTTCTGGAACGCAAAGAGGACAATCATGACCACCGGCGTCATGTAGATGATAAACAGGACGTAGGCGTAGATATGCGCCAGCACATTCGCAACCGGGTTCGTAATCTTCTGCTTGACCAGCTTCGCCTTCGTTTTGCTGACGGAGAGGTAATGCCCTTTGCGCTCGTAGGAGGACAGAACGGTCAGCAGGATGATGGTGAACATCGCCAGAATGATGGACAGCAGCGCCGCGCGCGCCTGCGGGAACGCTTCGTCCGCCGACGATGAACCCGCCAGACGCACGATTTCCGGGTTGATGGAGTCATAGCCCAGCAGCGTCGGCGCACTCATGGCGCACAGACCCGTGATGAACGTCATGACCGTGAGGGAGAAGAGCGTCGGAATCAGCGTCGGGAAAACGACCTTCAGCAGCACCTTGAATGGCTTCGCGCCGAGGTTGCGCGCCGCTTCCACCGTGTTGTAGTCAATCGCGCGGATGGCGTTGCGCAGGAACAGCGCGTGGTTGCTTGTGCAGGCGAACGTCATCGTAAACAGAACGGCGTTGAAACCGGAGAACCAGTTCTTGTCCATGTTGGGGAAAATCCCGGAGAGCCACGTCGTCATAATGCCGTCGCTGTCATAGAGGAAGAGATACCCTGTCACCAGCGCAACGCCGGAGTAAATCAGCGTCGTCATGTAGCCGAGGCGGAGGATTTTCGCGCCCTTGATGTCGAAATATTCCGTCAGCAGCACGATGCTGATGCCAACGATATTCACCGTGATGACGAGGCAAACCGCCAGTTTCAGCGAATTGAGGACGTAGCTGGGCATGTTGCCCGCGAAGAAGAAGCGGATAACCGCCAGCGGGTCGATGTTGCCCGCGCTGTCCGTCGTCGTGAAAATCTGCGTGATGGTGTTCAGGCATGGCAGGAGCATGAAGCCGAAAAACAGGTAGACGAAGAACGCCACACCGAACACTTTGCCAAGCATCCCCAGCGTCAGTTTGGAGGATTTTTGCGTCATATTGCTTCCTCCTGTCATTGCGCGTCGTAGGACATGACGTCCGTAGGCTTCATGGCTACGGTCACTTTTTCGCCCGGCGCATAGATGTTGATGCCGTCGTTCTTTTCGATTGCCTTCAAAATCTGGCTGCCCACATCGATGTAATACTTGATGTACAGACCGTAGTACTCGATGTTTTCAACCACGCCGTCAATGAGAATTTCATCGTCGCGCTTGGGCTTGTTGACGTGCAGCCGTTCCAGACGGATGAAGTGATTCTGCCCTGCCGCCAGCTTCATCTTCGCGGCAATCGGCGCTTCGACGCGGTTGATGTCGCCGATGAAGTTGCAGACAAACTCGGTCTTGGAGTGGTTGTAGATCTCGTTCGGCGTGCCGATCTGCTCGATATAGCCCTTGTTGAACACGGCGATGCGATCGGACAGGGTCAGCGCTTCCTCCTGATCGTGGGTGACGTAGATGGTTGTGATGCCGAACTCGCGCTGCATCTTCTTCAGCTCATTGCGCAGCTGAACGCGCAGTTTCGCGTCCAGATTGGACAGCGGCTCGTCCATGCAGATGATGCTCGGCCCGGTGACGAGGGCGCGGGCGATGGCAACGCGCTGCTGCTGACCGCCGGAAAGCTGGCTGACTGCCTTTTTGAGCTGCTCGTCGGACAAATCGACCTTGCGGGCAATTTCCCGCACCTTCTGGTCGATTTCCGGCTTTTTCAGCTTTTTGAGCTTCAAGCCGAACGCGATGTTGTCGTACACCGTCATCGTCGGGAACAGCGCGTAGCTCTGGAATACAATGCCGATGTTGCGCTTCTCAATCGGCACATGGGTAATATCCTGCTCGTTCACCGACACCGTGCCGGAGACAGGCTCAATAAAGCCGGTGATGGTGCGCAGGGTGGTCGTTTTGCCGCAGCCAGACGGGCCGAGGAAGGTGAAGAACTCCCCTTCCTTCACGTTCACGTTGATATTGTGCAGCGCCTCAAAATCGCCGAATTTGACCACAATGTCCTTGAGTTCAATCATGGGCGACAGCTCCTTATTTTGTGATTTGCAGGATTTTGCACAGGCAAATCATGCTATAAAAAGATGGCGAGCCCGCGTAGGACTCGCCATCCGGGGTTCAAATCCGCTTCTTTGCCGGATGAGAATTTGGGGGAATTACTGCGCCGCCTGCGTCATCACAGCCCAGTTGACATTGTCCCAATCGGGTTCCGCGGGCGCCTGACTTGCGTCAGCCCAGTAGAAGCCGAGGTTGGTCATGATGTTCGTCCATTCCTTGCTGTGCGCCGCGACATATTCCGCATAGGTCATGTCGGTGCCTTCCACCTTCTCCAGCGCGCAGTTCTTCAGCTGACAAATGGCGGGGATTTCGTCGCCGTAGACGTTCTTCACAGCCACTTCGTTGCAGGGGAAGGAGTCGAATTCGTCAGACCATTCCGTCTGCGTTTCCGCAGAGCCGAACCATTCCGCGAACGCCTTGACAGCTTCCGTCTGTTCGGGCGTACGGTCAGCACGGTCAAGGATGCCGATGTATTCCGCGATGTAGTAGGTGCCGTCGTCAATGTCCACAACGCCCCAGTTTTCGGGGGTGGTCGTGCCGGTCAGCGGGACAGAAGAGCTGTCCGCCGCGGAGTCAATCTTGCCATACAGGGAGGAAGAGTAGAACGTGGACACCTGCACGTCGCCGCGGTTCAGCGGGTCAAAGCCGTAGCTGTCGCCGGTGTAGGAGCCGTTCGCGCAGTACTTCCACAGCATCTTCCATCCATCCACGGAAATGCCGCCAGCGGGGCTGGTCGGATCAGTGAAGGCGTACAGCATGGCGCTGTTGATGTTGCTGTTGGTCGTGCCGCCGACCTTGCCCTGACGATACCAGTGATAGCCGCAGTCGACAATATCAGCCCAATGCTGGAAGTGGAGCGCTTTGCCATTCGTGCCCTTGTCGTCATTGCGGTAGAGCATCAGCACGTTCTGCACGACGAGGCCATACGCCTTGCCGGGGTAAACGTACTTGCCGACTTCGTCCGCCCAAGACGGCGTCCAGTCCATCACCTTCAGGTTCTCATAGGTGCCGTTGACCAGCTGAGACCAGCGGGTTTCGTTCAAACCAAAGATGATGTCGCCGTCCTTGCTTTCGTTTGCCTTCTGGATAGCGGCGTTGTCGCCGGAGATGACGGAGTTATCGTCGATGGAGATGCTGAAGCCCGCTTCCTTGGCGGCATTGAGCAGCCAGTTCACGCGCTCGGTGGAGTTGGAGTTGGAGTAGATGCGGATGGTATAGCCGGAATAATCCTTCGTTTCCGCCATCGCGCTGCCCGCCAGCGTCAGCACCATCGCCAATGCCAGCAGCATAGATACGAGTTTCTTCATTATAGGAACGCCTCCTCTTTCGAGATGCTGTTCTGCATCTCTGATTGTTTTTATCATACCACATTCAGCTTGTCTTGTAAAGTCCTAATATGTTATTTTCATCACCATCTGGTCGCATTTTTTCCGTTTTCGCCCATGCTTCTGGACGTGAGCGGTTGTTTATCACGGCATGTTTTCACGAATTGGAAAATTTGCGCACAAAAAACAGCATGGGCGTTTATTTCCCATGCTGCAAAGAACCCTGATTACCCAACCACACCCGGCACTTCATAGCGGATGCGCATCTTCGGTGCTTCCTGCAAGGTTGCATAGTAGTTTGTCATCCAATCCGCGTGACCATCCTCGACATTCACGCCATCCGCGGGCGGCGCGAAGAGATTCAGCTTCAAATCCGCGGGAGCATCCAGCGGAGCGTCAAAGAACGCGCTCATCAGGTCAATCGTCTTGACGTGCGGCGCTTTGTAGAACCACTTGCCGTGCAATTCCACCATCAGCCCGATTTCCTGCTCCACGGTCATCTCGCAGAATTCCGGATTGCCCTCGAAGTGCAGCGGAATCGCCAGCCCGTCGGCATCCTCCGCGCCGCCCCAGCGCAGTTCCGCCGGGAAGGTTGCTTCCCCCATCTCCGTCATGCTCGGCTGGAAGTACGGGTCTTTGAGCAGCTCGCGGTACTGCGCCAGCATCGGCTGTTCAATGCCGACTGCCGGGTTGTTCGGGTCTTCGATTTCCAGCCCCAGACGCCCGCGGTCGCGGAACTGATAGAGGCTGATAGCCTTGAACCAGTCGGCTTTATGGTCGCGGAAAGTTTCGGCAAAGCGGATGACGCTCTCGCCTTGGTGTCTTGCCCCGGTCACGTCGCCGTCGGTGTTGAACTCAGCCGTCACCAGCGGCTTACACCCAAACTGCGACGATGCGCGCTCGTAGGTGCGGCGGAACATGTCGTAGTACATGCCGACCGAATCCGCCTTATACTGTCCGCCGCCGACTTCCGCCACGTCATACGGCCAGCCGTAATGGAGCGCGAGGTAGCAGTCCGCCGACCAGACGTCCGCCGCGCGGTACGCCACCGCAAACTCGTCCTCCTTCTCCAGCTTGCCGTCCGCCTGTGCGAAGCCCGCGCAGAACACCGTGCGGACGTTCGGGGCTTCCTGATGGATGATATCGGAGAAATGCGCGAAGAACTTGCCGACCTGCTCGTAGGTGAAGCGCTTATTATGCGTAAACCACGTTCCGCTGCACTCATGGTTGATGCGGATGGTCATGCGCCCATAGGGGCGGAGCATCCGGGCGACTTCGCGGAGTTCGTCGTCGGAGAGGGAGCAGTCGAGCGTCAGCGTGAGGGCGGCATCTTGCCCGTGGCGGCGAATATCCCGCATCTGTTCCCACGGCTGACCGTCGGCATTGAAGGGGAAATAATCATCATAAGGATAGTCCCACTGGAAGGTGATGTTCATATCCTTGCACGCCTTGGAAATGCGCTGCGGCCACTGCTTATCGTGCGGGTAGTAGGTATACATGATGCCTATGGCGCGGTGCGGACGTCCGAGCTTATGCAGGATGTAGTCCTGATTGACGTACTCCGCGCGTTCGCTGCCGTCGCCGAGGTCAAGGGCGCATTGGGCTGCACCCAGATGGAGCTTCTGCATGGCGATGTTCCTCTCTTCTCGTCGTGTTGTTTATTTTCGTCGAATCTTGCACGGTCATCAAGGGATCATTTTGATTCCCTTGCATCTACTTCGCTTGTTAGGATTCTCACGCTACTGCCAAACTAAACTTCTTTTCTGGAAATATACCATGTTTTTCCATTGTCGGAGCTGCCTTGATAGAAGAGAAATACGCGTCCATCATCATCACGGAAAGCATAAGGATGTCCGGATTCACTGCTGTTCCATGTGCCCGGCGCGCCGCATGGGATTAGTGGCTCATTCGATACGCGGCGGAAGAAGATGCCATCCTCGGATACTGCACAGCCGATTTGCTGTGGCGTGCAATTATAGGAGCCGCCGTAGAACAGGTATATTTTCCCGTCCTCTACGACCGTTGCGGGTGCTTCGACGCAATCGCCCTCCCATGCAAGTTCTGGCATAAGCAGACTCTGTTCTGCCAGCGGATGCCACGCATTCCGCCCAAAGTCAGAATCGATTTTTGCCCATGCGCCGCCAATTTTCTGGATGCGCATGGCGTGGTCGCGCGTTGCAAAATACAGGTGTATTTTTCCGCCGAACACGCACACATCGGCATCAATAGCGCGCCCACAGCACCAGGTTGCCGCCGGATGAAACACAGGGTTCTCTGGATTCTTCGTGAAGTGAATTCCATCCTGCGACCACGCATGACAGATTGCATCCTTCTCCCAATTGCCATAGGTCTGATAGAACAAATGAATTTTGTCATTCAGCACAATGGCTCCTGGTGCGGCAATGCCGTTCGTCTCGCACAGCGCATCCTGCTCTATTTCGCCGCAGGGTGTCCAATGCTCCATATCGGCAGATTCCGCAATGCCGATGCCGAACCTTCCATCCTCATGCCTCAGGGAATAATAGAGCCAGTAACGGCTGCGATAGCGGACAACAGCCGGATCTTTGGCAAAACAATGGCAATCTGTATTGGTAAACAGCATGACAAATCCTCCTGATCATTGTCGGATTCACAAGAAAGTTTCAGGCAGAACTGCCTTAGATTTCCCGCGTCGCGTGCAGCAGCCATTCCGCCTCGTCCCCCGCCAGATACGGCAGAATCGTCTCCCGCACCTTGGCATGATAGGCATTCAGCAGCTTCTTATCATCCTCATTCAAATACCGTGCATCCACCGCGTCCAGATCGAACGGCACCATCGTCAGGTAGTCGAAATGCAGGAAACGACCATACGCATTCGTTTCGCCCTCACAGACGACCGTCAGGTTTTCGTGGCGGATACCGAACTTGCCCTCCAGATAGAAGCCGGGTTCGTCGCTCGTCACCATGCCGGGTTCCAGCGGGATGGGTGCGCCGCGCCAGTGGATGCGCTGCGGGCCTTCGTGGACGCTCAGCACATAGCCCACGCCGTGACCCGTGCCGTGGTTGTAGTCCATGTTCTCCTGCCAGAGGGGTTCGCGGGCGAGGTAGTCCAGATTCGCGCCCGTGCAGCCGTACTTCCAGTGTGCGTTGCCCAGATGCAGGTGTCCTTTCAGCACGAGGGTGAAGAACTTCTTCTCTTCGTCGGTCGTTTCGCCCATGGCAAAGGTACGGGTGATGTCGGTCGTGCCCTGCAGGTAGTGCCCGCCGGTGTCTGCCAGCAGCAGGGAGCGCGGCTCAACGGGGATGTTGGATTCCTTGGTGGGCGAATAGTGGACGATGGCGCCGTGCGCACCGTAGGCGATAATCGGCGCGAAGGACGGGCCGATGTAATCCGGGCGTTCGCGGCGGAACTCTTCCAGTTTTTCCGCGACACTCAATTCGTCCATCGGGATTTTGCCGACATTGTGCTTCAGCCAGTACATCAGGCGCGTCACCGCCACGCCGTCCTGCACATGCGCCTTGCGGAAGCCCTCCACCTCGGTGGCATTCTTGACCGCCTTGGGCAACTCGGTGGGGTCAACGTGGTCAATCACGCGCACCGACGCGGGCACACACGCCCGAATCAGGCTGTTGACGACGTTCAGGTTCATCATCACCGTGGAATCTTCCGGCAGTTTCTTCGTATATTCATAGACGCAGGCGTAGGGGCGGATGGTCACGCCGTCCTCCTTGAGATGCGCCTGAATCTCCGTGCTGAGGATGGCGGGGTTGACGAACAGCACCGCATCGCTCATCGTCACGGCAGCGAAAGACAGCATGACGGGCGTGCAGTCCACATCATTGCCGCGCAGGTTCATCAGCCAGCACACGTCCATCAGCGAAGACAGGACAAGCGCATCCGCGCCAAGGCTTTCCATTTCGCGGCGCACCTGATGCAGCTTCTCCTGACGGCTGCGTCCCGTCAGCGATACGGGCAGCTCCCACGCGGGTTCTGCCGACAGTGCCGGGCGCTCCGCCCAGATTTCATCCAGCAAATCAAGATCAGAAACAATTTTGCCCTGCTTCTTTTCCGCAATGCGCTGATAACCCTCGTACTGCCGCGCCGTGACGACTCTGCCGTCAAAGCCCAGCGTCTGACCGGCTTCAAGCGTCTTTTCGAGGTACTCCGGAATCGTCGGGACGCCCGGCTCGCCCATCTTGCACAGTTCGATGCCGCTGCCTTCCAGCTGCTGCCCCGCCTGCAGGAAATAGCGGCCATCCGTCCACAGACCCGCCCAGTCCGCCGTCACCACCAGCGTACCTGCGCTGCCCGTGAAGCCGGAAACATAGTGCCGCCCGCGGAAGTGCGCGCCGACGTACTCCGACGCGTGGAAATCATCCGTGGGGATGATATAGAGGTCGATGCCGTGCGCCTGCATGGCGCGGCGAAGCTCCGATAACTGCTGTCGCATAAAAATCTTCTTCCTTTCCTGATTCCGCCCGTTCACGAGTGGAATCGACTGTATCCAGCGAAATTATAGCACAAATGGACGATTTTCGCAAGGGAATTGACAGGGAGAACGTTTTCGGTGTAGAATAGGCAGGTGCAAAACTTGAATGCCAGATAAGGTAAAGGAGGGATTTTGATGACGCCAGACACCTTGGAAGGCAGCATCCACGCCCTGACGCAGAATATTCTCGCGGATTATACCGCCGGCCGCCCCATTGACCGCATTGAACCGTTCAACCAGCCCGACCGCGACGTGATTATCGCCCTGATTGGCAAGCTGCGGCGCATCGTCTTTCCGGGCTATTTCCGCGACCCCGCCTACCATGTGTACAGCGCGGCGCACTCCCTGTCCGCCCTCATCGAGGACACGGCGTACCTGCTGCAGAAGCAGATTGCGATTGCCTTGCGCTGCGGCAGCAGTGTGACGCAGGAAGCCGCCGCCGACATTGACCGTCAGGCGCAGGAGATGACCGTCCGCTTTCTGGAGAAGATTCCCGACGTGCGCGCACTGCTGGCGACCGACCTGCAAGCCTTCTACGACGGCGACCCGGCAGCGACAAGTCTGGACGAAATCATCATTGCCTATCCGGGGCTGCTCGCCATCACGGTCAACCGCTTGGCGCACGAGCTGTTTCTGCTCAAAGTGCCGCTGATTCCGCGCATCATGACCGAGTACGCGCACGGCCGCACGGGGATTGACATTCATCCCGGCGCAACCATCGGCAAGTACTTCTTCATCGACCACGGCACGGGCATCGTCGTCGGCGAAACGACCGTCATCGGCGATTCGGTGAAGCTGTATCAAGGCGTGACGCTGGGCGCACTCTCGACCCGCGGCGGACAGAGCCTGCGCGGCCACCGCCGTCACCCGACCATCGGCGACCGCGTGACGATTTACTCCGGCGCGTCCGTCTTGGGCGGCGACACCGTCATCGGGCATGACGCGGTCATCGGCGGCAACGCGTTCATCACGCACTCAATTGCCCCCGGAATGCGCGTGTCGGTGAAAAATCAGGAACTCGAAATGCGGATGATGAAGGACGTGAACTGGTGATGGTGGTCGGCATTCGCTTTGCCGCTGATGCGCCCGTTCGGACGGTGCTGCAAGCGTTTCTGCCGATTTTTTCCACTGTGGATGTGGATTTTCTCGTCCGCGAATATTGGGTGTGCACCTTCGGAAACGGCTTGCCGGAGAGGCGATTCACCGCGCAGGAAATGCGGCGCGCATTGGATGCCTTAACGCCGGATGAGCACGCGGAGCTGTTCACGATTTACGTCCTGCCGCACAATGCGCCCGGTACGCCGCCGAGCAGCTGCGAGGACTTCTGCGCCCGCGGGTTTACAATGGCGTTTTATGCGTATGACGGGGACGGGTATGCACTGCTGGCGCAGAGCGGAGAGCAGGTGCGCGCGGTTATCGAGACGCTTCGGAAAGCGGTGGAAATCCGCAGTGTGGAAGCTGTTGAGTGCGAGACGCTGGCGCGGTGGGCATTTTGACTTTACGGTGCGAACAGGCAGTCAATCGCAAAATCGCCGCTGTAATCCCCGAACACCAGCACCGTTTCGTCCGTCCTGCACGCGCTGTTCAGGTAGCGCTTGCAGTCCGCTATCCCTTCCGCGTTGAAGCACGCCGTCAGCAGTTCTTCGGCACTTCGCGCGGTGTCTGTCGTCAGGATGAAGCCGTCCGATGCCGCCAGCGACCAGAAATCAACGCAGTCGTAGAAATCCGGCACAAGCTCTGCAACGCCATAATGCCGCTGGAATCGCCGCATTTCGCGCGTTCTGCTGATGCGGTTGTCCGTCCGCGTCAATCCCGCATAGTACGTCGCCCACATACCGCGCGCCTTCACGAGGAACGGCAGCGGCGGCTCGAAGTGCGTCGTCGCAATCAGATACGAATGCTTCCGGCACGCCTGTGCAACGACCGCGCACACTTCCGCCGCCGGTCGCGCAAATTCCTCCGACCACGAAAACTGCGTGCACTGGTATCGCGCATCCACCCCGGCGTACTTCGGCAGCATGTCGCACGCGCGCATTTGCTCCTGAACCATTCGTTTTCTCCTCCCAATTGTTGTTATACGTCCATTTTAATGCCGCCGCTCGCACCTGTCAAGCAACAGACACGCAGTTTTGAACAGCTTTTAAATTTCCCCATATCTGGCAGAAGAACCGTTTTTTGTCGAATGCAGAGAAACAAACCTACGAAAAGAGGATACCAATGCCGCAAAAGAGCATCAAAGCCGTGATGGACGAACTCACCGCAATGGCGCAGGACAAAAACACCTCTCCACGAGCGTTTGCGGACAGCTTTCAGGCGCATTCCGCGGAACTCCGCGCCGTATTCTTTCCCGATACGCCAATGAAGAGGCTGGAAACTCATGACGATACAGAAGAATCGTCGCAGGAATGCGTCACCTGCTTCTGCGAGTTTCTTGCAGAATGTGCTTCTGCCGACGATCAAAACTGCCCCGTCACGATTGTTGTCTCGGCGCATGAGCTGCCAACTGTTTCCGTGCAGACAATCTCCGGCGCGAAAGTCATTTTCGACGACCTATACGCTTGCAGAAGTATGGACGAAGACGCGCGCGGACGTTTTCGGGAATTGGAAGCGCTTTGGGGCGAAAATTCCGAGGACGGCTGCTTCGTCGCGAAATTCTGCGAGAAGCTGAAAGCGTCTCTGCCTGCCATCTTTGCTTCGACGATTGAAATCAAACGGAATTCGTGAATTCCCGGATTGAAAGAAGGGATGCCCCATGCGAGCATCCCTTTTCCCATATCAAAAAACGGGGGCGCATCCGCTGCGTCCCCCTATTTTTCTTACGCCCCGAAGTACCGCTTCAGCAGACCCGCGAACGCCTTGCCGTGACGGGCTTCGTCGCGCGCCATCTCGTGCACGGTGTCGTGAATCGCGTCGAGGTTCAGCGCCTTTGCCAGCTTCGCAAGCTCGGTCTTGCCCATCGTCGCGCCGTTCTCGGCTTCCACGCGCATTTGCAGGTTCTTCTTCGTGCTGTCCGTCACCACTTCGCCCAGCATCTCAGCGAACTTCGCGGCATGTTCCGCTTCCTCAAAGGCAGCCTTCTCCCAGTACAGGCCGATTTCCGGGTAGCCCTCGCGGTGCGCCACGCGCGCCATCGCCAGATACATGCCGACCTCGGTGCATTCGCCCTGGAAGTTCTCGCGCAGGCCCTGAATGATTTCCTCCGGCGCGCCCTTAGCAACGCCCACGACGTGCTCCGCCGCCCATGCCATTTCGGCTTCCTGCTTGATGAACTTGCTCGCCGGCGCCTTGCAAACCGGGCACTGCTCCGGCGCCTTCTC
>ENA-OPCB01001841-OPCB01001841.1-human-gut-metagenome-genome-assembly--contig:-NODE-1841-length-12329-cov-3.169464_pt1 | contig 12329 bp, 9 predicted proteins | sample MGYA00241561_ERZ501473 | MGnify/ENA primary metagenome ERZ501473 (study PRJEB25962, sample SAMEA2042519) | human gut metagenome | biome: human gut; feature: human-associated habitat; material: faeces... | reverse complement strand
ATGATTCAACTGTTCTATATCAAAGATTGTCAGGTAAAAGCTGTCTTAACGGACGGGATGGAATACAATTTTTCTCTTACGCTGGATGAGTTGGTCGATTGTTTGAATCCTAGTCTCTTCTTCAGAGTCAACCGACAGTTTCTGATTTCAAGGGAGGCGATCAAGGATATCGATTTGTGGTTCAACAGCCGGTTGTCCATTAATCTGCGTCACTCCAGAATGACAGAGAAGATATTGGTAAGCAAAGCACGGGTAGCGGAATTTAAGGAATGGTTTTCGAGCAAAAAGTAAAACAAGCGGGACTATATTGAAATCCCACTATATGCATTCGTTCTTTATAAGTATCGGATATCAGTTCTAAAAAAAGGATGAAGCCCAGCCTCATCCTTTCCATTTTTATCTTAATACCTAACCTTATTAAAACCCAATTGATGATTTATACTTCATCGTCTTCTCCGGTAAAGAAATCGAAGGAGGTACAGCCTCATCGGACACCGCCCGTTTGTAATTCGGCTTACCACTCATCACAAAACGGAGTTTTACTCCATCACGGATATCATCATACGTCAGGTAGGACTTATCGTACTTTTTACCGTTGACATAAAGCTCCTTCACATACAGGTTCTTTGGCGACCAGTTGTCCGCTGTCATTTCGATGTTTTTTCCATTACTCATCCGGACCGTAATAGCCTCTGCGCATGGCGAACCGATATTATAAATATTGCTGGACGGAGCCACCGGATAGAAACCGATGCAGTTGAACATATACCACGCAGACATCTGTCCGCAATCGTCGTTACCACTCAATGCATCCGGTGTATTTCCGTAGAAACGATCGACAATGGTACGTATCCACTTCTGACATTTCCACGGTTCTTTCAGGTAGTTGTAGAGGTAAGCGACATGATGGCAAGGTTCATTTCCATGCCAATAGGCTCCGATACGTCCCTGTATATCATGTGCTCCGGGGATATCATCCGGCAGTTCTACCGTAAAAAGCTCATCCAGGCGTTTGCGGAACAGTTCCTTACCGGCCTCGTTGATATATCCCTGCACATCTTGCGGCACATACCAGGTATATTGCATCGTGAATCCTTCCGTGATATCACCCCAGCCATGTACCGATCCCGGACCCTGATAGGCAACCGGAGTAAACGGAGTGCGCCAGTCACCTTTGCTGTCGCGTCCGCGCATATATTTCGTTTCGGGATCAATCAAGGTCTGATAAGACAAAGCACGGTTGAGGAAATAATGATAATCGTCTTCTTTGCCTAATTTCTTGGCTGCCTGTGCGATGCAATAATCATCATAAGCATATTCCAATGTCTTGGATAACGACCAGTTCTCCCATTTCTTGGGATCGCCGTAGGCTGGGACATACCCTAACTTCTTGTAATCACCGATTCCCCGGTAATCATCACGGTTGGCCGTAGCAATACAGGCCTCAAGTGCTTTTTCCGGATCGAAATTGCCGATACCTTTCAGATACGCATCCACAATTACGGGAACGGCATGATATCCGATCATCATATTGGTTTCCCAGCCATACAAATTCCACAATGGCAAAGCCCCGTTCTGTTCATTGAATTTCAAGAAACCTTTGATCATATCATTTGCACGTTCTGGTTCGGTATAGGTAAATAGCGGATGAGAAGCGCGATAAGTATCCCACAACGAGAAAGTGGAATAGTTCGTCCATCCGTCCGCTTTATGGATTTGCTGATCCGGGCCGTAATAGGAACCATCCACATCACTGTAAATAGTCGGAGCGATCATGGAATGGTACAAAGCAGTATAGAACTTCACCAGGTCATCAGTATCCGAGCTTTTCACCTCTATTTTAGAAAGCTGCTTGTTCCATGTTTTGGCAGCCTGCGCTTGATAATAATCGAAATCGTCTTTCGAAACCTCCGCACGCAGGTTCTTGCCTGCTCCTTCCATACTGACACCGGATATACCTGTCGTTACTAAAATTTCCTCATCTTTCTCCGTATTGAAATCGAAACGGGCAATATAGGCCGTACCGATCCTGCCACGATCTTTCGTTACGATAGAAGTTGTGTCCATATGGCAAGCCATGAAAGGTTTCGAGAAACGAGTCTCAAAATAAACATGCTGCAAAGGAGACCAGCCTTGCGAGAAACGATATCCCCGGATCGTCATCGAATCGACCACTTCTATATACGAATCCAACGTGAAGTCCCAGTTCATCGCCTTTTTGAGGTTCAAGAATACGGATGCCTCTGCTTTGGGGAACGTATAACGCTGAATACCGCAACGTTCAGTCGCGGTCAACTCGACATTAATATTGTAATCTTTCAGCAGCACACGGTAATAGCCAGCCGAAGCCATCTCGTCATTGTGCGAAAAAGTCGAATAGACGCCCAAAGGAGCAGGTGCCTCCTTATACGGACGAGTCACCGGCATGAAAGAGATATCGTACAAATCGCCCGCACCTGTCCCTGACAAATGGGTATGGCTGAAACCGGCGATAGTCGTGTCGGGATAAAAATAACCGGAAATACGGTCCCAACCGGGAAGCCCGTTGTCAGGACTCAACTGAACCATTCCGAAAGGGACTTGCGCTCCCGGATAGGTATTACCCGTAAAGTCTGTCCCGATAAAAGGATTGACATATTGTGTATAATCATCCGCCTCCTGTTGTTTTTCCGGCGTGCAGGCTGCCAGAGCCAGCAAGGAGACCGCCAATAAGGATATATGCCTCATGTTTACTTTATGTTTTAGTCTTGACAAAGATAAAAAAAGAGACGTACAATAAAAACTGTACGTCTCTTCTATAACTATTTTACGATGTCCGTAGTTTTAGGCCGGTGCGATTTCCGTACTATCTTCATCCTCGTCATCTGCATCTCCATTCGTGTCATTCTTCACAAAGAACGCACTCAATTCGAACAATCCATACAGCGGGAAGAATACGATACCCAATGTGAACGGGTCACTACTTGGGGTGATAAATGCAGCAGCAACCAACAACCCCACGATAGCATGCCGCCTGTATTTGTGGAAGAACGAACGTTTCAACAAACCGATCTTCGACAACAGCCACGAAACCAACGGCATTTCAAAAACGATTCCCATCACAAAGATCAGCATCAGGAAATTATCCATATACGAATCCAAAGAGACCTGTTCCGTTATATTGGCACTCAACTGATAAGTTGCCAAAAAGCGCAGCGTCATCGGGAATACCATAAAATATCCGACAGCACATCCGATAAAGAACATGATTGTTCCCAAAAGAAATACCCATTTGACATTTTTCTTCTCATTCTCATACAAAGCCGGACTAATGAACTTCCAGATTTCCCACATCAGATAAGGGAAAGTAAGCACAAGTGCCAACCAGAACGAGGTGGTCATGTGAGTAAAGAACTGAGATGCCAATCTGATATTAAACACATCCACATGAAAATTATCATTACAGAAATCAGGCAGAACATCAAACCACGGACTGACATTGACCAACCACTGGTTCAAATCGCACAACCATCTGTAAAAGATAAAATCGGAATAACAGGGTGCCAATACTACGCGGTCAAATATACCATCGCTACCACGCATAAAGGCGAAACTGCCTATCGCAAAGATAAAGAGCGCTAAAAAAGAACGGAACAGAGTCCAACGAAGTGCCTCCAGGTGGTCCCAGAAGGACATTTCTTCTTGTTCTAATTCTGCCATCTTTTACTTTTTATCGGTATCGTCTATCTTAATGTCGTCTTCTAATCCTTTTACACCGTCTTTAAAGTTTTTCACACCTTTACCGATACCTTTCATCAGTTCAGGTATTTTTTTACCACCGAAAAGTAACAAAACAATAATGGCAATGATGATAATCTCGCCAGTTCCTAAATTTCCAAGAAATAATAATTGATCCATGATATTGTATAAATTAGTCGTTAATATTCCTGTTATCGATGGGGCAAAGATACAATTTGTAATGAATAGTACCCCAATTATTCTAAATTTATTACCTTTGCGCCATCTTAAAAAACTGAAATTAGAAAAAGATTAGAAAAAATGAAAGCGTATGTATTTCCCGGTCAGGGTGCCCAGTTTGTCGGAATGGGAAAAGACCTTTATGAAAACAATCCTCTTGCAAAAGAGATGTTTGAAAAGGCTAACGAAATCCTCGGCTTCCGCATCACGGATCTGATGTTCGCCGGAACAGACGAAGATCTGCGCCAGACAAAAGTGACACAGCCTGCCATTTTCTTACACTCAGTCATTCTTGCAAAAACATTAGGTGACCAGTTCAAACCGGATATGACAGCCGGACACTCTTTAGGAGAATTCTCCGCGCTTGTTGCAGCCGGAGCCTTGTCTTTCGAAGACGGACTTGTTCTGGTATCCAAACGTGCTATGGCGATGCAGAAAGCCTGCGAAGCCACACCCTCGACAATGGCTGCCGTTCTGGCATTGCCGGACGAAAAAGTAGAAGAGATCTGCGCAAGCATCGAAGGTGAAGTCGTCGTATGTGCAAATTACAACTGTCCGGGACAGCTTGTCATCTCCGGCTCCGTACCCGGTATCGATGCCGCATGTGAAAAGATGCTGGCAGCCGGTGCAAAACGCGCACTGAAGTTGAAAGTCGGCGGTGCATTCCACTCCCCTCTGATGGAACCGGCCCGTGCAGAATTGGCTGCCGCTATCGAAGCGACTCCGATCCACAAACCGTCTTGCCCTGTTTACCAAAACGTAAGCACGAAAGGCGAAACCTGCCCTGAAACAATCAAGACTAACCTGATTGCCCAGCTGACTGCCCCGGTCCGTTGGACACAGAGCGTTCAGAACATGATTGCCGACGGTGCCGATCATTTCATCGAACTAGGTCCGGGCGCTGTACTTCAAGGATTAGTGAAAAAGATCAATAAGGAAGTAACGACAGAAGGCATGCAATAAACAGTTTGCTTCATTCATATAAAAAGGTTGGTAGGAAAGTTCTTCATCGAACACCTACCAACCTTTTCTCATATCACTACTTCAGATTCCACCACAAGGCAGTCTCCACCACATCCGGTCCGCCCAACAGTTCGAGAGCTTTATTATAACCTTCCAGGTTGTTCGTCTGGATATTGGCCGGATAGCGATAACGCTTCGGATAAAACTCCAAACGGCATTCTTTTGAAGTGGCAACTGTCAAGGGAACCTGGTTCAACGGGTTATAGTCTTTTTCGACGGCCTGATTCTCGAAAAAAGGCAAACCGATACGGCGATGGTCGCTCCAAACTTCCTCGGGCAACCAGGGAACCTGAGCAATATATTTCTGTGTGAAGATCTTCGTCATCGCATCGTTATTATATGCACCGCCACGATAGATGGAATTTTTCGGATATGTATAAGTCATCGTCTTGTTCTCTTTTGTGTACGGATCAACATAGTTTACGATATAAGGCTTTGCCTCCGTTGTATGGTCGAAACTGACAGATGTTCCGATCCGATTATATTCGGTAGAAGACAGATAAGCACCGACTTCACTCAACAAGCCGTGGTACTCGAAGCTCGCAGTCACTCCGTTCTCGTAGTTCGATTTAGGAGAGCCCGGAACATCCCAACCACGCACGCCGGCTTCAGCCAGCAAGAAATAACTTTCCCAAGGACCGAAATAGACACGTTTCTGAGTACTCATGCGGTATTGCTTCGACATGGACGGATAGTTATAGTTTTTTCCAGTCAATTCGGTAGCCAAACTACCTTTCACATCCCATTCACCGGCCACCCATGTCCCCCAAGTATATCTAGGATCGATTGTCAGCATCGGCTTCGTGTTATCATCCGGATCGAACAGGGAGACCGGTTTTACCTCGCTGGCCGCCCCGATATAATCGGAATAAACCACACCATCGTTCCATCCTACTACACTAAATAACTTCGGTGCACGTGGATCGACATATTGTGGAACGCCGTCGAAATAAAATCCGGCACACGGATCGTTCGTCGTCAACGGAAAATGCCTATCCAAATACAAGCCCATGTAAGTATGCGGGTTCTTCAGATGTGCTTTCAATGAATCAGGTAGCGGAAATTCGTTACTTCCCAAGCCGACCACGAGATTCTTGAATGTAACGGACATCGCCTGTGCATTCCAGGTACGGGACATAACGCTGGTCAGGTCGCTCCATCCGTCCTTTTCCTGTACACTGGCAAGTTCGGAAAGTGAAGAAATATATCCTTTGGAAGCGGCATCTTCAAACTCTCTTTCAGCCAGCTGCGGGTTTGCATTCACGATACGCATTGCCAGGCGCATACGCAGAGAATTGGCATATTTCTTCCACATATTCACATTTCCGGCATAGAAAGCGTCTTCAGCCGACATCGGAGACATATCAATTGACGGGTCGAGCGCGGCTTCCGCCTCCTTTAGTTCTTTGAGAATAAAAGTATAAATCGCTTCTACACTGTCGTACTCGCCCGGAACGCCCGAAAAAGCATCCAACGCCGGAATCGGCCCGAACCCGTCAGAGACCTCCGAGTTCAGGTAAGCCCGCCAGATACGCGCCATCTGGATCACATTCTTATAATACGGATAGAGATCAGCTTCACCATCGGCCACTTTCTTCTCGCCCAGTTGAACGGCTTTAGTCGCCTGATTCAACCATTTCACGGCATAGTCGTTGCTCAGGTAGCGCGTGATATAATCATTATTATCCGTACCGATCGTGAAACCGCTTCCCCGATTGAAACGAGACGCCCGGTTCCAAGTCAGGATAAACATACGTTCGGCGATCTCCGGATTCATCTGGTCACCGACGATCGAGGCATTCAAAAACCATTCAGGCTTTACCTTGCTTTCATCCACCTGGTTCGGATCTTCATTTATCTCCTGAAAATCGTTACAGGAAGAAAACAATGCCGCCATAGAGAATAGGCCTGCTAATATTTTATTTTTTGTGTTCATATTATGTTGTTTCTTTTTATATCCTTTACAAAATGATTGCAAATTATCAAAAACCGACCGTTACGTTAAACGTGAACGAACGGCTCGTCGGAGCGGCCCCGTTTTCGAAACCAGTCGCATTCGTGTTGGTTGCCGAAACGGATTCGGGGTCAATACCTGGCAAATTGTAATGGATCATCCATACATTGTTGCAGGTAGCAGACAGATTCAAACGCTGGAACGGCGTCTTTTTCAGCATCGCTCTGTTGAACGTATATCCTAAAGTGATGTTACGCAGACGAATATTGGTTGCGTCATATGTGAAAACCTCCGGCAAACCGTAATTACCGGTCGATCCGATCCGCTCCCAATAGTTCTGGTGAGTGACCGGAACATTGTTTTCCACATATCCTCCGTCTTTCCTGACAACCGTGTTAGGCACGACAAAATCCTGACGTTCACCGTTCACAACCGTTCCGGCTGCATTACCACGGACAAATAGGTTGGAAGCTGTTGCCGAATAGATGTCGCCACCGATACGGAAATCGACCAGGAAACTCAAGTTAAACCCTTTATATGAAAAACTGTTCGTCAAACCCAGCATCCAGTCCGGACTTTGGTTACCCACCTTGCTCTTTTCAGCAGAGATCAGAGGTAGGCCGTCGTCTCCCACAATCACCTTGCCATAATGCGGACTGTCCTTGTCCGTCACACGCAGAAAGGTCTGTCCGTAAATATCACCATAATAACTGCCTTGTGCCGCCACGATCTGGATCGCATCCAATGTCTTGATGTCATAAAGCGTCACGCCCGGATACAGGTCGATGATCTTATTGCGATTCAAGGAGAACTGGGCTGTCGCATTCCAGTTGAATCCCTGCATGTCCGGACTCTGGAAGATGGCGCCGTTCAACGAGATTTCCAGACCTTCGTTCTGGATATTACCGGCGTTCACCTTGCGGGAACTATACCCGGCAAACGGGTCGAGCGGCAGGTTCAGCAACTGACGGGTCGCATTCGTCTTATACCAGGCGAAATCCAAACCCAAGCGGTTCTGCAGGAAACGCACGTCGAAACCGGCTTCCCATGATTTGATCAACTCGCTTCGTACGCTCGAATCAAACAAGATTTGGCCGGGAGCAGCCGTCGTATTCCCGTTTTCGTCTTTTCCTACCGTGTAATTATTGTACAACTGATAGGGATCAAGATCATTACCGACTTCCGCATAAGAAGCCCTCACCTTTGCAAAGGTGAACCACTCCGGCATGTTTCCGCCGATCTTAGGTAACATATCCGAGATCACACCAGAAAGACTGACCGAAGGATAGAAATAAGAGCGATTGTCTTTGGACATAGTAGATGACCAGTCGTTACGGGCTGTCACGTCTAAAAACAGATAGCCGTCCCAGTTCAGTTGCAATGATCCATAAAGGGAATTCATCTTCCGGCGGATCAACTCGGAGGTAACGGTCGGTTTATTAATGCCGTTGTTCAAGGAGAAAAGGTCCGGTACCAGCAATTCACCAGCCGAAGCGTTCATCTTGGTTCGCTGCTGCATCATCAGGTTACCTCCGAATGTCACGAAACCGCCCAAGCGGTCCAGCAGGTTGTCTTTGCGTGCGGTAGCCAGGAAGCTGTAGTTATTTTCGTAGAATGTCTCAGAACCTTCATTATACAGGCCGCGGGGCGAGGTGTTACCGCCGGCATATACTTTCTCATTTTTGGTCGTCGTATAATAGTCGGTACCGCCACGCAGTTCGATATCGAACCAGTTGGTCGGCGCATACTTCAACGATACGTTACCCAACAGACGGTTACGGGTATCATTGTTCTGCCGGTATTTGGTCACCCAGTACGGGTTTTCCTGTGGGTTCTTGGAGGCATCCCACCAGATCATATTGCCTTCTTCATCCACGCTGCTCTTAAATTCCTTAACATTCAAGGAACGAGGCAGACCGTATATCGTGTTAAACGCATTTGACGGGTTCACGCCTTGGATCGGGCGGTTATGGGCATTCATATTTACATAGTTCACTTTGGTATCCACCTTCCATTTCTCCGCCTTATCGAGGAACGTGGTGGCACGCAACGTAACGTTCGTCTTATTCAGTTTCGATTCCGGTGTGATACCGGCATCATCCGAACGGTTAATAGATGCAAAGACAGAAGTTCCGTTAATATTCTGCTGGAAACTGACGCCTTCGTTAAAAGAGGTTCCTGTATGGAAGAAAGCATCGATATTGTCATATGTCTGGAGAGGCACTTGGCGTCCGAGCCAATCCGTCACAGTCTGGCCTTCAGCTTTCGGTCCCCAACTCAAACGGGACTGGTTGTCATAAACTCCGACCGATCCTTGTCCGAAACTGTTTTGCATATCCGGTTTCAAAAAAATGGATTCAGCCGTGATACCAGCATTCACCGTAATCCCCAGCCCTTCGTTTTTCCGTCCCGATTTGGTCGTGATCAGGATCACGCCGTTACCGGCCCTCGAACCGTAAAGTGCAGCTGCCGAAGCTCCTTTCAGGACCGTCATCGATTCGATATCTTCAGGGTTAATATCAGAAAGACCGTTACCCATATCGGCTCCGGAATTACCCCAAACATCATCCACACCGCCTGTAAAATTATCCATCGGCGTACCGTCCACCACGATCAATGGCTGATTGCTACCGGTCAGCGAACTGTTACCACGGAGCACGATCTTCGAAGAACCTCCCACCCCGTTACTGGAGCGTACAATCTGTAAACCGGAAACTTTACCAGACAACGAATTGGCCAAATTTGGTTCGCGGGCAGACAACAACTCGTCTCCCTTCAATTCCTGCATGGCATAACCTAACGCTTTTTTATCACGCTTCATACCCAAAGCAGTCACGACTACTTCATCCAATTTTTGCGTGTCTTCTTCAAGATGTACAGACAAAGAGGCTTGTCCTGCATAAGGAATCTCCTGTGTGGCGTAACCGATAAAGGATATTTGGATAATATCCCCATTTTTTACCCCATCCAACGTAAAGTTGCCATCCATATCGGTCATTGTCCCGTTGGTGGTTCCTTTTATAACAACAGACGCGCCGGCAACCGGTCCCAAAGCATCTTCGACGGTTCCCGTTACTTTTGCATTTTGTTGAGAAATGTCAGTGTCTGGATTACCTGCACTTGAAGCCGAGTATATATTCCCGGAGAAACATAACGTGCTCGCAAGCAAAACCATGCTGACAGGCTTAATTCTTTTCAACATAACTAATGTTTTTTGTTTAAATTATGATACATGTCTTGGCTGAAACCAACGTCTTTTTTGATATATGTAACACAAAAAAAGAGAAGTTGTTTTGTATTTAACCTTTCGGGTAAAAGCAGATCATGCTGAAAAAGTAATCCGAAAACATATTGACAAATTGTTTCACAAGGACAGAGAAACAAGAAGAAAAGACAAATGAAGAAATACAAGAAACTTTTTTTTCGATTCGGGAACAAAAAATAAAAAAGGATGCGGCAGGAAATGGTTATCTGAGTGATGAAACGATTGCGAATCGTGCATCAGATGCCTTATTAAACTATATGGAAGCATGTTATGAAAAGAATGGAAATCTGGATGCCAAAGCACAGAGCTATTGGAGAGCTTTTCGCGAACGTGCTCATCCCGATACAGATTATAATAAGACAATCGCTGCTACTGTTATGAGCGAAGAGGCCAAAAATGACTGGGGAGAGGAGAGACTTATTACGCTGGGCAACTGGTCAATCCAACCTTGTATAACATCGATCGGCTGACCGTTTGCCATTAAAAAACCATCGACCATACCACGGGTCACACCGACACCATAATCGCCTAACCACACTCCTACACCGACACAATGCACCTAGCCGAGACCTTTACTATACAGCACTTCGCTATAAGACGATATATCCACAGCCAAGAACATATCCATATATGGGTTAGCAGGCTCCTTTTTCTTTTCCCGGCCATCCCGGACCATTCGGAACGAATGCTGTATTTTTGAAATACTTCAACCAGGTGCCTTCAAACAGGGCAACACGAGACTTCAACAGTAAAGCAGATTCCTTATTAATACGCGTCTTCGCCTTATCTGGATTAGACTCCATCAGCACGATAGCCGAATCCAAGTCGGAAATAATGAAACGGGCCACTTCATTACGCGGCGAGCGTTTGCTGGCTTCTACCAGCGGATCCATTTGATCGGGCAATGTATTCCGCACGATAGGGAAATCACCGAACATCTGATAGCGTTTGAAATACTCATAAGCACGCAAGAAATACATTTCTCCGATATAATGGCGGATATTCGCATCCGAACCACTGATCTGCTTAGCTGTATAACGCGGCATCACATTTTCGAGGAAATAGTTACAGCTATAAATAAATTTGAAACGATATGGATCATCGTCAGCCTTCTGCGACTGTATCGTCTTCCACTGTCCCGGAATATACTTATTGTCATAATTCATATAAGCCTGGTTATCGGTATGCTGGTCGGTACCGAACGTTCCGTAGCTCCAGTTGCCGTGCGAAGGCAAAATATCGGCATACAAACCGTTGGCATAAGAAGCCAACTGCGATTCTTCAGTCAAATAGTTTTCCGGAGAAATAGTCGACTTGGGAGTTTCATCCAAAAAGTCGTTGCAGGAACACAACAGTCCCAGCAGGGCCACTCCTGCAACATGTTTAAATATATTGATTTGTTTCATTGTTTCCTGTTATTATAAAGTTACACTAATACCGAACGATATCGTCTTTGACAGTGGATAAGCATTACCATTGTGATCATTACCACCGCTAACAGTTTCCGGGTCGAACATATTGGCCAGCGAAGTACCTGTCCACAAGTTTTCACCTGAAACGAATACACGCAACTTATTTACATAAAAACGGTTTGTCAATGTAGAAGGCAATGTATAACCCAGCTGAACGTTTTTCAGACGGATATAAGCAGCATTTTGCAAATAACGAGTCTGCTTTTGATTGTTCTTATTTTCATCAAAGATAGGGCGCGGATAATAAGCATTCAGGTTGGCGGACAGATCATTGGAAGCTTCAGCACGGAAATAGTCCGCATGTTCTACGAAACCTGTAGAATGCCAGATACCACTGTGCCGATACCCCAGAAATAAGAGCTGCCCTGCCAATAATCACGCTTCATCACACCTTGGAAGAAAGCACGGAAATCAAAACCTTTCCAGTCGGCATTCAAATCCAGACCAAACTGGAAACGAGGAGTGTCGTTACCGATCACCTTCAAGTCGCCATGATCATCCAACTTATTACCACCATTATCGATCTTACCGTCGCCATTCAGATCCGCATACATGATATCCCCAGCTGCCCAGTTCGTACCCAGTGCATCCTGTCCACCATTAGGCAATGAAGCCAAATGTTCGTCCATTTCGCTTTGCGATTTAGCAATACCGATTG
>ENA-OPCB01001837-OPCB01001837.1-human-gut-metagenome-genome-assembly--contig:-NODE-1837-length-12347-cov-4.851529_pt1 | contig 12347 bp, 10 predicted proteins | sample MGYA00241561_ERZ501473 | MGnify/ENA primary metagenome ERZ501473 (study PRJEB25962, sample SAMEA2042519) | human gut metagenome | biome: human gut; feature: human-associated habitat; material: faeces... | reverse complement strand
GGGTCTCGTTATTTGCTATACGGACGTCACGCGCTTTCAAAACGATAAAAATGAGCTTTCTCTCTCCACTATGCTGGATGCTGAAATGTTCCGGCAGGATGTGACCGTCGTCATCACGGACGGCATGCGCGTTATCAGCACGAATTGCGAGCAGCTGGAGAACATACTTGTGCAGTATTATCCTATTGCTGACGTGCTCGTTGGAGGGGAGCAACTTACACCGGACACATTGCTGCAATTAAAAAACGACAGCGGCACATGGTACGGTATGTTCACCCAGTACAGAGATTATTATTTGTATGCCTTTTTCCCGAGTCACGTAGTCTACGCAAGTCGCCGCGGTTGGATGCTGCTGTTTACGGCAATCTACCTGTTTTGCGGCATGGGGTACCTTATTTGGCGGCAGTACAGTAAAAAGCGCCGTCTGCTGCGTATGGAAAAGGAATACCACCTTGTCAGCGCCATTTCGAGCATCTACCTGTCAAACCTGCTCATTCACCCGCAGGACGATACATGGGAGCCCATTGTGCAGAGTGAGCGCATGAAAGCAGTCACAAACGGTATTTTAAGCGCAAAAGCCATGCTGGAAAAGTTTAACACCGAGTGCGTAGCCGAGGCGTACCGGGAGGAATTCCGTGCGTTTACGGACCTCGATACCGCTCAGCAGCGCTTAGAGGGCAAGGCTTTTGACGGCTTCACAATGGAAAATGTGGAGGGCAAGTGGTACCAGCTGCTTCTTGTGCCGCAGCGCCGCTTTACGCACCGGGAAAAGCCGAGCTCACTCATGCTTTTGTTCCGCGATGTTTCGAAGCAAAAGGAGCGCGATATGGAATATCAGGAAAACCTGCGCCGCGCAGCAGAGGAAGCTACCCTTGCAAACGCCGCCAAAACGGATTTCCTGCGCCGCATGAGCCATGACGTCCGCACGCCGATCAACGGCATCCGTGGCATGGTACAGATTGCCGACCGTTTCCCGAATGACGCGAAAAAGCAGGCGGAATGCCGCGCAAAGATTATGCGGTCTTCGGATTTTCTTTTAGAGCTTGTAAACGATGTGCTCGATATGAGCCGGATTGAGAGCGGCCGTGTCAAGATTGAGGAAAAAGAAGTCCATCTGCCGATGTGATGCACGATCTGCGCGCTATGAGATCATTCCGCAGCTTCAGGGCGTCCGCGTCCTCGTAGTGGATGACGATTCGAACACGGCGATCAGCGTCAGCCATATGGTACAGGAAATCGGCATGGTTGCCGAGTGGACGCTCTCCGGAAAAGAGGCAGTTCTCCGCACCAAAGTTGCTGTCGAGCAGAACCGCGAATTCGGTGCGTACACCATCGCCAAAGTGCTTGGCTGATTCCCCTTTCTTATCTGCCGGAACCGTGAATTTTCTCTTACTCGAAAAAGAGGAGAAAAAGTTCACGGCTCCGGCAGATTTTTTCTTGCATTCTTTCGGGGAAGTGTGCTAGAGTGAAGGTATCATATTTTATAAGAGGTGCTTATTTTGGATATTAATTACGAGTTATATAAGGTTTTCTATTACGTTGCCACCACACTCAGTTTTTCCGAGGCCTCCAAACTGCTTTTTATCTCGCAGTCGGCGGTCAGCCAGTCGATCAAGGTACTGGAGAAAAAGCTTGGAATCACGCTCTTTATCCGCAGTACAAAGCGCGTGCAGTTAACACCGGAGGGAGAAACGCTGCTGCGCCACGTAGAGCCTGCGATCAACCTGATTGCGCGCGGTGAAGCACAGATTATGGAAGCGGGAACGCTTGGCGGCGGCCAGCTCCGCATCGGCGCGAGCGACACAATCTGCCGCTATTTCCTTGTTCCGTACCTGAACCGTTTCCACCGCTCCTTTCCGAATGTCCACATCAAGGTGACAAACCAGACTTCGACCCAGTGTGTCGATCTGCTGGAATCCGGCCAGGTGGATTTCATCGTGACCAATTATCCAAACTCGCATCTTTCCAGCCGTCTTCACACGATTCCGATTCATTCGTTCCACGATATCTTCATCGCGAACGGCGAATATTACCCGGAACTGGAAAACAGGCCGGTTCACTTAAAAGAGCTGCTGCAGTACCCGATTCTGATGCTCGACCGCAAGAGTACAACGAGTGAGTTCCTGCACAGCCAGTTTCAGCGGTTCCAGCTCGACCTCGTGCCGGAAATTGAGCTTGGCAGCAACGATCTTCTGATCGACTTGGCGAGTATCGGCCTTGGTATCGCGTTTGTGCCGGACTACTGTCTTGTAAAAGAGACGGCGGCCTTCCAGCTCGACCTCGTGGAGGAGCTTCCGCCGCGCCAGCTTGTCGTTGCCCACAGCTCCCATCTGCCGATCCCGCAGGCAGCAAAAGAGTTCATGAGCATGCTGGAAAAAGGCGCCGAATAACTTTTTCCGATCTATACGTCAAAAGAGGCAGGATCCTCAAGAAATTTCTCTGGATTCCTGCCTTTTTTTCTGTTTTTATGATCCGTTCTGGATTTACTGCTCGCTGCCGTCTTTCTGCACCGGTTCGGATGCTTCCGCTTTTTCCGGGCTTTCTGCATCCGCTGCTGCCTTTCCGGCTTCTGCTTTCAGATACTCTTTGAGCTCTTCCGGGCTGGAGATCTGAATGTTGCGGTTTACTTTTGCATCGTACGTATCGGCTCTCATGATTTCGGAGAGATCGACACCGGTCGCCTCTTTCATCGACTCAAACAGCTTTGCCATCACCACCGGCACATTGCCCGCTACGGAGCCGATGCCGTTGTCCTCGCTTCCGCCGCCGATGATCGTAATCTTGTCGATCTGGCTGAGCGGCTCTGCGATCTTTCCGGCGATCTCCGGCAGAACCTTGATCATCATCTCTGCCATTGCGGCTTTGTTGTAGCGCTGGTAAGCCTCGGCTTTCTTCTCCATACCTTCGGCCTCTGCAAGTGCCTGGGCGCGGATGGATGCGGCTTCCGCCTCACCTTTTGCCTTGATACCGAGTGCTTCCTGCTCCATCGCATAGCGCTGGGCTTCTGCCTGGGCTTTCTTTGCCTCCGCCTCGCGGATTTTTTCGAACTGGTCTGCCTCTGCGTCTTTCTGACGGCGGTACAAATCTGCCTCTGCCTGCTGCTGTTTTGCGTAACGCTCGGCCTCGGCTTTCTTCTTAACTTCTGCCTCGAGGGATTTCTCGGTTACTTCTACTTCTCTGGCACGGAGCTCAACCTCACGCTCCTGACGGGCGATGTTCGCATTCGCGGAAGTGATTTCCAGCTCTTTTCTCTGCTGCTCTTCCTGAATTTTGTACGCTGCATCTGCCTCTGCCTTTTTGATATCGGACTCTTTTTCAGCTCTGCCGACTTGATTGCCAGATCGTTGTTTTTCTTTGCGATCTCGGTCTCGGCAAGAACGCGCTCATCGTTCGCCTCTTTATTTGCACGCGCCTGGGCAATTTTGATTTCTTTCTCGGAATTGGCACGGGCGATCGCCGCGGATTTCTTGATTTTTACGATATTGTCGATACCGAGGTTTTCAATGACCTGATTGGAATCGACGAAATTCTGTACGTTGAAGCTGATGATGTCAAGTCCCATCGCAGCCAAGTCCGGTTCTGCATTTTCTTTGACCAGCTCCGCAAACTTCTGACGGTCGGAAACCATCTCTTCCAGACGCATCTTTCCAACGATCTCACGCATGTTTCCTTCAAGGACTTCTCTTGCAACCTTGGCAATATATTCGCTGTCGCGGTTCAGGAAGTTCTGGGATGCTTTCTGGAGCTTCTGCGGTTCGTCCCCGACTTTGATGTTGACGGCTGCATCCACCTGAATATTGATGTAGTCAGCGGTCGGCACAGCGTCGCTCGTCTTCACATCGATCGCTACCAGCTTCAGACTCAGCTTGTCCAGCCGCTCAAAGAATGGGAGCTTGATGCCGGCTTTACCGATCAGGATCCGCTGGCCTTTTTGGAAACCGGAAATAATAAATGCGGTATCCGGCGGCGCCTTCACATAACCGCTCGCCAGAATGGCAAGAATGATCACCACAACAGCGATCACGGCAATCATGGTTGCATGTTCGAATACAAATTCCATCTTGTTTCCTCCCTTTTTTCTGCGGATGCTTTTCGCTCCGCGTTCTGCTTTTGTGTCTGTGTTATTTTCACTATAGCATTTTTTGCGGGATAGATACAACTGCATTATTATTACGATTTTGTAAGATTTCTGTTCGGGCAAAAACAATCCGCTGGAGCAGATTCTGATATGCCTTGCAACAAAAAAACGAAGGAGCTTCTTTTTACAGAAACTTCTTCGCCTTTCCTTTTTTCACTGATCCTGCTCTTATGCTCTTTCGACAATCTTCTCCAGCGCTTTTGTGATCGCTGCTTTCAGCTCCGTCTGATCTGCCGGTGTCTTGACAGCCAGCTGACGGATCAGTGCTGTTACGTGATCGTCTCCAACCTCACCAAGGCTCGTAACGGCCGCGATTTTTACGTCCACATCGTCTACTTCCAGAAGAGAAGTCAGAATATTAACAGAACCATCATTTCTCGAAGCTGCACAGGCTTTTGCAAGCGCTACCTGCGTTGTCTTGTCCGAATCCAGATACTGTTTTCTTAATTTGTCCCATTTTCCTTTTTCCACCATTTTTTTCAGCTTGTCTTCCGATGCCTCTTTTGAACCAAACATTGTAAATCCTTCTTTCTTTTTGCTTTTATTTTTGGTGGATGTAGCAACTGCCGCGGCGAATCAAAAAGGGGCGTAGTGTTTTTGCTGTCGTCCCTGTCATGTCCGTCACATTGTAACCATGCTCTCGTCCATAACAGAGATTATACTCCTTTTCTTCTGGTTTTTGAACAGAAATACTATAAAATTTTTATAAAAATTGTTACTTTTTCACAGATTTTTCTTGTTGTTCTGCTTTTTATTTCAGATATCCCGTATATTCCGCCGTATGCAGCAGTTTATTGGCGTTTTCCACGCGCTCTTTGGTCGGCGGGTTGATGCCTTCGAGTTTGTATGGGATTCCTAAGGTTTCCCATTTGAATACGCCGAGGGTGTGGTATGGGAGAACCTCTACGCGCTGTACGTTGTGCAGGCTGTGTAAAAACTCATCGAGGCGAATCAGGTATTCGTCGTAGTCGCTGCGTTCCGGGACGAGGACGTGGCGGATCCAGACTGGTTTGCCGATCTCGTCAAGGTAGCGCGCCAGGTCGAGGATGTTCTCGTTGGTGCAGCCGGTCAGCTCTCTGTGCGCCTTGTCGTCAATCAGCTTGATATCGAGCAGCAGCAGGTCGGTGTATTTCATCAACTCATTAAATTTGCTGAAATACGGCTCCTCTCTTGTGAACGGATTTCCACTGGTATCCAGTGTTGTGTGAACGCCGTTCTTTTTTGCCTTGCGGAACAGCTCGATCAGGAAGTCGATCTGCAGCAGCGGTTCTCCGCCGCTTACGGTAATGCCGCCTTTTTCTCCCCAGTAGTTTTTATAGCGGAGCGCTTTTTTCAGCACCTCGTCTGCGGTCTGCCAGTCGGCATCTTTTGTTGTCCAGGTGTCCGGGTTGTGGCAGAACTGGCAGCGCATGTTGCAGCCCTTCACAAAAATCACGTAGCGTACGCCAGGTCCGTCGACGGAACCGAAGCTCTCGATCGAATGGATCGCGCCCTTTACCGGGCCATTGTTGTTCTGATTCATTTCACTCATGTTTTTTCCTCTTCTTTCCAACTAACCATCTTTGCATTTATCTGTATTTTCCGGTATTTTTCCATTTCCTGGATGCCCGGAAAATTCCTGCCGTTTTTCAGGGTTCTGCTTGATTATACGGAAATCCGCGGTTCTTTTCAAGGCATTTCCATGTACAAAATCGAACACATTTTTCTTTGTATTTTTTTCTTTTACTATATTGCATTATGATATAGTCTGTGCTATGATCTACTCAACAAGGAGGTGTTCATATGAATCCACAACTCAAAAAGGGCGTCCTCGAGCTCTGTGTCCTCTCCCAGCTGACAAAAGAGGACAAATACGGCTATGAGCTGACAGACGCCATTTCCCGCGAAATGTCCATCGCCGCAGGAACGCTCTATATGATTTTAAAACGACTCAAGGAAGCCGGTTACGTGGAAACGTATCTGCAGGAATCCGCATCCGGCCCTGCCCGGAAATATTACCATCTGACTGAAGCAGGAACAGCTTATCAGCAGGAGAAAAAACAGGAATGGCTGGATTTCACCCAGCAGATCAACCGACTGATTTCAGATGAAACGATCTGACGATAGAAAGGAAAATCATGATGAATACAACGTATGAAACTTATATGAATGCATTGAAACAGGGCCTTGCATCCTTTGATTCTGCCGCCGCAGAGGAAATTTTAAACGATTTCGAATCCCATTTCGCCGACGCCCGCAGCCAGGGTCTCTCCGATGAGGAAATCTGTGCGGAACTCGGTAATGTCGACGATGTCCTCGAATTTTTCCGTCAGGAATATGCCACAACGAAGCAGCCTGTTGCAAACGTGCCGCCACAGGAGAAAACCCACTCCAATTCTGAAGAAACACATCCGAACTACCCGTACGCCCCTTCCACCGCCATCACCGCTATGGAAATCTCCCTGCGGAATGCTTCTGCCGACTTTGCTCCGGGCACTTCCGCTTCGGTTGAGTTCGACTTTTCCGGCGACTTCGATCCGGACCGCTTCGAGGCAGGCATTGAGGGCAATACGTTCTGTCTGCGAGAGAAAAAACTCATCCCTCCCGTATTCTGGAAACATCTTTTCTGCAATAATCACCAGAAAGAGGTGTTCTCCTTCCAGGTGCCGTCCACCGTACAGAAGCTGACGCTCCGCTCTTTGAACGGCGCGACCGGGCTTGATACCCTCTCCCTTACTACGCTCGAAATTTCCGCCACAAACGGCAAAATCACCGGTGATTCCCTTTCCGCATCCAGCTGCCGCATACAGGCCGCGAACGGAAAGATCGTCCTGACCCGTCTGCGCACAGACAGCCTCGATGTTTCCGCCACAAACGGCAAACTTGAAATCACCGGCGACTGCTCCCGCGCATCCTTAAACAGTGTCAACGGTAAAGTCCTCTTCGAGGGAACCTGTTCCGAGTACCTGACAGCAAAATCCGTCAACGGTTCCGTGAAACTCCATCTCCCGCACGACCTTGCCGATGCGTCCATTCATGCATCCACGACAACCGGAAAAATCCGCCTCGTCTCCAATGGAAGAACGGAATCCTACACAAAAACATTCACCCGCTCCGGTATTTCTGCATTCACCATTCAGGCAAGTACCGTCAACGGAAATGTCCTGCTCTCTGACTTGCCGGCAGAAAACTGACAAAAAAGAATGGACTGGATAAAATGTTTTTCTTTAGTCGACTGATATGTAAGAAGAACACTGACTACAAAATCAGTGTCCTTCTTTCTTCCTTTACATATATTTCATAATAGTCGGCAATAATACATTCATATCTATTGGTTTTGCAACATGATCATTCATGCCACTTGCCAAAGCCATCTTCTTATCTTCTTCAAACGCATTTGCTGTCATTGCAACAATTGGAATCTGCGATTTGTTACCGTCTTTCAGTTCTCGAATTCTCCTGGATGCTTCATATCCGTTCATAATCGGCATCTGAATATCCATCAGAATCAGACTGTAGTAATTTTGCTTTGCTTTGTTAAACATATCAATACATGCAACGCCGTTCTCCGCTCTTTCTATCATGATTCCCTCTTCCGTCAAAAGTTCCGTTGCAATTTCTGCGTTCAAGTCATTATCTTCTACCAGAAGAACCCTTTTTCCTTCCAGTTTTTTGATATTCAACTGACCGTCTGCATGTTTCGGATTCCTTTCTTCCGCATTTGCTATTTTTAATGGAAGCGTGATTGTAAAAGTAGAACCTGCTCCCGGTTTGCTCTGAACTGTGATCTTGCCATTCATTAAATCCACCAGTTTCTTCACGATTCCCATGCCAAGTCCGCTACCTTCTATTCCGCTGTCTGACGAAGATCGTTCCTGGGAAAATGATTCAAAAATATGTTTTTGGAATTCTTCTGACATTCCGATTCCGTTGTCTGCTATGATAAACTCTAATACACTCCAACCTTCTTTTTCGCCGGGATATTGGTTCAATGTACAGCTTATGTTACCGCCTTCACCCGTGTATTTCACAGCATTACTCAAAATGTTAATCGTAATTTCAGATAATCTTGCATCATCCATATACAAGTATGGATATCGAATGTTCTTATTGACTTTCAGTGTTTGATGTTTTTCTTCTATCGGTTTCCTAAACATATCAATACATAAATCAAAGTTTTTAGAAACATCTGTTATTGTTTCATCCAGCGTTGCTTGGTTGTTTTCGATTCGTGCTAATTCAAGAATGTTATCAATCAAATGCAGCATTTTCTTTCCGCACAATAATATTTTTTCAAAGTAATCCTCTAATATAGTTGGCTCCTTTAAATGTTTCTCTCCCAATTCTGCATATCCAATGATTGCATTCATAGGGGTACGAATATCATGAGACATATTAAACAGAAATGTTGATTTTGCTTTATTAGCTGAATCGGCCAGTCTTACAGCTTCCTGCAACAATTTTTGCTGTTTCTGCTCATTTTCTTTTTGCTTCTTATATACAGAATATCCACAGGTACATAATATTACCAAAATACACGCTGTAATGCATCCCAGTACAATACTTAACTTATTCGTCTTCTCAACCATTCCATACGCTTTCTGCATATCCATTTCTATGCAGAAAGCACCTATCACTTCATTAGATTCATCTTCCGCTGTCACAGGATAACAGGCTGTAAAAATAGGCCCCCATGTTGTATCAACAATATCCTGAGAATATACTGTTTTTCCAGAAAGTGCTTTTTCTATATAAGGAACCATCTCCTTTTCAATCGGATCTCCTGGATGTCTGACGTCACCAGCCGATGGATCCAGTCCGTCTACAACGTAAATCAATCTACCGTCTTCATTTCTGGTTGCTGTGTAAATATATCTCGTAGAATTCAGCGTTCTGATTTCATTCATATATGTCGACATATTCTTGAATAGTTCTGTATTCTCATCAGCTTTACTTTTTATTTCATTAAAATCTTTTCGTCCCAGTCTGTCATTTACCAGCTTATGAACCGCATCTGCACTGGAAATATCTCGTTCAATTTCTGTTTTCAGAGCAGTTTTGGTATATGCTTGTTGTAAAATAAAAGTATATGCAACAACAGCCAAAATCACCATTGCCAGAAGGAATACCAACCGTCCCTCAAAAATTTTCCAATGATTTACCGGATTTTGATCTTTTCTTTTTTGTTTTATATAGTTATTTTTCATCATCGTATTTCACATGCCTTTTGCATCATAATCATTCATGACAGGCATTTTGCTTTCTCAACTCTTCGCTTATGGTCTGCTTAATTTTTTCATCATCCAACGGCTTTGCAAGATGTGCGTTCATTCCTGCTTCCATACACCTTTCGGCATCTTCCCTGAATGCATTTGCAGTCATAGCAATGATAGGGATTGTTTTTGCATCTTGCCGTTCCAGGTCTCTTATTGTTCTTGCAGCAGTAAGACCATCCATCACCGGCATCATAACATCCATTAAAATAACATCGTATGTTCCCGGTTCGGAAGCTTCAAAATGCTGAACAGCTTCTAACCCATTGTTCACTGTTTCTACTTTAGCTCCATTTTCCGTCAGCATAAATTCTGCTATTTCCACATTCAGCTCATTATCTTCAACCAGCAATACCCGGATATCTGATATATCTGCATCAAAATCTTCTTTTTCTTCTGGCCGTGCATTCGTATCAATTTTAAATGGAAGTATTACAGTAAAACAGCTTCCTTCACCAAGCTTGCTTTCAACTGTTATGGTTCCGCCCATCTTTTCTACAAGTTGTTTCACAATAGGCATTCCCAGACCTGTCCCATTATAATCAGAACGTGGGGAATTATCTGCCTGTACAAATGGAGTAAACAATTCATTTTTTATAAATTCTTCTGACATTCCAATTCCATTATCTTTTATTTTAAATTCACATGTCATGTGATCTTCTGATCTTTCAATCGTTCTCATACTCATGTAAATAAAACCATTCACCTTATTGTACTTCATACTGTTTGTAAACAGATTCATCAATATTTTTTTCAGATGAACTGCATTGCTCCAAACATATATACCACTGTAATCATCATGTTCTCCTATAACATGAAGTCCTTTTTCTTCTGCCTGAAAAGATAGTGACTCCGTGATTTCCTGACATACCTGATCCAGATTGATGGATTCATCACTAAAAACCACGGTATTCGATTCTAACTTTGCCATATCCAAAACATCATTTACCAATGATAATAGCAGTTTCGAAGACTCCTTTATTTTATTCAGGCAATCTTTTGCCCGCTCACCATCATTTCCGCTTTTTTCAAGAATTGTAAGCATGCCCATAATTCCATTGATCGGTGTCCTGATGTCATGAGACATGTTATTTAAAAAGGAAGTCTTAGCCTTATTGGCACTCTGTGCTTCTACAAGTGCATTTTGTAATTCCTGCTGTTTTTCTTCAAGCTCCTGATTCAGCTTCAATGCCTGCTCAGCAGACTTCTTGGATTTTTCTTCCGCACGTTTTGATTTTTTCAAAGAATCAAGAATTATACACAGGACAACAAAAATAGAGATTCCAACTATGAGTGAGACAGCCAGTAAATTGTCCTGAATAAAATCCTTCGCTGTAACTTTTCGTGAAGAAGCATTATACGAAACTACTGCACCTGAAAATTGAGTTGTAGGCATAGATGTCAGTGTTTTATTCAGAATGGACAAAAGAACCGGTTCTCCCTGCTGAACAGCAAATGGAACATCAGCTTCTTTTGTCAGGAAAACACTATGAAGCTTATTATTTTTCAAATAGTCTGAAACAGTACCTGAATTGCTTACAATACAATCCGTCTCCCCTTTCTGCATTGCTTTTACTGCTGCATCTGATGTTTCATATTCCACAACCTTCCATTGCGGATAATTGTATGAAAGATATGCTTTCAATGCAAAATCATCTTTTTCAACGGCAGCTATATTCTCTTTATTTTCATCAAAAGAATCCTTTGCCGTAATTGCTGCCATATTGAGAGTCAATAGCGTATCCGACAAAGCAAATCCATTTGTTTCTGCAAAGTATGGATTCTGGTTTGCATGAAAAATCAGGTCTATTTTTCCATCCTGCAATGCCTGAAGCAGTTCACTTCTTGTCTCATATCCATTTAATTCAAATTCCAGAGTCTGACCTTGCAGACAATTTTCTGCAAGATCCACATAATCTGTAATAACACCTGTCAGTTTACCTGTTGATGGATCTACACTGCTGATACCTCCATCCTGATTCAGATACCCTATCCGGATTGCTCCATGCTGCCCGATCCACTCCCTTTCTTCTTTTGAAAGAAACGAGCTGCTCTGTGCAGAAAGATAACGCCTGTAGAGATCATCTGTGTAAAATGGGTTGTCATCCTTGATTCTGCGCATAGCACTATCCAGTGCTTCTTTGATATCCGGACGTTCTGGATTTATAGCGAAATAGATTTCTGTCTCTCCAATACTTGTAAGCGGTGAAATATCCGATTCTTCCCAACGGGATTCTTCTACCGAAACGAAGCAGTCAATTTCATGTTTCGACAGTTTGTCCATAATTTCTGTGGTTGTAGAAACATTGATATGCTTCGTATGCAGACCATATTTTGATTCCCATTCATTAAGCACATCCTCCACTATATTATCTTTAGACACACCAATATTTTTTCCCTCAAAAGAATCCAAATTTCCTGCTGTAAGATCCATATTGGATGCATCCGTATAGATGTAATATTTCTCTTCCCCCATAGGCATATCGGAAAAAAGCATATTTTCAGCACGTTCGTCTGTATAGGAAATGCCACCAAGAATATCAATCTCTCCATTTTCCAACTGTGTAAAGCAGTTTTTCCAATCACTTGTTATGTATTTATATGTCCATCCTGCATAACCTGCAATATCTTGAAGATACTCATAACCATAGCCGCTTCTTTCTCCCTTTTCATTGACTACATTATAAGTTTCCTCAAAAGATCCTACCCGGATAACATGATCAGAGTTTTCTTGGGCAGATGTGGAAACAGGAAAAACAACCAAGCATATCATTGTACAAAATATAAAATAACAAAATTTGAAATTTCTTATATTCTGTACTAATTTGCACTTCTTCATCTTTCTCCCACCCTCCAGGCTACAGTCGCTTGCTTGCTTCCAGATTTTAATTTTACATTCATTAATGGTGAACTACCCATTGTCTAAAGCCAATGGGCTTCCTGCTTCGCAGACCTCG
>ENA-OPCB01001836-OPCB01001836.1-human-gut-metagenome-genome-assembly--contig:-NODE-1836-length-12359-cov-9.290800_pt1 | contig 12359 bp, 11 predicted proteins | sample MGYA00241561_ERZ501473 | MGnify/ENA primary metagenome ERZ501473 (study PRJEB25962, sample SAMEA2042519) | human gut metagenome | biome: human gut; feature: human-associated habitat; material: faeces... | reverse complement strand
AAAGACATTTCAACGGTCAGATCACGGACGAGGAGTTTGTCAATGCCGTATTCGAGCCGCAGGAACAGGTAAGCGGGAAACAGGCGGAACTACTGGGTGCGGCTTTCACCTTTGCCGCCGGTGGACCGGCAGAGGTTTATGTCGGTACTGGTTCTGGCGGCTCATCGTCTAATCTTCCGTGGGGTGAACAGAAAAAAGGGAATAGAAGATAAAAACTAATTCAAAGTATGTTACGAAAAAACTTTAGCATATAATTAATCATCACTTACTATACATACGCCCCATTATGGGAATGTGCCGTTTGAAGTACCAGATTCTTGGGAATGGTGTAAACTTGGAACTGTAAATGAAATTGCACGAGGAGGGTCTCCACGACCTATTAAAGACTATTTAACTAATGATGCTAGCGGTATTAATTGGATTAAAATAGGTGATACTACAAAAGACGGCAAATATATAGATTCAGTAAAAGAGAGAATCCGGCCAGAAGGCGTAAAAAAATCACGGATGGTTCATAAAGGAGATTTTCTACTTACAAACTCCATGAGCTTTGGACGACCATATATATTAAATGTAGATGGTTGTATTCATGACGGTTGGTTGGTAATTTCTCCAATTGGAGAAGCATATATGTCAGACTTCTTGTACTATCTACTTTCATCTTCATTCGCTTTCGAGCAATTTACGAATGTTGCAAGCGGAGGTGTCGTAACAAATCTAAATTCAGATAAAGTTGCAGATACAAAATTTCCACTTCCTCCTCTTGCTGAACAAAAACGTATAGTTGTAGAAATCGAGCGTTGGTTCGCATTAATAGACCAGATAGAGCAAAGTCAATCAGACTTGCAAGATACAATTAGGCAGACTAAAAGCAAAATTCTCGACCTCGCTATTCACGGCAAACTTGTTCCACAAGACCCGAATGATGAGCCTGCTATTGAACTTCTCAAACGCATAAATACAGACTTCACGCCTTGTGATAACGGGCATTATCCACAGTTACCTGACGGGTGGGTAGTAGTTCCAATGCAAATGCTGTGTTCTTTGACGGATGGAGAGAAACTTGACGGTAAAGAAATGCCAAATCTTGACGTAAAATATCTAAGAGGAGAACGTGACTTTAAGACACAAACAAATGGGCGATATGTAGCAGCCAATAGCCTATTGATTTTGGTTGATGGAGAAAACTCCGGTGAAGTGTTCAGAACGCCGATTGAAGGTTATCAAGGTAGCACATTCAAGCAACTACATATCAATGAAAATATGCTTGCAGAGTACATCTTACATGTTATAAACCTGCATCGTAAAGCATTGCGTGAAAACAAAGTAGGTTCGGCAATACCTCATCTGGATAAGAAGCTGTTTAAGGCAATAGAAGTACCCGTACCACCTTATGATGAACAAGTAAGAATTGTTACTGTGATAAATTCAATGCATAGTAAATTGGATGCAATAATGGAGAATTTATAAGTCCTCCATTATTGCGTCAAGTTTTTCAAACATCGCTTTAACAACATTGATTATACGCTTCTGTTCTTTTCTTGGCGGTATCGGTATGCAAAGTTTAGAGTATTCTGAAATCCAATAACGTTTATGGGTATCGCCAATAAGTCGTGTGATGCTCATAAACATAGCAACATATTCAATTTCAATATCGTCTGTCACTTTTAGGATTTTAATGGCAGATGATTTTACCTTAAATGGGAAATCAACAAGTTTGGAATCTGAGGTAAAGTCATCAAAAATGATACAAGGCGTATTCTGATAAATACCTTTTGTTTCATTGGTATATCCTATAATAAAAGATTTCCCAGCAGTTAAAACAGGAGTCAAATAGCTGTCGTCATAATCAGTTGAATTGACAATATAGGCTTGAGGTTGTTCGTATTCAACTATGTCTTCTAATCGACATTTGCACCACCCGTCAGGTAACTGCGGATAATGCCCGTTAGGTTGCGCTTTATATTGTTATCGTATTCATCAAAAATTAATGTATATGATAACAAGATTCAAAGATTATCTTGCCAAAACGAATTTGGCAAAGAACACCGTGACATCGTATGTGTGGACGGTGAACTATTTTCTCAGCCATTATGGGGAAGTGAACAAGAAAAACCTGCTGGCATATAAAGGTTATTTAGTGGAGAACTTCAAACCGCAGACTGTAAATCTCCGTTTGCAGGGTATCAACAAGTATTTGGAGTTTACCAAACACGACAGACTGAAAGTGAAGTTTGTCAAAGTGCAGCAAAAGAACTTCTTGGAGAATGTCATCAGTGATGCCGACTATAAGTTTCTGAAAGCGCAGTTGAAAGCTGACGGTTACGAAGATTGGTATTTCGTGATATGGTTTATGGCAGCGACAGGTGCACGGGTAAGTGAGTTGCTTCACATAAAGGTTGAACACGTGAAAGTGGGCTATCTCGACCTTTACAGCAAAGGTGGCAAAGTGCGCCGTTTATACATCCCCAAAAACTTGCGGAGTGAGGCTTCATTATGGCTGAAAAGGAAAGGCATCACGAGCGGTTATCTCTTTCTCAACCGTTTCGGACAGCGCATTACGACACGCGGTATTGCCCAACAGTTAAAGCATTTTGCCGATAAATACGGGTTGAACCGTGATGTTGTTTATCCCCATTCTTTTCGTCACCGTTTCGCCAAGAATTTCCTTGACCGTTTCAACGACCTTGCATTACTTGCAGACCTTATGGGGCATGAAAGCATAGAGACTACTCGCATCTATCTACGCCGTACCGCCAGCGAACAACAAAAGATTGTTGATAAGGTGGTAAATTGGTAATAACGTAGCCTTAGAAGCGCATCTTATCACACGCTTCTAAGGCATTTTGAATGTTATCGAGAACGGAAAACAGCTCTTCGATTTTTTCTACTATGCGTTGTTGTTCGGAAAAAGGAGGTAGAGGAAATAACCAATTGTCAATATCTCCTTTGTTTATAGATGGCGAATTATCGCCTTTCATAAATTGATTTAATCCACATACTACATAATCAGAAATCATTAGATAATAACAATATTCCGAGTGAAGCATGTCTAAAGGCCTGCAAACATAAAACCCGGTTGATGCGATACAATCATTGATACTAATTTTTGCTATGTTGCGTAAATATGGTCGAACCATTGAGAATATAACATCCCCTTCTTGTGTATAACGACTTGCTCTACTTGGAGCATTGCTAGTTTTTATAACTTTTATTTCTTTGACGGCTTGTCGGGTGTTATCAATAGAATCTATGTCAATATACTGGAACATTTCTCCTGTAGGTCTTACAGATTTCATTGGAGAAAAAATGAACTTACCTTTTGTCCAACACCAATTTTGAGGTAACTTCTCACTATGCCCGTTATCACAAGGAGTGAAGTTGGGATTTATACGTTTCAACAGTTCAATAGCAGGCTCGTCATTCGGGTCTTGCGGCACGAGCTTGCCGTGAATGGCGAGGTCGAGGATTTTGCTTTTAGTCTGTTTGATGACTCTTTGTAAGTCAGATTCGTCTTGTTCTATCTGATCTATTAAAGTAAGCCAACGTTCTATCTCTGTTACTATCCTTTCTTGTTCAGCGAGTGGCGGTAGTGGAATAGCGGTATTGACAATTATTTCTTTTGAAATGTTTGGTTGTGCTCCACCACCACCTTTTTCTATAAACATATCTCTATGAGATAAAAGAAAATAAAACAAGTAGTATTGAGTTATTGCAAAATATTCAACACATGCGCAACATGCCTGGTTTGTTGTTGCAGGAAATGTAAGAATTCCCAATTTGCCTATTGTTGCTCCATACATAGCGATAAGGACACTTCCTGTAGGATTTATTTTAGCTGAAGAATTTGCAACAGCTTCTTCCGTAATACTTTCTGGAATATTTGTAATTAGTCCATCATTCAAATCACCTGTTTTAAGCCAAGGTATATTTCCACCATAGTAAGATTTATTGGAACGGCTTGGTGTTCCTCCAGCTTGCCAAACGCCAATATATCCTAATGTTGTCCATACCCATCCTTTCGGCACTTCAAACGGCACATTCCCATAATGGGGCGTATCAGAAGTCTTTGCAGACTTTCTACTTCTCTTTATCTTTCCCTCTTTTATCAACTGCTCTTTTTCTACCTTGATGCGTTCAAGCAGGACAGATGCAGGTTCATCATTCGGGTCTTGTGGTACAAGTTTGCCATGAATGGCAAGATCTAATATCTTTTGACGTAATTTCTTAGTATCCATAGCAATCAGTCTTTATTCAGAAACAGGTTGCAAAATTCATTCAATTTCTCCTGCATACGTTCTTGTGGAATAAGGATACGCTTGTATTCAGCTATCATTGTCGGGCTCATGCTCCGGCTCATGGCATATTCTACCACTACCCTATCTGCTTCAGGACAGAGAATTATACCTATGGACGGATTCTCGTTGGAACGTTTTACATCCCGGTCAAGTGCTTCCAAATAAAATTCCAACTGACCGAGATCACGAGGATGAAACTTCGTCTTTTTCAGTTCTACAGCGACCAATGCCTGCAATCCACGATGAAAGAACAGCAAATCGGCTTTAAATGTAGACGCCCCGATATTGAGACGATATTCCTGATCCATGAATATAAAATCTTTGCCCAATTCAAGGATAAACTGCTTCATGTGCTCCAGCAAACCATTTCTCAACCGTGATTCGCTATGCTTCTTCGGCAAATCAAGAAAATCAACAAACAAAGTATCTTTAAACATGACCGGAGCTTCAGGATATGTTTTAAGCAATCCTTTTGACATATTGTCCTTATTACCTAATAAAGCCGTATATGTCTGATTTGAGATACAACGCTGAAGTTCCCGTTTTACCAGATGTTCTTTATTGGCATAAAGAATATAGAACATCCGTTCTTCGTTACTTTTACAACGGCATAAGATTTCAATATGGTTGGTCAATGTTGTCAATTCCAGTATCTTCGGCATTTGTCCAATTCCTGGCTGGACGATTTGTGCAGTTTTTGGATGCAATATTATTGCGTGTTCTGAAAATGGCTCTGAATGTGATGTCTCTATTTGTCCAATTCTTGGCTGGACAAATTCAGAGTTCAGGTATTTCTCAACTGTAGTAGTAAATGCTGCAGAAGAATATTCGTCATAAAATAGCACCATGTTATAAATGCTGCTTCGCCCAAATCCTTTGATGTCCGGTCGTTGTGAACGAATATATTCAGACAACTGTGTTACAACCTTGCTTCCCCATTCTTCGCTTTTCAATTTGGCTGAAACATAACCTCCCACATGCCATGCTGTTTGAAGCAACTCTTCATTAACAGCTTTGGAAGCACGACTCTTATGTTGGAGAATGATGTCTATGACTTCTCCGAACTGTTGTTCGACTGATATGGCTATCTTATTGTTTTCCATGCGCTCAATCCTCATTTATATTTGCCAGTAACTTTTCAAGTTTGGCTACAGCGGTACTTATTCTTTGGCTTTTCTCTTTTATATCGGCCATTAGTTCGGAAAGCAAACGATCATCAGCGTCCCCACCTTGTTTTATCCATGTGATGTCAAGGCTTGTTTTGTCACGGGCAAGAATTTCCTCTACCGGATATTTCCGCCATCGTCCTTGCGGATTATTTTCTGCATCGAAGGTTTCTACCCGGTTATTATAGCAAGAGACAAAATCATCCAGATGATGGCGTTCGAGTTTGTTGGTGGCAAGAGTATGCTTGACATCTGTACGATAATCATAGAACCAGATCTCTTTTGTCGGCTGTCCTTTCGTAAAGAACAAGACATTGGCTTTCACGCCTTGGGCATAAAATATACCTGTAGGCAAGCGGAGAATGGTGTGCAGATTAAAATCCGTCAGCAACTTCTTTCGTATTGTTTCACCGGCACCTCCTTCAAAAAGAACATTGTCCGGCAATACTACAGCTGCACGGCCTCCGGTCTTAAGCATCAGCATCATGTGCTGCAGGAAGTTCAGCTGATTATTCTTTGTCTCTACATAGAAATCCGGACGGTTGATATCGACAGAACCAGCCGGGCGTGTTCCGAATGGAGGATTTGCAAGTATCACATCTACAAGCGTTGACGGCTCTTTCTCCAGCGAATCTTCACAGACAATCGGACTTCGGTCTGTGCCTACGCCATGCAGATATAGATTCATTGAGGCAAGTGTTACCACCAATGGAGTGTTATCCACACCATGTAAGGCATTGTTACGCAGGAAATCCCGTTTTTCCTTACTTGCTGACTGGCCTTTCATGTAATCGTAAGCCGTCAACAGAAAACCGCCTGTTCCGCATGCCGGGTCGCAAACCGTTTCTCCTATTTGAGGAGCGATACAATCCACCATTGCTTTGATAAGTGGACGGGGAGTAAAGTATTGCCCCGCACCGCTTTTCTTGTCTTGTCCGTTCTTTTCGAGGATGCTTTCGTAGATAGCACCTTTCACATCACCGTCCATGATGAGCCATTGTTCCTCATCAATCATGGAAATGACCTTTTTCAGATAAACGGGCTTGTCAATCTTGTTTTGCGCCTTTGTATAGATAGTGCCAATCAGATTGTCCTGTTCGCTAAGCAGTTTAAGCGTTTCTTCATACTGTCTGACCAAATCTAAGCCGTCAAGAGAAATCAGATCTGCCCACTGATAACCATCTGGGATAGCGGATTCTTCTCCAAACATTTCTACATTCTCGGCATCCATCTTCAGGAACAGAAGATAGGTGAGTTGAGTTATATAATCGGTAAACCCAATCCCTTGCCCGGCAAGAGTGGTAGCAAGATTCCATACCTTTTTGGTGAGTGATTGCTCTGTTGTGTTATTTGTTGCCATTATTTATTATGCTGCTTTTCTTAAAACTACAAATGTATAAAGAGAACGAAGTGCATCGTCTGCTTTCTGCATATTACCAAACGCCCGTATCATTTGTGCCGCATGGGTTGCATCGTCTTCACGAATATCCCGCACAGTACAAGCACCGTTGGAGGCGATGTAGTCCACTATGCGACTTATCACTTCGCGCTGTTTATCTGTTATTTCTCGCTGGTTTTGTCCTAGCCATAGATTGAAGTACTGTTTGGATGTAGTGACTACACTATCCAACCGTTCGATTTGCCGGAAAGCATAGCGCACAAGCTGAATGATATTTGTAAGCGCATCGCTTTCTTCTTTGGTGGTAGAGCGTCGCACACTGTTTGGATTCAGGATGGCATACGAGTTCCAAAGTTGCTTGGATGTGAAATGATTGTTTGCCATTTTGAGCTTGTTCTCCAAATCTTTTAACATTGAATAAGTAATCGGCTCTCCTTCATTATTGTAAATGATTCGCAATGCTTCAATTTCGTCAGTGTGTTCTCTGCAAAACTCTTCGAAAGCCTCGGTCGTGTTTTGTGCTTCCTCAATAGAAAACCCTTTAGAGATAAGTGTATCTTCTCCCGGCATCAGCGTATTGACAAATCCTGCGGCAAGAATAAGCAAGTATCGTCTTGCATCTGCATGATTGGCAAGTGGGAAAACCAATCCTTTCCGCTCGTTATTTGGTTCGTTTATGCTGACAAACGGTGGGAGTGTGCTATTGTCAAGTGCATCATAAATTCTGGAAGCAAGTCCCTTCATGTCATCATGAGCCAAGCGGGCGAACTCATTTCTCTGCGAATTGTCTGCCTTGTTATATATTCGAGAAAGCGTTGCTGCAAGACGTTGCAAATATTCATCGGGGAGATAGCCATGACTGATCCGCTCCAATAACTCTTTAAGAGTAATTGTTTTTGTTGTCGGCTCATCTGCTGTCGTCGGTATTATCTTTTCGTGTTCAGTTACACCTACGGCATCAACCAAGTAGAAGCAATCTTTACTGAATGCATTCGGGGTGACATTGCGCAGTTGCTCGTCTCCAATGGTGCGCACGCCGCGACCTTTCATCTGTATATACAGGGGCAACGATTCCACATCGCGCATAAACATCACAACCTCCAACGGTTTTATATCCGTTCCGGTTGCAACCAATGTGCAGGTAACTGCAATACGGAAATCCTTGTCGTTGCGGAACTGGCGTATCAGTTCGTTGCTGTCACCTGCAGAATATGTGATTTTTTGTACAAATCGATTGTCGGTACGCCCGAATACCTCTTTCGCTATCTGTACGATATTAGTAGCATGAGTTTCATTGAGGGCGAATATCAATGTCTTCGGCAGATAGTCAAAGTTGGCTTCCCTTTGAGGATCATTGAACAGCTCGGTATAGACTACATCGCGATAAGTAGATAAGACAAGTTTGATCTGTGCCGGATTGATGACACTCCGGTTCAGTTCCTTACTGGTATAAGTTTTAGCCTCCTTGTTGAAGATGGTTTTTATATCTCCTGTATAGCGTGTTTCTTCTTTTACCTTTTCACCCTCCAATATGGCACCGCCATTCTCCGTTACCTGTGTTTTGATTCTATATACACGGCAGTCAACATTTACGCCGTCAACAATACTTTTTTCCAGAGTATAGTTGACTATACGGTTATTGTTGAAGAACGCCATAGTCTCTGGTACAGGTGTGGCTGTCAATCCAACGAGTCTTGCCGTATCAAAATACTCCAATACTTTCCGCCAGTTCCCATAAATAGACCGATGACATTCGTCTATGATAATCAAATCAAAATAATCATGCGGCAGGTTTGGATTAGGCGGCAAAATGATTTCTTCGGCTGGTTCATTACCTTCATCTTCGTCATCATCGTCGATAACATCTCCTTTTAAAAAGGAAAAGAGGCGCTGAATAGTCGAAATAATCACATTGCTGTCTGACGGAATGGATGAAGAACGAAGCCTGTTTACCGTAAATATGGTATTGAAGGCTTCTCCGTTTTCTGTCAATCGGAAAGTTCCGAATTCGCCCTCGGCTTGTTTGCCAAGATTATTTCTATCCACCAGAAACAGTATCCTTCTCATAGGAGTATAGGACAGCAACCGATATGCAGCAAGACAAGCTGTATATGTTTTGCCTGCCCCAGTTGCCAAAACCATCAAGGCACGGTTTTGCCCGGTACGAAAACTTTTTTCCAACTCGGTTACGGCTTCATACTGGCAATCTCGCAATCCTTTTTTTTGTAAAGTAGGAAGTCCTGCAAAATAATCACCTATCCCTAACTGCTTGACCAACTCATAGGGAGTTGGGATAGCCATTATCTGTTTGAAACTTTGCTCCTGCTTGCGGAAGTCACAGAAATACAGATTCTTCCCATTGGAAGTAAAAATAAAAGGCAATGGGTTCTGATATGTCTGATATATATGAGGAACTCTTTTGGCATATAATGCCGCCTGCTCACATACCTTATCGGAAAGCGCATCCACATCTTCCCTTTTGGCCTCAAGAACACCAACAGCCTTACCATTAATGAAAAGGAAATAATCCGCTTCAAGATTACCCTTCAGCAATCCTTCCCTTATGGCAACAGCTGTACAGGTTGGTTCATAATCTTCCCTATTGATTACTTTCCAACCCGCCTCGGCGAACCACTGATCTATCTTTTGCCTAGCTTTTTCTTCTGGTGTCATAGCTGTTCCTATATTTCTGCATTATCAGAAGTTATACGCTAAAAAAGATAACACATGTCCACAGGACATCATTCCCGTTCATCCTTGTCTGTTATCAGATCTTTTAAGTCTACCTGAAGAATCTCTGCAATTTGCTGCAGTGTCTCCAAGTTAGGCTGGATTCTGTTGCAAGCATAGGCATTGACCATACTGAAGCTCTTATCCAGTTTTTTAGCCAACCACGTTTGGGAAATACCTTTGTCCGACAAGACCGCCTTTATCCTATTTAGTTTCATTCTTAGATGCGATTTTATTGTGCAAATATAGCGAATTATATTCAATAGCTCGGATTGTTTTTGTACTTTTGTAGAATAAATAATAAATGCGCCAAAGTGGATATGATAAAACAATGCACTTATAGAGCGGTTTAATAAATTATAATGTTGTCGTTAAATTGTGATTCTGTGAATTATAAAACCCAAAAAGAGATTAAAAGGCGACGTTATCAACTCAAACGAATGAGGCGCACAATGAAGCGTCAAAGCAAAAGTTACAAGTTGCGCCGTAGGCATCGTCTTGAAAATAGGCGAAGAGGGCTTGTGGCACAACGGGAATGGGAACGTAAAGCTTATGTAGAACTAGAGGTTCCTAAAAACTTTTCATTCATAGATAATACAAATGAAATTCTAGAATATTTCATAAAATGCAAATCGTTATTGCACAACAAGGAAAAGGTTCAATGTGATTTGTCGCATATAACAGCTTTATCTTCAGACGCAATAGCATTACTTGCCGCATGTGCTAATGATGAATCCTTTTTAGGAAAAAGAGGACGCATTAGGGGAAATGCGCCTGCAGATCCAGAACTTCTTAGATTATTTATGGAGTCTGGCTTTTATAATCATGTAAAAGCAACAAAAGTTTTAAAGTCTGCGCATAAAAGTGATACTAATTTGTTTCATCAAGAAAGCAATTATCAAGTACAATCAGATATAGCAAAAAACGCATGTATACTAGGAACAAAGCATGTGTTTGGAAGTAATAAACCTTTCCCAGATCTATATGAAATGCTAATAGAAGCAATGTCAAATACCAACAATCACGCAAGTAATAATTCAAATGCAAATCAATTCAAATGGTGGTTATATACCTATAACGCCCCTAATGGACACACGATGTACACATTTATAGATTTAGGCGTTGGCATATTTGACAGTATCCCTGTGCAGTTATTTAAAAAAATCAAGAAAGTTATAGGTTTGGAAAATAATACTGATTTAGTACCCGACCTTCTTGACGGCAAAATTAAATCACGAGAAAAAGTAGACAATAAAATTAGAGGTAAGGGTATTCCACAAATAGCTGTCAATAGCAATTCTCAATATTTTACACGAGCCTATATAATAAGTAATGATGTAAAAATAAACTTAAAAGACAAGACAGCAGAAGCACTCGAATACAACTTTTCTGGTACTATGCTGTTTTGGGAATTAACAAACGGTGATACAATAAACAAAGGTATATAGTATTTTTAATAAATATGAAAATCGTTTAGACCATTAAATGTGATATCTTTGCACTAAGAAACACTCTATATTTGGTTTGGTTGTTGAACATAAAAAAGAAATATGAAAGATATTATCATAGACATAAAGGCTGATTTCTCTGACTCTCCAGGAGCTCGATATCGTAAAGATGGACCACATTCTGGTGAAGAATTTTTTGAGGTATTGTTAAAACCCAAATTTGAAGAAGCAGTAAGAAACAAAGTAAAACTCATCATTAATTTGGATGGAGTATGGGGATATCCATCTTCATTTGTATCTGGGGCTTTTGGTAAACTTTCTCTAGAAATGGGAAGCGAAGCGGTTCTCTCTACAATTGTTTTCATTTCTGATGAAAGTGAAATTAGAAAAAACCGTATCATAACGGAGATAGAACATCCAACCAAAAGAGACAGGTAATGAAAGAACTACTTAAATATGCTAGTGGAGTTGCAATAGGAATAGTTGTAACTCTAGTAATCTTGTCCTTTATTAAAGGATGTATAAACTATGAGATAAATATTATCGATACATTAATGCTCATTATTACAACTGCACTAACAATTGCTGTTGTATATTTAGGCAACTCTCTGAATAAAAGGGATGTAGCTCGCGATATAATATCCAAAGATTTAATGGAACTTTGCGATGTGTATAGTAGGAATATGTCTATTTTAGAACAACTTAGCAAAGGTGAAATATCCCTAGATGATGCTAAAACTGATATTAGAATGACATTTCACAGAGGGGATGTCATTTCAGATATGATACTAGAAGAAATCAAAGAATCTTTTCCTAAATTTATGGATGATAAAAATGCAATACAAAATTTAGCAACGTCTTATTGGAAATGGCTTACAGATGGTGACATGCAAGAAGCGAATTTCGTAATATCCCAACAATTTTTGAAAGAGCATGAAACCAGAGTTAGAAAAACAATATCTGACATTAGGCTAGTCATACATAGATTAATAAAGTCAGCATAAACCTATTTTCCGTATTACTATCCTCGAAATATAGCGGCATACAGAACTATATATAGTTTTAGTTATCCTCCTCAATAAAACATACGCTTGGGAGCTATTTGGTATCAAATCTGCAAGAAAATAATAGATTGCAACTGTATATCAGATTGATATAAATCATACTTAGGTTCAAGCGTGGACCGGCATATCTTCCGATACCGTCTGCGACTACCTGTCCCGGTTCCAACTGCCGGAGTCCCTGACCAAGGTCAATCTCGATCTCATATGCGACTATATCCGGGAACTGAACGATGTGGGAGAACTTGTTTCCTGGG
>ENA-OPCB01001830-OPCB01001830.1-human-gut-metagenome-genome-assembly--contig:-NODE-1830-length-12384-cov-3.963663_pt1 | contig 12384 bp, 7 predicted proteins | sample MGYA00241561_ERZ501473 | MGnify/ENA primary metagenome ERZ501473 (study PRJEB25962, sample SAMEA2042519) | human gut metagenome | biome: human gut; feature: human-associated habitat; material: faeces... | reverse complement strand
TGAATACACACATACAAACACACCTGTCCCGGAACCTGCATCTTCTTCCTTTTCCTATAAAACCGCCGCCGTCTGTTTCCTCGGGTTCGGCGAATGCGGTGATGGCTCTTTTAGCAAGAGTGATGAAGATTTTACTGTAGATACTGTTAAACAATGCCAAAATGAAGGATATACAATAACTTCCTGTGCCGCTCCGCAATATCCATCCGGCCAATGTCCTTATAATTCCAACTATTATGCTTCCTGCAAGGACGATACGGCGCGCGCATGCAAAGAAGCAGGTTATGACACAAGCTGCAATGACGGATATATTAAAGACAGTTCTCAGATCTGCCCTTATAACAGCTCTTATTACAAATGCAAATGCAATCCCTGTGACGGCTATACCTACACGCAGGCTCAGGCAACCGCCGACGGATATGTTGCCGACGGCAGCTGCAACAGCTGCGGCACAACCAAATACAAACGCAAAAACAATCCCTGCACCGGCTTCCTGACTTGCGAATGCGGCGGTCAAATCGGTACGTCAACCTGCAAAAGCGGCTCGGTAACGAAATATGCTGTTTGCAAAACCTGCTGCGAAAACAAATGCTCGGAAACAACCTGCCCCGCCGGATATGTCTGTGAACTGGAATCCTGCTCAAACAAATATTGCATAACCGGATGTGCGGTAAATTATACTAACTGGTGTACTCTGCCAATAACCGACTGCGGCACGCTGGGGTATACAAAAACCGCCGATCAATGCCCGGACGGATATCTTAAATGTCCTTATGGCGATACAGTCTTTTGTCCAAACGCTCCAATTTGTTCAATTGGTGATATTTTCTATACCGATAACAGCTGCTCCAGTGCGGCTAATTACAACAGTTCCAAAACGGTTCTCGGAATTGTGGTACATACGACCGACAATGGCAAACATGGTCAGATTATGGCGCCGTGGCCGATTGATGAAAAAGGCAATGAGACCAGCGACAACTCAACGACCATGACCTGGGGCGGTTATGGCACGGATATTTCAAGCCCGCCGAACTATACCTCCAGTGACTTAGCCTCAAAAGATTACGACAGCTGCGGCAATACGGACAAGATTGTAGCGGCCGGTGATGCCAGTACGTATCCGGCCGCCTGGGCGACGCGAAGATATGCTCCGACACCGGCAACCAAGGGAAAATGGTGCCTGCCGGCAGCCGGTATTATGACCAATATCTATAATAATCAGGGTGCTATACAAACAGCGATTTGGGCAGCAAGAGGTGTTTCCTATCCGAGCTGTTGTAACTGGTCTTCGACGGAGTATAGCAGCGACATCGCATGGCTCTCTTACCTAGGCACCAGTTACGGTTTGGGTACCAACGACAGTAAGGACGGCAATTACTACGTTCGCCCGGTGCTCGAGTTCTAGAAAGGAGAAAAAATGAGAAAACACAATAAAAGCTCCTGTGATTGGATTGCCGGGTCAAGCCCGGCAATGACAACAGCATTGTTGATAACGACGGCTTTGTTCTCCTTTGACGCCCGAGCGATGACGGAAGAATGTGTTGAAGCACCAAGCTGTACGGATCTGGGCTATACCCATACGGCAGAAGAATGCTTAACAGGCTCGGTTAAATGTCCGTGGAACACCGGGCTAGTTTATTGTGAATGTAACGAAGATTATAAGTATCGTTGTGATGATGACAATGAAATGGCAGGAACCGACAAATGCGGCAACTACTATGCTGCCTGTGATTGTGATGACGGTTATATATGGAAAAACGGCTCTTGTGTCGTAGCTTCCGAAACCTGCAAAATAGGCAGTATCTATTATACTGACGGAACTTGTCTCTCTGCGGAAAACCATCAGACAAATAAAACCGTTCTCGGAATTGTGGTCCATACGACCAACAATGGCAAACATGGTCAGATTATGGCTCCGTGGTGGATTGATGTGAGAGGCAACCGAAGCAGTTCTGGTGTCGGTATAGCTTGGGGTGGTTATAGTACGGATATTTCAGGCCTGCCGAATTATACATCCGCTAGTTCCGTTTCAAAAGATTACAACAGCTGTTACAATACGGATACGATTGTTGCGGCCGGTGATGACAATACTTATCCGGCCGCCTGGGCGACACGGAAATATGCGCCGACAGAGGCCACCAAGGGTAAATGGTGCCTGCCGGCAACCGGTATTTCAAGAAACATTCAGAAAAACTGGAGTGCGATTAGCACAGCCCTTAGTAAGGTTGATGGCGCGTCAAACTCATTCAACCATTGGGTGTGGAATTCCTCGGAGTACGACTACGTCAACGCGTGGGGTGCAAACCTTAGTGGCAGTCTTTGGAACTACAGCACTAAGGACAGTGGCTATCATGTTATTCCGGTGCTCGAGTTTTAAGAAGGAGAAAGATAATGAGAAAACACAATAAAAACTCCTGTGATTGGATTGCCGGGTCAAGCTCGGCAATGACAACAGCATTGTTGATAACGACAGTTTTGTTCTCCTTTGACGCCCGGGCAATGACCTGCACGGTAACGCCGGAATGTGCTGCACTCGGATATAAATATACGGAAGCAGAATGCGAAAAAGGCGCGGTCAAATGCCCTAACGGCAATAGTTACTATTGTCCCAATCCCCGACTCAAATGCAATATCGGTGATATCTTTTATGTAGACAATACATGTGGTAATGCGGCAAATTATGATGGTTCCAAGATGCCTTTAGGTGTCGTTGTTTATGTTAATGCGAATGGGGTCGGCGGACAAGTCATGGCCCCACGAATTATCAGCGAGGATGGTATTATGACAGACAGCCGCAGCAGTATACTTTGGTCTAGAGAATTTGTAGATATTGCCGGTTTACATAATTATCCAGACCCTAATAATGTAAATGATTACGATAGTTGTAAAAATACGGATAAAATTGTAGCCCAAGGAAATGATTATACGTATCCTGCGGCTTGGGCTACACGAAAATACGCACCGACACCATTGACCGCAGGCAAATGGTGTCTGCCTGCCGCTGGTGTATTAAACAGTTTTTACAATAACCGGAGTTCTATAGAAAAAACATTTAAACAAGTATTTAATAAACTGTATGGAACTGACAGTTTACCGGATAGCTTGTGGTCTTCATCCGTAATGAGCAGTGCTCATGCGTATTTTCTACTTAATGGTAGGCTCGGGGCTAAAGTTAAAAACGGAACAAATGGTAATGTTATTCCTGTGCTGGAGTTTTAAAAAGGAGAAAAATACAGTAAAAACTCCTGTGATTGGATTGCCGGGTCACACGCTCAGCGTGACGCCTATGGTCAGATGTCCGGGCCAAGCCCGAACATGACTATAAGGAAAAAGAAGCCCAAATATGACAGAAAAGAAACAGTTTAAAAGCATCTGCCTTGCGGCAGATGCTTCGGCTTAACAGAAAGTGCTTCTGTTCACACACATACACACACCACACCTATCTGTTTCATACACCAATATAAGTATAAGCTCAAAACGGCATAAAAGCAACTTTTTTATAAAAAACCCGGCGCAAACCTCCGCAAAACAAAGCCCGGAAAATTATAAGCTTTTGCTAATTCAATCAGAAACCGACGTCAGGTTCCAAACCGTATTCGCGCAGAGTTTGCAACAATTCGGCCAGGTAAAGCCTTTCGTTATACAAGACTGCGCCATCGGCCGCGCTGACCTTAAAAGCGTCAACAGCCAATGCAGCTGCCTCTTCCGGGGTTTTGGCCTTCAGATTGTTCAACGAACGGTAAAAATCCTCTTCATCGGGATTCAGGCTTTTGAGATACGAGTTGACATACTGCTCGCTCAAAGCCTGAGACTGAGGACGGACACGGGTAATATATTCGCGAATGGCGCGGGTTTTGATGTCGGTAAAATTCGCGTTGCATTTGGCCAGAAAGATCAGAATTATCAGGTCATCGCGAACCGCTTCAAGCTGTTTGACGTCAATAACGACCGGCGACGGCTTTTTTATCTCCTCGGCCTGTTCGGCGGCAAGACGTCGCGACTGCAGAAAATCCTGATAGAAATTTTGTGCGGAGTAATAATATTTTTCGGTATTGAGATCATACAAATCGCGCACCAGCGCAGCGTCTAACAGTTTGCCCTTTTTCGCGCGGTAAAAATACAGGTCGAAAAACAGCGTACCGTTTTTTTCCCAGGCGTTTTTGACGGCGACATTTTCTTCGGAAACCCGGTTTTTGAAAACAATATGGACCAGCATATTATAAAAATCGAGACTGCAGCTGTTTTCGCTCATCTAATCTCCTTTGACCATCTCGACCAGTTTGCCGACATAGGTTTTAATCGTTTCGACCCTGACGGCATAACTTTGCAAATCGCGTTCGACAAACAGCTTCTGGTCCGGGCGGATTTTGATGACGCCAAACTGTCTGGAAACCCAGTTAATCAGTTTATCCGGCGCTTTGAAAACGTTGTTATGGAAAGTTATCAGAATACCCTTGGCGCCGGCGTCGATTTTTTCGACATTTGCTTCACGGCAAAGCTGTTTGATCTCAACGGTTTTGAGCAGGTTGTCCACTTCTTCGGGAAGTTTGCCGAAACGGTCGGTCAACTCTTCGCGCATGTCCAAAATGCCGGCTTTGTCCCTGATTTCGCCGATACGTTTATACAATCCCAGCCGCACGCCCAAATCGCGGACATAGGTTTCGGGAATCATAATCGGAATACCGGTGGTAATCTGCGGCGCCCAGTCGGCCGCCTCGTCTTCCCGGCGCTGCCGTTCGCCGCTCTTCTGCCGCATAATCTCCTCTTCCAGCATATGCTGATACAACGCGATGCCGACATCTTTGATATGTCCGGACTGTTCTTCGCCGAGAATATTGCCGGAACCCCGGATATCCATATCGTGGCTGGCCAGCGAAAAACCGGCGCCCAGCGTATCCAGCGCCTGCAAGATATTCAGCCGACGCTCGGCTACCGGCTTAAGTTCCTTTTGCTTCGGCACCGTAAAATAGCAATAACCGCGGACTTTCGAGCGCCCTACCCGTCCCTTGAGCTGATACAGCTGTGCCAGTCCGAACATGTCGGAACGGTGGACTATCATGGTATTGACCGTCGGCATGTCAATCCCGGATTCGATAATCGTGGTTGAAAGCAGCATATCGGCTTTGCCGTCGGCAAAGTCGTTCATCACGTCTTCCAGCTGCTTGACCGGCATTTGCCCGTGTGCGACCAGAATCCTGATGTCCGGCACCAGCGCGCGCAGCTCCTTTTCCATGCCGAAAATATCGGAAACGCGCGGACAGACGAAAAAGACCTGACCGTTGCGGAATTTTTCGCGGTAAATGGCCTCTTTTATCATTACCTTGTCAAACGGCATGACAAAGGTTCGGGCCGCCAGACGGTCAACCGGCGGCGTAGCGATAATACTCAGCTGCTTGACCCCGGTCAGCGACATTTGCAGCGTGCGCGGTATCGGCGTGGCGGTCAGCGTCAGGACATGAACATTCGACTTCAATGCCTTGAGCTTTTCCTTATGCGCAACGCCGAAATGCTGTTCTTCGTCGATAATCAGCAAACCGAGATTGCAGAACTTAATGTCTTTGGACAGCAGCGCATGGGTGCCGATGACTATTTCCACGGAACCGTCTTCCAATCCCTTTTTGGTTTCTGCGGCCTCTTTGGGCGTAACCAGACGGGAAAGCATTCTGACCCGTACCGGAAAACCTTCCATGCGTTTTTTGAAATTGTAATAATGCTGACGCGCGAGCAATGTGGTCGGCACAATCAGCGCCACCTGAGCGCCGGACATTGCCACGGCAAAAGCTGCGCGCAAAGCAACCTCGGTCTTGCCGAAGCCGACGTCGCCGCAAACCAGCCGGTCCATCGGCGATCCCTGATTCAGGTCTTTCAAAACATCGGTAATCGCATTTAACTGATCGTCGGTTTCATTGAAAGGAAAACGGGCGCAGAACTCGTCATACAAACCTTGCGGCGGCACAAAGCTGTCGGCTACTTTCAAGTGGCGTTCGGCAGCGATTTTAATCAGCTTTTCGGCAATGTCGCGGATTTTCTCCTTAACCCTGGCCTTTTTGGCCTGCCATGCCAGCCCGCCCAGCGTATCAAGCTGAATGTTGTCGTCTTCCATGCCGTAGCGCGAAATGACGTCGATATTCTCAACCGGCACGAACAGTTTGGCATCGCCGGCATACAGAATTTTCAGGCAATCATGCGGCGCACCGCCCGCGGTAATGTTTTCCAGTCCCAGAAACCTGCCGATACCGTGTTCAATGTGTACGACCAGTTCGCCGACCGACAGGGACGAAACATCGGCAATAAAGTCTTTGGAAGTAACTTTTTTGGCACTCTTGCGGTTCTGCCGCTCGCCGAGAATATCCTGTTCCGAAACCAGGCACAGACCGTCGCCGCGGAAGCCGTGCGGCAGGTTCATAACCAGCAGGACGATTTTCTTATGCGCGGCTTTTTTCAGGGCATCGTCCCAATCATCGGCAAAGCCCATATCCTTAATGCCGTATTTGCTCATCAGCGTAAACAGGCGTTCGCGCGAACCGGCGGAATAGCAGCAGACGATGCGCGCCAATTTGGCATTTTCGGACAAATAATCCTTAAGTTCGGCATAAACCTGCGCGGTATTGACGTTTCTGGCATGCGAAAAACTGCGGCCGGGAATAACGCCGGCGTTTATAACCCCTTCGCCTCCGGGAAAACTCATGGACGTAAACCGGAGTGCCCGGCGGGCCTTAACCTTAGCCGAAAATTCGCGCGCGGACAGAAACATCAGCTCCGGCTTGACCGGGCGATAAGTGTCGACTTCACTGGCCGACTTTATGCCCAGCGCCTCCTGCCTGGCCAGATAATAGTCCATTATGCCGTCGTCCTTGGCCAGCAGAGCATCGTCGACGCTGCGGTCAAGCACGACATGGGCGGCCGGCAGATAATCGAACAGGCTCGGCAGCGGCTCTTCATAGAAAAACGGCAGCCAGTTTTCCATGCCCATATATTTGCGCGAGGCGGAAATTGCCTCATAAAGCTCGTCGCTTTGCGCGGCGGCACCGAAAGCCTCGCGATAAGCGGCACGGAAATTCTTGACGGTATTGTTATCGAGCACCACTTCGCCGACCACCTGAAAGCCATAACTTTTCAGTTCGCCGGTGGTGCGCTGGCTGAACGCGTCAAAAGTGCGGATCTTTTCCACTTCGTCGTCAAAAAGGTCTATACGCAGAGGCTCGGGCGTGCCGACCGGAAAGATGTCGAGGATGTCGCCGCGGACGGCATATTCGCCGGGTTCCATAACCTGTTCGACCCGGTTGTAGCCGTTGACGACAGCATAGTGTACAAAATCGTTGAAGTCGAGCTTGCCGCCAACCCTGATCTCGCGCATGGAATTACGAAAAATTTTGGACGGCGGGAGTTTCTGAATAACGGCGCCGATACTGGCAACCACAATCCGTTTTTTCTTCGGGTTCGGATTTAAGGTCAGAGCGCCGAGAGCCGCCACCCGTTCGGCAACGATGCCGGCATTTGGCGAAACGCGGTCGTAGGGAACCGTGTCCCAGGCCGGAAACTTAAGAACCTCAACATCAGGCGCCACGTTTTTCAAAAGCTCGGCCGTGCGCTCCAGACTGAGGCCGTCGCTGACAATGTAGAGAATATCCTGTTTGGACGAGTGCAGCAAATCGCGGAGCAGAAAGGCGTCATACCCCTCGGCTACCGCAGAAAACGTATAATCCGCAAGTTGTTCAATGTCTGCGTGCATTTGGCAATCTTATCATTTACTATTTGAAATAAAATATATACAATATGCGCATTATAGCAACCTTTTTCTTGAGGAATAATTAAGAAACCATGCGGCCGCCGCTTTTATATCCGCTGTTTGCGGGAATCGAAAATCTGAACGGCATCGGCGAAAAAACCGCCAAACTGGTGCGCAATCTGGCCGGGGACAAAATCGTCGACCTGTTGTGGCATCTGCCCTCCTCGATTATCGACCGACGCTATTCGCCCAGACTTGCGAACGCCCGCATCGGTTCCATCGTTACGGTAAAAATCAGAGTTCTGGAGCATATTGAACCCAAGCTCAAAAAACTTCCCTACAAAATCGTCTGCACCGACGGCAGCGAAGAGATTACCCTAAGCTTTTTTCACGCTTATCCGGAAACGCTGAAACGCAATCTTCCCGAAGGCAGCGAGCGGGTCATCAGCGGCAAGCTGGAAAGCTTTAACGGCAGTTTGCAGATGAGTCATCCCGATTATGTCGGGCGTCCGGAAGAGATGGACCGGATTAAGACCGTCGAAGCCGTTTATCCGCTGACCGGCGGCATTACCAACAAAATGATAAACAAATATATCCGCCAGGCGCTGGCCCGGGTTCCGAAAATGCCGGAATGGCTGGACGAACATTACCGGCAGGCCGAAGACCTGCCCGCTTTCAACGAAGCGCTGGCCGCCGTACACAATCCCCAATCGGATGCGGACATTCTGCCTTCGGCGCCGGCGCGCCGGCGGCTGGCCTATGACGAAATGCTGGCAAACCAGCTGGCTCTGGCACTGGTTCGCGAAAAAGTCAAAAAACAGCAGGGACGCGAAATCAGGGGCAACGGGCTTCTGCGTAAAAAAATTCTCGAAAGGCTGCCGTTTGAACTGACAGAATCTCAGGAAAAGGTCTTAAAGGAAATCTTTGCCGACCAGGCTTCGCCCTACCGCATGCTCAGGCTTTTGCAAGGCGACGTCGGCAGCGGCAAAACCATCGTGGCGCTGATGTCCATGCTGAATGCGGTTGAATGCGGCACACAGGCTGCGATTATGGCGCCGACCGAAATTCTGGCCAAACAGCATCTGGAAACCATGCAACCGCTTTGTGAAGAAATCGGCATCCGCGCCGAGCTGCTGACCGGGCGGATTAAAGGCAAAGCGCGCGCCAGAATTCTGGAAGACCTTGAAGCCGGAAAAATTGACATTCTTATTGGTACGCACGCGCTGTTCGTGGAGGCTGTTACTTTTAAAGACCTGGCCTGCGTCGTCGTCGACGAACAGCACCGTTTCGGCGTCCATCAGCGCCTGGCGCTTTCGGACAAGGGCAACAAACCCGACATTCTGGTCATGACGGCGACGCCAATTCCGCGGACGCTGGTGCTGACCGCTTACGGCGATATGGAATATTCCAAAATCGACCAGCCGCCCAAAGGCCGCAAACCGGTCGATACCCGGGTACTGCCGATTTCCAAACTGCAGGACGTCGCCGCGGCGCTCAAACGCAAAATCGAACAGGGCTGCCGCGCCTATTGGGTCTGTCCGCTGGTGGAAGAATCGGAAAAAGTTGATCTGGCCGCCGCCGTCGAGCGGTTTGACACGCTGCGAAAAATTTTCGGCGGCGAAGTCGGACTGGTGCACGGCAAAATGAAAGAAAAGGAAAAAGACGCGGTTATGGAGCGTTTTAAGGCCGGCGAACTCAAGGTTCTGGTTGCAACGACAGTTATTGAAGTCGGCGTCAATGTCCCTGAAGCCACGGTTATGGTCATTGAACACGCCGAGCGTTTCGGACTGGCGCAGCTGCACCAGCTGCGGGGCCGCATCAAACGCGGCTTTCAGGCCTCGACCTGCATTTTGCTTTACTCCTACCCGCTGAGCGACACTTCCCGGGAAAGGCTGAACATCATGCGCGAAACCGAAGACGGTTTTCTGATTGCCGAAAAAGATCTGGAACTGCGCGGCGGCGGCGACATTCTCGGCACCAGGCAGTCGGGTTTCTGCGAATTTCGCATCGCCGACATGAACGAACACAAACATTTGCTTTATACCGCCAACAAAGACGCGCAGATGATTGTGGCGCAGGATGAAAAGCTGTCGACGCCGCGCGGCGAAGCCCTGCGGATTTTGCTTTATCTGTTTGAGCGCGACGAAGCCGTCAAAACTTACCAGCAATAATACTTGAGACAAAAATAAATTACGTGTCAAGAATTGTTGACTTTTGTTCTTAAAGAGATTATCATAAATACTGATAGGTGTGATGTGAACTGCGATTTGGCAGCCTGACAAGGCTGTGTCATCGCCGACGTTTTTGCACACCTCTGCCCTTGCAGGCGCTGTCTTTCGTTAACTTGTTTGAGGTGTGTCATGTCTTATTGTCGTCTCTGTTTATTTGCCGCTTTGATTGGCGGAATGTTTGTCCGAACCGATGCGGCAGTTCGGGCGGCGGAAAAGGGCATGACGCTCTCTCAACCTGTTAATGCACATTTCAACACACTATCCACACCCACGACAACGCCTGCGCCTCTTTTTGCAGACATAAACAATTCTTATCAGACCGCAAGCATTTGTTTTATCGGTTTCGGGGAATGCGGCGACAATACCGACTTCAGCAAAAGCGACGACGGATTTTCCCTGCCGGACTGCGCTTCCATCGGCTATCCTCTGACATCATGCACGCCGCCCGGATATCCCGACAAGTTCTGCCCGTACGACAGCAGCTATTTTGCCGCCTGCCGCGAAAACCGCCCCAAAGCATGTGCCGACGCGGGTTATGTTACAAATTGCAGCAAAGGCGAAATTCTCGACCCCAATGCGCTTTGCCCCCATGACGGATCCTACGGCAACTGCATATGCAACCCCTGCAGCGGTTACGACTATACCTATGAAGAAGCCACCGAAAAAGGCTACGAAGTCGACGGCGAGCCCTGCGACAGCTGCGGAACCCTGAAATATAAACGGGAACCTGCCGAATGCCGCGGATATCTGGTTTGCAACTGCGGACCCGAAATCGGTTCGCCCAGCTGTCAGAGCGGTACGCTTGAACTGTTTGAGACCTGTCAGGAATGCTGCGACAACAAATGTACGCTGGACAAATGTCCAGAAGGCGCCATCTGCACGTTGGAAGACTGTTCCGGCAAATATTGCGCAATCGGCTGCGCCACAGGTCTGGCCGACGCGGAAAACTACTGGTGCGACGGGGCGCTGTGGTACTGGCTGCCGCAGCCGGCAACCTGTCAACAAACAGAAAATTAATCAGAGAACTGAGGAGAAAAACCATGTTTAATCCAGAAAAGAAAATCGGCGCGAGCCTGCTGGTTTTGGGGATGATGATTTCCGGCCGGGCCATGGCTCAGGCCGAAACAACGCCGACCTGCGTCAAGGCGCCGACCTGTGAAGAACTCGGCTATGACAAAGTTGCTTCCGACTGCGGCGAACTGGCCAAACTTCGCTGCCCCTTTGACCCGGACAAGTATTTTTGTACCGCCTATACCGACCAAAACGGTAAAAAACTGGCGGAAATCGGCGATTTCGTATATGTTGACGCAATTTCGGCAGAACCGATTTCGGGCCGTATTCCGGTCGGTATCGTTTATGACCTCAGCGGCAAGATGATGTCCATTGCGCAGTTTACCGGTTCGACATCAAGCCAATGCGCCAGTTATACGACGGACGGCACCAGCGGCTGGAGTCTGGCCAGCATGGAAGATATGGGCTTAATTAAGTCCAATGTTGACAAAATAAACGCCCAATTGGCGAAAATTCCGAATACAAAAAAAATTGAAACGACTGGTGGCAGTAATCCCGGAGATCGTTTTTGGTGGACCAGCAACGGCATGTCTGCCTGTATGATAAAAGACGTTGCTGTAAATGGAGGAACCTCGCTTTTTGGAGGATGTTATGACAGTTATAAAAACAGCCAAGGTTACGCATCCTATGCGCTCTGCGTGCGGTCATTCAGCAGCGGCGGTGCCGGTAAGGATCCGACACCGGAAAAACCGACGACTTATAAAGTTGGCGACGTCTATACCGATGATACAGGCAAGGCTATCGGCACCGTCTTTGAAATTGATAGCGGCGGTACGCATGGCCGAATTCTATCTCGTACTTCCCGTACCGGTACGCAATCTCAGGCTATTGAATATTGCGACAGCCTCAACGCCTCCACAGGCCTTACCTGGGGGTTACCAAGCTGGGAGCAGATGGTTACGGTTTGCAATAACAATATTTCCGGGTATTCTAAAACTTCTATTTATTGGACCAGTGATGGAAATAGGGGGCACCGCACTAGCTACAGCAGCTGTGACTACAGTACGGATCTTAAACCTGAAAGTAACAATTCTTACTTCTGTGCTGCGGCGTTCTAAGTCGGTTGAAGCAAAGCCCTCTCCAATGAGAGGGCTTTTTTGTATGACAAAAAAATTTTATGTAGTTCCATCATTGGTAGACAGAAAAATTTGTACTTTCATTAATAGTTGACTCTTTCCACAAATTAGCTTATCCTGATACTCGATAGGTGTGGATTGTCTGATGCTGCGGCGCTTTTATGCCGCAGGCTCTTTTGTCGGCGTATCCGACATTCTTTCCATTGCCTCTCGCTCCCCTTTCGGGCTTCGGTTCTAACTTTGTCGCGAGGTGATACTATGAAGAAATCTGTTTTAA
>ENA-OPCB01001829-OPCB01001829.1-human-gut-metagenome-genome-assembly--contig:-NODE-1829-length-12386-cov-3.052956_pt1 | contig 12386 bp, 8 predicted proteins | sample MGYA00241561_ERZ501473 | MGnify/ENA primary metagenome ERZ501473 (study PRJEB25962, sample SAMEA2042519) | human gut metagenome | biome: human gut; feature: human-associated habitat; material: faeces... | reverse complement strand
CCTGACATACATCTCTCGGACTTCTTCCTGTTCTTGCCTTGAATACCTTGGAAAAAGCCAGCGGATCTCCATACCCTACTTTTGCAGCTACTTCACTGACCTGAATACCTCCATTTTTCAGAAGAGTCTTTGCCTTCTCGATGCGAAGATTCATAAGATATTCCTGCGGCGAGCATCCGAGGCTTTTTTTAAACGAGCTGGTAAGATAGCTCCGGTTGACGCCAATGCGGTCTGCCAGCTCATTGATCTTCAGCCGCTTGTCAAAGTTGGCTGCAATGTAATCCACTGCATGCTCCACATAAACGGAATTTGGATATCTGTGGGATGGAAGAAGCTTGCCTTCTCTCAGACATGCATCCCGGTTATCTACGATCAGATCAGACAAAAGGAGCAGCAGAAGTCCGTTCCGTTTCAGCTCATTTTCAAAAACGAGCTTGTTGGTCTGGACCATTGCATCAATATATTTTGCAGCATTTTCCATGCAGTGGATCCTTCGGACCGGATTTTCCCTGCTGAAGCCGCTTACATGGATCACTTCCTCTGCAGTCATTCCCTCAAATCCCACCCAGCGGTACGTCCAGGGATTATCCATGTCTGCCTCATACCAGGCCTCCACACTGGATGGGATCAGAAATGCTTCTCCACCTGTCAGATGATACTGATGGCCATCCATCTCAAAAACTCCGCTTCCGGATTCCACGATATGAAGTACATGAGAGATCCTTTTATTTGGTCCAAATCGATGTCCCGGATCGCATTTTTCCCACCCACAATAAGTAAGACAGAGATCCACCGCACCTTTCTTTAAATTCTCCAGACATTTATAGCTGTCCGAGTTTGTAAAACCAACTGTATGAAGCAACTTGTCACCTCCCTGATGTCATATATTATGTTTCCGCCTGTGAGCTGCTTCGCCACCCAATAACAGACCGCCATATCCGGCGGCCTGTTATTTTTCTGGTCAGGCGGATGTTTTTCTGCAGATAATTTTTATTCCATCATTTACAGAAATCAGTCCTCTGCTTCAATTGTATACAATACAGAATGGAAATCACCGTTTGTCTTATTGCAGTAGTCACGATCAACCGGGATTCCTGCATACATCAGCTCATTTCCGTAAGCTTTCAGGCACTTATCTTCCCATTTTACTTTGTAAAGCTGATCCTCGTCAAGACCCTTGAAGCGCAGACGCATCCAGGAAGCATTGACCTTGTTCAGTCTTTCATAGTATCCGGCAACTGCCTGTTTTTTGTCTCTGGAAACAACCATCCATGCAGTATCATTTCCTTCGAACGGGCTTAAGATACGGTAGAAATCGCCCTCCACCTGGATCAGGTCACGATGTTCCTTCATGAATTCCACCTGTGCCTTTACCTCTTCGATCTCTTTGGCACTTAAAAGATTCAGATCCAGCTCATAGCCAAAGGTTCCGAAATATGCCACATTTGCTCTTGTGGAAAGCGGTGTGGTACGGTGCAGCTGATGATTCGGTACTGCTGATACATGAGATCCCATGCTGACGATCGGATAAACAAAGGAGGTACCGTACTGGATCTTCTCTCTCTCTGCTGCATCGGTATCATCACTGGTCCATGTCTGCGGTGCAAAATACAGCATTCCCGGATCAAATCTTGCTCCGCCGCTTGCGCAGGATTCAAAGAGGATGTCAGGGAATCTCTCTGTCAGTCTTGTATACAGCTCATATACACCAAGGATATATTTATGCATAGTCTTGCCCTGATCTGCTGCAGATGCGCCGCGGCTGAAAGGCTCGGACATGTAGCGGTTCATATCCCATTTAATGTAGGAAATGGAAGATTCCTCGATAACCTTGGAGATGGAATCATAAATAAAATCCACAACCTCAGGTCTGGAAAAATCAAGAACGTGCTGATGTCTTGAGTGGGACTCAAAACGATCCGGTGCTCCGATGAGCCAGTCCGGATGTGCTCTGTAGCAGTCGCTGTTCTTGTTTACCATCTCAAGCTCTACCCAAAGACCAAATTTCAGGCCCATCTCCTCGATCTTACGGGAAAGTCCGGAAATTCCGTTTGGAAGCTTATTCTTATTTACGAACCAGTCGCCAAGGCCCTGGTAATCATCGTTTCTGGTTCCGAACCATCCGTCATCCAGAACGAAAAGCTCTACCCCAACCTCTTTGGCTTTTTTTGCAATATTGAGGATTTTTTCCTCATCAAAATCAAAATAGGTTGCCTCCCAGTTATTAAGAAGGATCGGGCGTGCATGATTTCTCCATTTTCCGCGCATCAGGCGGTCACGGTACAGTCTGTGGTAAGCCTGGCTCATTCCGTTTAAGCCCTTATCGCTGTATACCATAACGACCTCCGGAGTCTGGAATTCCTCATCTCTGGAAAGCTCCCAGGAAAAGCCCTGAGGATTGATTCCCATCATAACTCGTGTCATCTCGTAGGTGGAAACCTCAACCTGTGCAAGGAAGTTTCCGCTGTACACAAAGCTGAAGCCGAAAACCTCGCCTGTATCTTCTGTTGTATGAGGACGCTTCAGCGCGATAAACGGATTCTGCTCAGAGCTGGAGCCGGTTCCTGCAAGACTCTGTACAGCCTGTATACCCATCTCAAGTTTGCGTGTTTTTACATAGCGCTCACGTGCCCATGCACCGGAAAGATGGATCATCTCATAATCCATATCCGGGAACTCCACTGCTGCGCTCATCACGTTCTCAAGACGGATCTTCTGATCCCCTTTCTGAACAAGGCGTGCGCTTCTGGTGACCACCGGGTAATCCTCATATACGGAATATGTAAGAACAAGGTCTGTGTCCATCACAGAATCATGAAGTGTAATGTCCAGAGATGTTGCCTCTTCCTCGTTCTCTGTGTAGGTTGCCGGAAGACCGGCAAGCTTCTTCTTGCCGCCGTAAATCTCATGAGAAACATATTTGAAATCTACGATCTCGCTTCCGTTCTCCTGACGAACAGTAAGGGCAGGATTTCTGTAATCACCGGTTCCGTAAACAGGATACTCCTGTTTGATATACTGCATGGAAAGAAGTCCCGGTTCCGGAACGCATACAGCCATCAGGGAACGCATGATCTCCTCGTGAAGATAACTGAAATCCTCTTTATCGCGGATAGCTTTTCCATAGTACAGATTCTCCATCTGGCCATTTTCCATGATACAGGTGATGTAGCTTAAATGTTTGTTATAAATGTGGAATGTCTTTGATCCCTCGTGAAATTTGATCGGCATAATTTTCTCCTTTTTTCGTTTACTGCGGATAAAAATATCCGCCTCTTTCCTTAAGAATCATCAAATAACTGTGCATTTTGGCATTTGCTTCGATAAAAATACCGCTGACAACCTCAATAACCAAATCCTCAGTTATATACATTGTCAGCGGTCTTGTATTACCTTATGTAATATTTCTGATTACAGTTTTCCACCGCTGGTAGCAATACCTTCGATAAACTGTTTCTGGAAGATCATGTAGATCACGATCATCGGAATGCAGGCGATCAGAGATGCAGCCATCAGTTCCGGGAATTTGGATACGTACTGGCCCTGCATCTTTGCAAGTGCGGAAGAAAGTACCAGCATATCCTTATCTGTATTAACGATCATCGGCCACATCAGATCTTTGAATGCGAATACAGCTGTGAAAATTCCAAGTGCGACCATACTGGATCTTGTAAGTGGTGCCATGATGTAAAGGAAGGTCTGACCGATGTTACATCCGTCAAGTCTGGCAGCCTCCTCCAGATCCTTCGGCAGTCCCATATATCCCTGTCTCAGAAGGAAAGTACCGAATGCAGTAACAATACCTGGGAATACAAGGGCAAAGATCGTATTCAGCATACCCATCTTGCTGACCATCAGGTACTGCGGGATGATGAAGATCTGTACCGGAACCATCATCTGGAACAGTACAAGACTGAAGCAGAGATCACGGCCCTTGAAGTTCAGTCGTCCAAATGCATAGCCTGCCAGTGTTGCTGTCAGAACCGCACATACAACACGGCCCAGGATCAGAAGTAAGGTATTGATATACAGATGTAAGAAATCCATATTTGCGCTTACTTCTCTAAAACTGTCCCATCTCCATGTAGACGGGAGGATTACGAACGGGTTGACAGAGGTTGCCTCTGTCATAGTTTTGAAAGCTGTCAGAATCATCCATAAGAAAGGAACCAGCATGGTAATAGATACCAGTATCAGGATAACATGGATCAGAACTCTGTTTGCTTTATCTCTTGCTGACATAATTATCCCTCCTTAGTTATAATGAACCCACTTCTTCTGCGCAATATTCTGGAATACTGTCATGATCATAATTACAACCAGAAGAAGTACGACGATTGTTGAACCATAACCTTTGTTATTCTGTACAAAGGAATTCTGGTAGAACAGGTAAACAAGTGACTGTGTTTTGTAAAGTGCAGGACTGTTTCTGTCCATAACCATGAAGATCAGGTCGAATACCTGCATGGCACCGATGACACGGGTAACCATTACAAAGAAGATGGTCGGTGAAAGCAGCGGGATTGTAATGTGGAAGAACTGTTTGATTCCGGTTGCTCCGTCAATGCTTGCTGCTTCATAATAATCTCTTGGGATTTCCTGCAGACCTGATAGGAAAAGTACCATATTGTAGCCAATGATGGACCATACACCGATCACTGCGATCGCATAGACTGCAATCTTCGGATCAGAAATCCAGTTAATCTTTGTATGAAAAATGTGATTGAGAAGACCAAACTCTGAGTTAAACAGCCATCTCCATACCATGGCGATCGCAGCCGGAGCAGCAACCATAGGCAGGAAGAAAATAGTTCTGTAAACAGCACGGCCTTTCATTTTACGGTTTAATAAAACTGCCAGTACAAGTGCGATAGCAATGGAAAACGGAACTTCCACAATGGCATATTTAAATGTATTTAATAATGCCTGCCATACTTCCGCATCGTGGAACAGCTTTACATAATTGTCAAAACCAATGAAGATATTTCCCTTACCGAAATCTCCGGTCTTGAAAAAGCTCTCATAAATGGTCTTAAAAATCGGATAGATATTTAAGATGATCAGACCAAGCATTGTAGGAAGAATGAACGCCCATCCCCAGATGAATTCATTCCGCGCCTGACTGGTACCTTTTTTTGGATTTGCCACGGCTCTCACTCCTTCTTATCATAGAATTTTGTTGCTGATTTGAATGGAAAACTGCCGCATATGAGCATACCCTTTGTGACTCCTGTGGTTATCACATGATCGGAATCTTTTCTGCGGCAGCTTTTCCGTTTCTTATTTTTTATGAATGGTTTTGTTAAACATTAATTAATAGGACTCTTCTGCGATGGCATCGTTCATAATAGTAACGATATTCTTGCATGCATCATCCATGCTTTCCTCATCATTCCATGGTTTCTTCAGTTCTTCGCACATTGGGTTCCACCATGCAAGTGTTGCATTTGTGTGTGGTCTGAATACGATATTGTCCATTGCATCCATGTATGGCTGTAAGTTAAAGCAATCAACACTGTTAACCCATCCATCGGACATTCCTTCGTAAGCTGCCATTGTTACACCAAGATCAGCCTGTTTCTTCTGCATATCTTTGGAACCGAACCACTCAATAAGCTGGAAAGCTTCGTCCGGCATATCTGTGTTTGCAGATGCTGCCCATCCAAGACCATTGTAAAGAGATACGCTCTCTCCTGTTTCAGCATCTTTCGGAAGTCTTGCCACATCACAGTGTTCTTTGATATAATCGTTGTCTTTGAAAGCAGATACCATCCAGGATCCCTGAGAAATCATAGCTACCTTGCCAGATCCGAAGAGTACGTCTGTACCTGTTTCGGACATTGTAGATGCAGGAGGCATTACATTTTTAACGCATTTGTCAACGAATTCCATTGCTTTGATAGTGTTTGGATCATCAAAACCGGATTTGTTGTCATCTGTCAGTACACGTCCGCCCATGGAGTAAACAATATTCATCCATGTATCCTGCTCGTTAGACGGGTTTGCTGCAAAACCGTACTGGCTTCCGTCTTCTTTTGTAAGTTTCTCTGCAATATCATAGAATTCATCCCATGTCCAGCTTCCGTCCGGATAGTCGATTCCTGCTTCATCAAACATATCTTTGTTGTACCACATAGCAATTGTATCGATGTCCTTCGGTACTGCGTATGTTTTTCCGTCCCACTGATACATTTCTTTGATATCTTCCGGGAATTTGTCCATTTCCAATTTGTCGCTGTCTGCAATCTTGTCTGTCAGATCAAGTAAGATATCATTGGACATATATCTTACAGCTTCATTGGAATGCATCCAGAATACGTCCGGCATGTCTCCGCCTGATGCACCTGCTTCAAGAAGTGTCCAGTAGCTGCTCCACTCTACTACCTGAAGTTCAGTTTTGATTCCGGTCTCTTTTGTAAACTCATCCATAATTTCCTGAAGTCCGGCTTTCTGTCCGTTATCCCAGATTGCAACTGTCAGAGTTTTGTCTTTCGCCTGTGCGCTTACTGGTGCAAGTGCAGTAACTGTCATAGCACCGATCACTGTTGCGACTGTGAGTTTTTTCATGTTTTTTCTCATATACATCCTCCTTTATTCGTCGTTTCGACGTGTTCCTTGTGATTCTTATTATACGTTTTTGTCTATTTTTTTAAATGGACTAATGAAATGAATTTATGTCATAATCGTTATGGAAAAACCGCTGAATTTATGGTAAAATGTCAACAACGACTTGAATTTATGCGTATTTGCAGGATATCAGTCCTTATGTCTTTATATCAACAATATCTGCAATCAAAGAAAATAGAAAAAGGAATTACCCAAATGCCAAATGTAAAATATACGGACAGCGCTACTTTCCGCTGTCTTGAAAATCTGAAAGAAGGCTCCCTTGATATCAGTCTGATCCATACGGGCAAAGAACACTGCCCGCCCGGACATATCTGTTCCATGCCAAGAGATGAGTTCATCATCCATTTTGTGCTGGACGGTACCGGATTCTATTCTGCCGGAGGTCAGACCTGGAGCCTTACTCCCGGACAGATGTTTGTAATTTATCCAAATGAACCAGTCACATACGGTGCTGATGAAACCAATCCCTGGACTTATGCCTGGATTGGTTTTCGCGGAATCCGAGCTCACTCAATGGTAAAAGAATGTGGATTTTCCAAAAATCAATTAGTACTTCCTGCACCGGATCAGAAAATAATCCTGAAACACATCGATTATATGCTGAATCATAAGCAGCTTTCCAAAGCCAATGATCTAAGGCGCCAGGCTTATCTGATCCTGTTGTTAGCCGAGCTTGCCGACTTTCATGAAAAACAGTCTGCACAGAACAAAAAAAATGCCAAATATGCTTATAGCACCAGTGTTTACGTGGAGCTTGCCATTGAATATATTAAAGATATGTATCAAAGAGGAATCGGCATCTCTGATATTGCAGATAATATCGGAATCAGCCGTGCCTATCTGAACAGTTCCTTTCAGAAAGAGCTTGGAATGTCGGCACAGACCTTCCTCATTGATTATAAGATGCATAAAGCAGCCAATCTTCTGGTCAGCACCAGTCTGTCTGTTAAAGAGATTGCTAATAATGTGGGCTATGAAGACCAGCTTGTTTTTTCCAAGGCTTTTAAGAAGAAGTTTGGAATGAGTCCGAAGAATTATAAGACTCATAAAGAAATGATGGATAAATTTAACGAAAAGCAGGTAGACGATCCCGTGTGATCGTTCTGCCTGCTTTTTGTTGATTTTTTATTTCTGTCTATTGCTTTTCGCAACCTCCATAAGGAGCTTACCTGATTCGGTTATTATTTTGCAGTTAAAACATAAATTCTGGATTCATAGTCTGTGCATGGTTCGTCTTCACTTGTAGGTTCACCTGCTGTACAGTCTGTGGTGAGCAGTCCCAGATTCATCAGCTCATCCCCGTAGTTTTCTGTTTCATTATACTCATTTCTGTAGATAAGATCCGGATCCAGTCCCTGAAGCCGTACTCTGGTAAAATCTGCGTTTACTACATTTCTCTCCCTGTACCAGAATACCAGCGCTGTCTTTTTGTCCTCACTGACTGTCATCCACGCTGTTTCATTGCCCTCAAAAGGACTTTTCAGTCTGTAAAAAGTTCCAAACTGGATCAGTTCTCTGTATTCTTTCATAAAAGTGATCTGCTGTTTTACTTCACTGATTTCCTCATCAGACAGTTTATTCAGATCCAGCTCATATCCGAAAGTTCCAAAATAAGCTACATTTGCTCTTGTATGTAATGGAGTTTTGCGGTTTAACTGATGGTTTGGCACTACAGAAACATGACTTCCCATGGAACTTACGGGATAACACATACTTGTGCCGTACTGGATTTTCACACGCTCTGCCGCATCTGTATCATCACTGGTCCATCCCTGTGGCGCATAATAAAGGATTCCCGGATCAAAACGTCCGCCACCGCTTGCGCAGGACTCAAAGAGAATCTGCGGAAATGCAGTATTTAACCGCTCATACAAATCATAAACTCCGAGAATATATCTGTGAAACACTTCTCCCTGACGGTCTGCAGGAAGTGCAGCTGAATAACATTCCGTAATACTCCTGTTCATATCCCATTTGATGTAGGAAACCTTTGCTTCTGAGAGGATTTTGTACATCATCTCATAAATACAGTCCACCACTTCTTTTCTGGAGAAGTCCAGCACATACTGATTTCTGCCATGACAGGAATGCCTCTGGGGTGTCTGCAGGATCCAGTCCGGATGTGCACGGTAAAGGTCGGAATCCTTATTCACCATCTCCGGCTCAAACCACAGACCAAATTTCATACCCATCTCTTCGATCCTGTCTGCGATTCCCTTGATTCCCTGCGGAAGACGCTCTCTGTTTGCCACCCAGTCACCAAGTCCTGCATAATCGTTGCTTCGTGCACCGAACCATCCGTCATCCAGCACAAATAATTCAACACCGCATTCCTTTGCCTTTGCAGCAATTTCCACCAGACGGTCCTCTGTAAAATCAAAATAAGTAGCTTCCCAGTTATTGTTAAGGATTGGCCTGGGACGGTCTCTCCAGTAACCTCTTGCCAGTCTCTTCTGATATAATTTATGGAAAGTCTGGCTCATTCCATTCAGACCCTTATCAGAAAATACTACTACTGCTTCCGGAGTCTGAAAGCTCTCACCACAGTCCAGCTTCCAGTCAAAATTCTGGGGATTGATTCCCACAGTGATGCGGGTTGTATCATGAGTATCCACCTCTGCCTGCATTCTGTGATTTCCGCTGTAGATCAGGCTGAATCCCATCACTTCTCCTGCATTTTCTGTTGCCGACGGACGTCGGAGCACAATAAAGGGATTATGTTCATGGGAAGAATTTCCTCTGATGCTTCCCACAGACTGGATTCCCTGCTCTAATCTGCGTTCTTTCACATGACGTTCTCTGGACCATGCGCCCGAAAACTGCATCCACACATAATCTTTATCCGGAAGATCAAGGCTGAGACTCATTGCATTTAACAGATGTACTGATGATGTACCCTCGTTTGTAAATCTGGCACTTCTGGTGATGATTCCCCTCTGTGTAAAAATAGTATAAAGCAATTCCAATACAATTCCTGTTACTTCATCTTTCAATTTTACACATAAGGTCTGGGCTTCTTCGTCTTTCTCAGTATATGTAGCCGGAAGTCCCTGAAGTTTTGGTTTTCCAACTGCAATTGTATAACTTACATAAGTAAAATCAGAAATCCTGCTGCCGTTTTCTTGAAGGATCTCCATTGCCGGATAACGGTAATCAGAACTGCCATACACCGGATATTCCAGTTTCAGATGCTCCAGCGAAAATTTGCGGTTTCCCTCATAAACACAGGCTGTCATTGGTCGCTGCTTCATCTCAAGAAGATATGAAAAATCTTCTCTGTCATGGATTCTTTTCCCAAAATAGAGGTTTCCAAGATGTCCATTGGGAAGTACGGTCATAATATAACTGATGTTATTGTTGTATAAATGGAATGTCTTTGAACTTTCGTGAAAAATAATACTCATAACTGTCCCCTTTCTATAATAAAATAAATTCAATATACATGAAGTTAGGGGCAAAAGTTTTTTTGACCCTAACTTGATATCACGGATTGCTCCGCGGCTGTGCTGATATCATATACATTATTATAGAGAAAGTTATTCTGAGGTGTTATGGCATTATGTTTGTCTGAACCTTCAAAATGTTAACTGTTAATCATCTGTTCCAGCCCATTTTCTGACACTTCCAGGTTTCTTCGGTTTTTACTTCTGTCCTGCCTGCGAAACTGAGTTGGTGTCAGTCCTGTTTCATGTTTGAATGCCCTGGCAAATCGTTCTGCATTTCCATAGCCACAGGATTTTCCAATTGATTCTACAGACAGTTCCGTAAGAACCAGCAATTCTCTTGCCCTTGTAATACGGTATTTCTGCAGAAAGTCCTTTGGTGAAATATGAAGTTCATTCATGAAGATGGTGTACAGATAACTGCGGTTAACATTTAAATGCTCTGCCAGTTCTTGTACTCCGATTCCACAGGCATATTCATTTTTTATAAATGCCATGGCTTCTTTGATATATTCTCCATATCCGTTTTCTCTTCCATATTTCTTTTCTCTTGAATTACCCAGATAAGTGTCAATCACTACATCTTTTGTAAGAACTGAAAAGAAATCATATAATCGGCCCTGCAGATAATACAGATTTGAAGTAGTACTTTCTGTATGTTTCAGAATATCCAGCACAATTTTCTTTAACTCTTCTCCACTTTCCGAACGGAAGATCAACTGCTCGCTGTTTAATCCGATATCTCGAATATATTTTCCTGCATTGGTGCCACCTACTCCGATCCAAAGATAACTCCAGGGATCATCTTTGTCTGCCTGATAGAAAGTCTGTGTACCTGGCTCGATCAGAAACCCCTGTCCGGCAGTGAGATAATGTTTTTGTCCGGACACCTGATACATTCCTTTTCCTTTCACTACAAAATGGATCAGATAATGTGGACGGGATGCCGGGCCATAGCAATGCAGCGGCCCGCATTGTGCGTAGCCGCTGTAGCTTAGATAAAATTCTCTGAATTTTGGTTCCTGTAATTGTAAGACATATGAATCTTCCATAATATATAGTCTGCTCTCCTGTTTTATAAACAACCATTAACTCCCGGCTATATCATAAGGCCAGTGAACACTCATCTATCTTCTTTAATTCCTCTTCACTGAAGGATGCACTGTCCAGCACTTTCAGATTCTCAAGAATCTGCTGTGGACGGGATGCCCCGATGAGAACGCTGGTTACGATTCCGTCGCGGAGAATCCATTTCAGTGCCATCTGAGCAAGACTTTCGCCTCTCTCTGCTGCAATTCCATTCAGACTGCGGATACTGTTAAGACGTTCCTCACTGAACTGGTCTGCATGGAGAAAACGTCCGTCTGTGTTGACACGGCTGTCTTTTGGGATTCCATTCAGGTATCGGTCTGTGAGCATTCCCTGAGATAACGGACTGAATGCGATAATCCCCTTTTTCTTCTCTGCTGCAGCCTGTTTCAGACCATTTGTCTCAATGGTACGGTTAAAGATATTATATCTGTTCTGATTAATGATAAACGGACAATGCAGTTCTTCCAGGATATCTGCGGCGCATTTCATTGTCTCACCATCATAGTTGGAAATTCCAACATACAATGCCTTTCCGCTTCTGACGATCTGTGCCAGAGCCTCCATGGTCTCCTCAAGGGGAGTCTCCGGATCCATTCTGTGATGATAGAAGATATCTACATAATCCAGACCAAGGCGTTTCAGGCTCTGGTCAAGACTGGCGATCAGATACTTACGGCTTCCCCAGTTTCCATAAGGTCCCGGCCACATATCATAGCCTGCCTTTGTGCTGACGATCAGCTCATCTCTGTATGCAGAAAATTCCTCTCTCAGGATTTTTCCAAAATTTTCCTCCGCACTTCCAGGCTGTGGGCCATAGTTGTTTGCAAGGTCAAAATGTGTAATTCCATTATCAAATGCTGTGAAGCACATCTGCTTCATATTCTCATAAACACCGGTGTCTCCGAAATTATGCCATAACCCCAGAGATAACTCCGGCAGCATCAGCCCACTGGCACCACAGCGGTGGTATTTCATGGTTTCATAACGTTTTTCATCTGCCTGATACATAAAATAATTTCCCCTTTTCGTACAGTGTGTCAAATCTGAATATTATTGTTACTATTCTCTATCTAAAATAACTTGTCTACGCAATTGACACAGTTATTTACGCAACAATGTATTTGATTTACTCTTTCTCTGTAATCATACATCCTGTTCCACTTATTGTGAATTAAAAACTTTATCCTCACACGACTGAAGTCGCGTGCTTCCAGACGCTTT
>ENA-OPCB01001822-OPCB01001822.1-human-gut-metagenome-genome-assembly--contig:-NODE-1822-length-12407-cov-3.154388_pt1 | contig 12407 bp, 10 predicted proteins | sample MGYA00241561_ERZ501473 | MGnify/ENA primary metagenome ERZ501473 (study PRJEB25962, sample SAMEA2042519) | human gut metagenome | biome: human gut; feature: human-associated habitat; material: faeces... | reverse complement strand
CAATGCTACGCAGTTGAACGACCCGTTTGATTGCCACCCATCGTTAATTGATTTCTCCAATGTTCCGAAAGAAGCGTGTGGAGGATGGACTCCGAAAATTATCGAAGAATTAAGAAGAGATCCATTTCGTAGAACCAGAGAAGAGGTGTGGATATGTAGCCTTTCCAAGATACATGATTCAATCTTGATGTGGAGCTATTACAGCAAACACAAAGGTATTTGCATCGGTTTGGATATGGAGAAAGTCAGAAAATACCTTTCTCATATGCAGGGTGGAATTATGATTGGCTGTGCTGAAGTGGAAGTACAGTATAAGGATATTGTGGAAAAACCTGATTATTTCAGGGATGCAAAAGATTTCTTCCATTATCAATTATCCACAAAAGCAAAGGCATGGGAGCATGAACAAGAGGTGAGGTTATTCATTTTAGACCCTTGGCCAACATATATGAGTTTATTGCCAGGTCAAAATGATCATAAGGGGCCGATTGATTGGAAAGAGGTTCGGGCTTTTCCTGAAATCGGAGGAGAGTGTTTTGAGTCTGTCTATTTGGGAATCAACATGAATGCAGATGAGAAATCAAAAATAATAAGCATTGCACGGAAACTTAATCCTGACATTAAGATTTACCAAATGGGAATTGACGCAAACGCTTTTAGGTTAAATGCAGAGCTGATAAACACTGCATCGAGATAACAAGAAAGAAAAAATTACCCATTAGTGATATGTCTATATAGGTATATCTTCCACTATGAAATAAGGGGGATTTTTGAATAAGTTGAAAATTAGAAATACAAATAATTATGAATACAATAAGAGAACTGGTAAATCAGGGAATAAAAGTATTACAGCGAATGAAGATTAATTATAATTCCACAATAGGGCCTAATACTATGCAACTAATAAATATCTCTAAGCAATTAATACCAAACCTACAAAAAGAGCAGCCAGAGATCGCAGATATTTTAAATAATGCCCTTTCTACCATTAATTTTAATGGATTCATTTCAGCATATTCCTTCGGAGATATCAGAACTTGTTATCGGATTTTAGCAAGCCTTTATAACCACCCTAAAAAGATATTCATAAGCCATTCCTCTGAAGATAAAGATATTGTAAATGGATTTGTTAAGGAAATTCTAATGTTGGGATGTAAATTTGAGAGAACTGATATTTTTTGTACATTAGATCATTCTGCAATTCATACTGGTGAGGATTTTAGAAATGAGATTGTCAAAAACATGAAAGGTTGCGACTTCATTTTATGTATGATTTCTGAGAATTATAAAAGAAGTGAGGTGTGTACCAATGAGATGGGTGCTGCATGGGCAATGGACGGAAAGCGCATTCTTCCTTTCAAATTTCCCTATATATCCTTCAACGATATGGGATTTCTTAATGTTGTCAAACAGGGTGCAGACATAACAGACAAATCTAAATTAGATGAATTATATACTGAACTATGTGCATTTTACAGTTTGTCTACAGACTGGATCAATTATAATCAACGAACCGCAGATTTCATCCAATTGGTAAATAGTAAAACTGGATGTAAATGAAACAAGCACAAGTCTATAATTGAAAATATTATCACTCGCTATTGTCCTATTAAAACTGGGACAATAGCGAGTTCATATCATTCTTTCAATTGTCCAATAGTTTGCCTAATGATATAGGCAACTGATGTCATATTACCTCTGACCGCAGAGAGTGCAGATGAAAGACTTGAGGCAGAAACAAACCGTGATCCGTCCTTGGATTGTAGAAATTTGCCTCTGTCAAGAACTGATTGCCAGCGAAATTGGATAAACGAATTTTCGAGAAGCGCATCGAAAAGGATGGCCACATGGCGTAGATTGTTCACCCGGATATGAAAACCCTCTTTGCAAGAAAAGAGAGCTTCCATATCCTCGATGCGAAGCATAGAAACACAAAATAGATTATAGGTATTGGCACAGGACACAATACCCGCCATCTGTTTTTGAGTGAAGTTACAGCCGAAAGAAAGCGGCGGAGCATTCGTCACCTTATCGGTACGATGCACGACTTGTGTTGGCAATGGCTCCGACATATCATACTGCTTTCGCAACTCCATGCACTCCTTAAAAGAGAAGTCTGATGCGGTAAAAAGAGGTGCCTTATTTCCGGCTTCCTGCTCGTCGTCGCGCTCTGTCGCCACGCGCAGCACCGGCTTTAAGGGCTGTACAACCTTGTCGTCCTCAACTTCCCTGGGGGAACCGACTACCGTACCGTACTCTACCCCTCTGGCAGTCTCTACAATGACATGGTCGCCTCTTTTTACCTGAAAGTTCAGCGGATCAAAATAGTAGATCTTGCCCGCTGTCCGAAATCTTACGCCGATTACCTTTACCATCTAATCTATCTACCTCCATGTTCAGGTATTCTCCTGAATCGTCAAAAACAAAAGCTCCATCGTCAGTTCGAAGCTGACATTTGCACGCAGTCTCGCCTTTGCCTTTTCAAGGGCGTCCAGAATTTTTTCCAATCCTTCATAGGAGCTTCTGTCAGCCACCCTTTTAATATACTGTATTTCTTCCCGGAAAATCAAGTGATTTGCGTCATTCATCGCCTTGAACATCAGTACATCGCGGTACCAGACGGAAATGATATCCAGATAATCCGTCATGTCAAGCTGATACTCCGTAATCTTGCGGACTGCTGCTGCCAGCTCCGTGATTTCCATCTCGTTAATATATTTGAGCAGCGTCACCGCCTCTTCCCGCACCCGGTCAAAGTCCTCGCTCGATGCAAGCAGCTTTGCCTGTCCGATATTCCCGCGCGCAAACGCCGTACACAGCTTCGCCCGGTAATCCGGCACCTGCAGCTGCTCCATCAGGTATTTCTGCACCAGCTCATCACGTACCGGACGCATATTCAATAGCACGCACCGGCTCTGGATCGTTGGAAGCAGTGCTTCGAGACTCGACGTCATCAGAATAATCACGCCGTATTCCGGCGGCTCCTCCAGCGTCTTTAACAGCGCGTTCTGTGCCTGAACCGTCATTTTTTCCGCCTCTTCAATCAAATAAACCTTATAAGGTCCCTGATAGGGCTTGATTCCCATATCGTTATTGACCTGCGTGCGGATATCCTCTACACCGATGCTGTTCGGTTTTTCATGCGTAATCCGGATAATATCCGGATGGTTTTCCGAAAGTGCCTGTCTACACGAACGGCAAACCTGACAGGGCTTTTCCCCCTCTCCGGTACATTGCAGCGCCATGGCGAAAATCCGCGCGATAAATTTTTTACCGGAATTGCGTTCTCCGTTGATAATATAGGCATGCGATACTTTCTGAAGCTTCAGCGCAGTTTGCAGATGCTCGCAGATCTGTTCCTGCCCGATAATATCCTGAAATCCCGCCATGTCACTCATCTCCTTCCAATTTCATAATTTCCCTGAAAATCTCCTGCAGACAGCGTTCCAGATCGTCGTTTTGGAATCTTTTCACAATTCCCGCGCTGGAAAGCTTTTCTTCGGAAAAATCCGCTTCATCCGCCAGGAACCGTCGGCACAGCTCTGCATACTTCGGCTCCCTCTGCGCCCGTTCCCGTTCAACGGCACGGGACAGTCTCAGTCCGTCCTCGACCTCCACATAAATCGGAATTACCTGTTCCAAACCGTAGTAAGCCTGGACTTTCCGGTAGGATTCCAGCGTCCCCACCAACAGATAGCTATCGTTTGCCAGATCCACCTGCCCGTCGTCTACCGTAAAATAATTCCAGATTCCATGCACTGTCTGATACGAACGCAGCTCGATTACCCTGCCCGCTTCCTGCAGCCGGGACAGCCCTGCTTCGTCTGTAAAAAAATAATCCCTGCCGTTTACTTCCGTACTCCGCATCGGTCTTGTCGTATACGGCACCAGCGTGTGAAACGCAAACGTTTTATCTTCCATCAATCTCCGGTAAATCGTATCTTTTCCGGAGGCGCTTTTTCCCATAATATAATAGATTTTTCCCATAACAGCTTACTTCTTTTACTCTTCCTCGTCATTGGCGAAATACAGCGCTGCACGGACTGCCTTTTTCCAGCCCTTTAAACGTCTGTCGCGGTCTTTGGGCTCCATTACCGGTGCAAAGGTACGCTCCAGTGCCCAGTTACTTCGGATATCGTCCTTATCTTTCCAGAAGCCGACCGCAAGTCCCGCCAGATAAGCGGCTCCCAGCGCGGTCGTCTCGATACATTCCGGGCGCAGCACATGCTTCTGCAGCATATCCGCCTGAAACTGCATCAAAAAGTTGTTAGCGCTCGCACCGCCGTCCACACGCAGGGCCCTCAGTTCGATTCCAGAGTCCTTTTCCATCGCTTCGATGACTTCCTCCGCCTGATAGGCAAGCGACTCCAAAACGGCGCGGATAAAATGCTCCTTCGAAGTTCCTCTCGTCAGCCCGGTCACAATCCCGCGCGCATACGGATTCCAGTAAGGCGCACCTAATCCGGTAAATGCAGGCACAACATATACGCCCTGGGTATCCTCCACTGCCGACGCATATTCCTCCGACTGCGGCGCACTCTTTAACATCCGCATCTCATCCCTCAGCCACTGCAGCGCAGCGCCTGCCACGAAAACGCTTCCTTCCAGCGCATAACGCACCTCGTCTTTGCCGCTCGCTGCGATCGTCGTCAGCAGTCCGTTTTGGGATTCAATCGGCTTTTCGCCCGTATTCATCAAAAGGAAGCAGCCGGTTCCATATGTATTTTTGGCTTCGCCCGCATCAAAACAGCACTGTCCGAACAGCGCCGCCTGCTGGTCACCCGCAGCTCCTGCAATCGGAATTTCCCCGCCGATCACGGATTCCTCCGTCACGCCAAACATCCCGCTCGACGGCAGAACCTCCGGAAGCATGCTTTTCGGAATCTGAAAATAATCCAGAATTTCCAGATCCCACTGCCGTTTGTGGATATCAAACAGCATCGTCCGGGATGCGTTGGTATAATCCGTTGCAAACACCTGTCCCTTGGTCAGGTTCCACATCAGCCAGGTATCCACAGTGCCGAACAAAAGCTCTCCGTCCTCTGCCATCTGGCGCGCGCCCTCCACGTGCTCCAGAATCCAGCAGATTTTCGTTGCGGAAAAATAAGCGTCCGGAATCAGTCCCGTCCGTTCCCGGATCACTTTGTCAAAACCGTCCTTTTTGAGCGCGTTGATCTTATCCGCTGTCCGCCTGCACTGCCATACAATCGCCGGATAAACCGGTTTTCCGGTCTTTTTCGAAAAACAGATCGTCGTCTCACGCTGATTCGTAATGCCAATTGCCGCAATATCGTCCGCCTCCGCGCCGATCTGTCCCATCGCCTCGACCGCTACGGAAAGCTGGGACGACCAGATTTCCATCGGATTGTGCTCTACCCAGCCCGGCTGGGGATAATACTGTGCAAACTCTTTCTGCGCAACAGAGCATACCTTTCCGCTCCTGTCAAACAAAATACAACGGGAACTCGTCGTTCCCTGATCCAGTGCCATGACGTACTTCTTCGCTTTCTGCATACCCGTACCCCCTGTATCGTATTTTTGCATCTGTCTTGTCTGTACCTTTGGACCTGTAAGCTGCAGCAGTCCTGCTTTTACAGAAAGAAAACCCCTCCTCCGAAATTTTTCTTCCTGTAAAAACAGAACTGCCGCGCTGAACCTCTTCAGTGCGGCAGTATGTTATTGTCTATTAAACCTCTACAACACGCAGCATGTTAGTTCTGCCGGGGATACCCAGAGGCATACCTGCAGTCAGGACAACCTTGTCGCCCTTCTTGATCAGACCTGCGTTCTCTGCAGCCTTAACTGCTTCACGGAACAGATCCTCTGCAGTGTTCTCTTCTGCGATCAGCAGAGGAGTTACGCCCCACTGCAGGTTCATCTGACGCCATACCAGACGGCTGGTTGTGCATGCGATGATCGGGCAGTTGGGTTTGAAACGTGCTACCATGCCGGAAGTAAAGCCAGACATGGATACCGGGATGATTGCTGCTGCATTCAGGTCAGTAGCAACGGTGCAGGTTGCGTGGCAGATAGAAGTGGTTGTATCCTGCTCCTGAGGAAGTCTTGCACCAGTCTTCTGCAGACGGCCTACATAGTCGATATCCTTTTCTGCGCGCTCTGCGATACGAACCATGGTCTGAACAGCTTCCAGCGGGTAATCGCCGTTTGCTGTCTCACCGGAAAGCATGATACCGGTTGTGCCATCGTAGATAGCGTTTGCAACGTCGGTTGCCTCTGCACGGGTCGGACGGGGATGCTTCATCATGGAATCCAGCATCTGTGTAGCAGTGATAACGTTCTTACCAGCTGCAGTTGTCAGCTTGATGATTCTCTTCTGGATGATCGGAACCTCTTCCATCGGGATCTCAACACCCATATCGCCACGGGCTACCATGATACCGTCGGAAACTTCGATGATCTCTTCCAGGTTCTGAATACCCTGCAGGCTCTCGATCTTGGAGATGATCTGGATCTTGGAGTTGTGCTCCTTTAAGATCTCACGGATCTGCAGTACGTCTTCTTTGCTTCTTACGAAGGAAGCTGCGATGAAATCGAAGCCCTTTTCGCAAGCGTAAACGATATCTGCGTGATCCTTCTCATCGATGAAGGGCAGGTTTAATTTTACGCCGGGAACGTTAACGCCCTTGTGGTTGGAGATCGGGCCGTCGTTCATAACGGTGCAGACGATTTCTGTGTCGCCCTGCACTTCTTCAACCTTCAGACCGATCAGACCGTCATCCAGCAGGATGGAATCGCCAGGCTTAACATCCTGAGGCAGGTTCTTATAGGTAATGGTTGCGCGCTCTGCGGTACCCATGATCTCTTCGGTGGTCAGAGTGAACTTCTGGCCTGCCTTTAATTCTACTTTGCCTTCTGCAAAGTCGCGCAGACGGATTTCAGGACCTCTTGTATCAAGCAGTACTGCAACAGGAAGGTTCAGCTCACGGCTGATCTTTCTGGTTCTTTCAAGCTTCAGTCCATGCTCTTCATAGTCGCCGTGGGAAAAGTTGAATCTCGCCACGTTCATGCCGGCCAGAATGATCTTACGAAGCATGTCTTCATCCTGAGACGACGGACCAATTGTGCAGATAATTTTGGTTCTTCTCATTGTAAATCTCCTTTTAGCATAATTTGAGTATTGTTATGGCATCATGATCGACTCCCTGAACCGGGAGATTCATTTGCCTGTAACGCGTAATCACATCGACAGCTTCCTGCGTGATCTGTTCCCCGGGCGCCACAATTGGAATTCCGGGCGGATACAGATTGATAAACGCACCAGCTGTCTGTCCTGCCGCTTCTGTAAACGGCACCTGCGCTTTTGGCGCATCCAGCGCATCCGTCAGACTGATCTGCTGTTTTAAAACCGGATACGCAAGCAGCTTACGGTTTTCCTGCACCGGCTCGTCCGCGGCGACACAGAAATCATCGATCTCTTTCAGGGCGTCCCACAGACGCTGCCAACCGTCCGCTGTATCACAACAGGTCATAATCGCGGTCACATAATTTCCGGCCGCCATTTCCATCTGCAAATGATATTGCTTTAAAAGAATATCGTAAAAACGCTTTCCGGTCAAACATGTTTTTGAAGTTTCTGATAAAATTTTGCCGGAATCCATCAAAAAACCGGTTTCTGACGTCATTTTCCGGCTCCATTTCGTGCCGTCCGTCAAAACCTGCAGCCGTTTCAGACTGCTGCAGCGTTCCAGAAAACGTTCTCTTTCCGTAAAAAAGCTGTCCCACAGTCCTGCGCCATGTTTTTTCACCATGTCCATACAGGAATCCATCGCCGCCATCATCAGATAGGAGGGCGAGCTCGTCTGATAAATTCCTTCAAACAGCCGGAGCCGTTCCGTACTGACCCGGCTGCCTTTTTGCAACAGGAGTGCGGTCTGTGTCAGGCACGGCATCGTCTTATGAAGGCTTACGATCGTCAGATCTGCCCCCAGTGCGACCGGACTTTTGGGAAATCCCGGATGAAATCCGAAATGTGCTCCGTGGGCGGCATCTACGATTAAAGTCTTCCCGAACCGGTGAACGGTCTCTGCAATCGACGCAATGTCTGCCGTGATTCCGTCATAGGTCGGAGAGGTCAAAAGCACTGCAGATGCGTCCGGATTCTGAATCAGCGCAGCTTCGATCTGTTCCTTTGTCAGCGTGCCTGCCAGGGATGTCCCCGGCACGATATCCGGATACAGATAAACCGGCGTCAGCCGCCGCAGATAAATGCTATGGTAAACCGCCTTGTGGCAGTTGCGCGCCAGAATCAGCTTTCCACCCTCCGGCACTGCTGCTGAAATTGCGGTCAGAAGCCCTGCCGTGCTTCCGTTGACACTGTAGTAACAACTGTCCGCACCATACAGCGCCGCCGCCTTTTCCTCCGCGTCTTTCAAAATTCCTTCGGGATCGTGCAGATTGTCAAATCCGTCGATCTCTGTAATGTCCAGTCTCGCCGCCCTTTGCAACGCCTCCGGAAAATCCGGCAGCATCTCTGTAAGCCGACGTTTATGTCCCGGCATATGAAAGGGATAGCAATCGCTGTCTGCATAAGCTGCCAGACTCTCAGCAAGTGTCCTCTGCGTCATCGTTTTCTGATTTCTTTCTGTTCTTATTACGCCCCTTGCGCTCCAGAAGCGTCTCCTTCAAGGAGCAGTATTTATCCGCAGTCGTCACGACCCATGCTTCCCGACAGCGCGGGATGTGGAACAGAGTCAGCGGCCACATATGCTTCCGGATAATATCCCGTTCCCGCGGCGTCAGCTGATACTCCCGACTCGCATTTTCCAGCGCAACATGCGGATGGTGAAAGCCGTGCAGCTTTTCGTGGGAATACTTGTCATGCCAGTCATAGAGGAAGTAGTCGTGGAGCAGCGCGCCCCGGACCAGATCCCGTTCGTGACAGTGGATGCCAAGTTTTTCAAGAAATTTTTCCAGCTTTAAGCTGCATTCCGCCACGCGGATCGAATGGCTGTGTACGGACACGCTTCCGTGCTGGATAAAGCTATTGGTGCTTTTAAAGTTGCCGGACTGCAGAATGTCCCCACCATGCTTTCTCAGATTCCTGCGCAGCTTTGCATGCTGCCGTGCCCATTTCCGGAAAGCTTCTTTGCGCTTCTGCTCTTTGCGCTCGTCCTTCGTCATATTCCGGCCTTCCTGTGCCGATACACGAATCTATGCCGTTCTTTTGTCGGCACTTGCTCTTTTTCATAAAACAGCGCTTTTTTACAGTTTTATAGTATACCACATTTTGCCTTTACTTACTACGTACAAACCGTGAAATATTTGCAAAATAAAGCAGTTTTGTCATTCAAATTACATAATTATCTCCGGGCTGCCATTGCTTGGTCAGCTCCTGAATGGTGATACCCGACAAATATTCCCGAACAACCTTTTCCAGCCCCTCCCAGACCGGAAGCGTCGCACACATTCCTCTTCGCTCACATTCCCTTGCAGTGTCCTCTAAACAGGACACCGGAGCCATGCTGCCCTCCGTGAGCTTCAGGATCTCATATACATTGTATTCCTCCGCCGGTCTGGTCAGCCGGTACCCTCCGCCTTTGCCGCGCAGACCCTCCAGCACATCTGCGTTTGTGGAGTAGCCCTTTTTCGTCTTTTTGCCGTGCGGCAGTCCGAGCTTTACGAACAGCGCTTCGCCCAGCTGCACCGGGGAGTTGATGTTGAATTCGTACCCCACGTCTTCATAAATTTCTTTCTGCAGCGCGTCCACCTGCTCAGAAAGCACCTCGCCGTAGGTTTTTATGGCCTCGCGGTCAACAAGGAAGCCGCTTTCCTCCATCTCGCCCAAAACCAAAGCAAGCGGAATTTCAATGTTCTCCAATAATTCGTGCTGGCCGTTTTCGTCGATGCCCTTTTGCAGCGCCGCACAAACAGCGGGCAGCACAGCCGCCGCCTGCACGTTCGCGTCCTCATATGCGGGCACGGCAATGCCGTATTCCGCCGCCAAACGCAGCACACCGTAATCGGAGCCCGAGGGGTTCAAAAGATACGCCGCAAGCTCCGTGTCCATCACGGCGTTTTCAAGGGAAGTCCTCAAATGCAGCGCCGTGCGGTGCAGCTTTTTCAGCGCAAACGTGTACTTTTTCGTCACTTTACTGCCGAGGAACGCCTTCAAAAACGCGTCGTCCGCATCCACGACCGCAATCGCCGGCTTGCCCGCGTCGAACTTACCGTTAAACACAAGCTGCTTTAATTCGTCGTTTTCAAACACCGGCACAAAGTACGCCGCCCCCTCGTCCTCACACTGGCCGAGCACCGCTGCGCCGTCTTTATAATTCTTCACGGGCAACAAAGCCGCTTCTTCGGCCTGTGCGCTGTTCGCCGTCGGCGCCGCGCCGGGAGTCAGGTGCAGGCGTTCCATCAGCTTAAAGAGCTCTAAACGCGTCATAATCTGCGCCGCGGCTGCGGGGTCACCCTCGCCTGGAATATAATGCGCAAGCTCCGTATCGATCGGCGCATTGCGGCGGATGGTACCGAGGTCGTAGCTCAAAAACGCGTTGTCTTTGGAATTGATCAGCTTCGTTCTCATGCCGGGCTTGATGTCCAGCTCATCTAAATTGTCGTAAATATACTGCAAAGAGCCGAACTTGCGGATCAGCTCGCCCGCACCCTTTTCGCCGATGCCCGCAACGCCCGGAATATTATCCGAGGTATCGCCCTGAATGGCCTTGATGTCGATGAGCTGCTTCGGTTCCACGCCGTACGTCTCTTTGATATACGCCTCATCACACAGCGTCACGGCAGACTGACCGAATTTCGTCGTTGCAAGGCGCACCGTCGTTTTCGGCGAGACAAGCTGCAGGCTGTCCCGGTCGCCGGTCGCAATCATGCACGTATTGTCCGTGTTTTCGCACGTTTCCGCAAACGTGCCGAGAATATCGTCTGCTTCCCAGCCCTCGCACGTCACGATTTTATAGCCGAGGTCGCCGAGCAGTTCCTTTAAGACCGGCATCTGCGCCGCAAGCTCCGGCGGCATGCCCTTGCGCTGCGCCTTATAACCCGCATAGGCCTTGTGGCGGAATGTCGGCGCTTTCATATCGAATGCGATGGCCACCGCGTCCGGCTCCGTTTCGTCCTTCACTTTTTCCAGAATATTCAAAAATCCGACAATACCGTTTGTAAACTCGCCGCTTTTCGTTGTCAGCAGCTTAATGCCGTAAAACGCGCGGTTTAAAATGCTGTTGCCGTCCAGTACCAAAAGCTTCACGCTGATCTTCCTTTCCGTTACGGGTCAAAAGACACGTCTTTGTTTTCTATATACACTTTCTCGAGCAATTTATCGAGGTCGCTGAGCGTCTCCAGCTCGCCCGCCATGCGCCGGAATTCCGCCGCACCGCGCAGACCGTGCATGTACCACGCCACATGCTTTCTCGCTTCACGCATGCCGCGCCCCTCTCCCTTTGCAGCGCACAGCGCATCCATATGCTTTTTAATGACCACAATGCGCTCCGCAAGCGTCGGCGGCGGCATAATGCGCAGACCGCTGCTGAAATAGCCGTTGATCTCCCTGAAGATCCATGGATTGCCGAGCGCCCCGCGCCCGATCATCACCATGTCGCACCCGGTCTCGTTCATCATGCGCACGGCGTCCTGCACGCATTTTACGTCGCCGTTGCCGATGACGGGCACCTTCACGGCTTCCTTCACCTGACGGATAATATCCCAGTCCGCCGGCGGCTCATACATCTGTGTGCGCGTTCTGCCGTGCACGCAAATGGCGTCCACGCCCGCATCTTCGCAATATTTTGCGACCTCCACCGCGTTCACGCTGTTTTCGTCCCAGCCCTTACGAATTTTCACCGTCACGGGCAGGTCGACCGCATTTTTCACGGCACGGACAATGTCCCCACACAGCGGCGGCTTTTTCATGAGGGCGCTGCCGCAGTTATTGCCCGCAATTTTCGGCACAGGGCAACCCATATTGATATCAATAACATCCGGCCCGGCCGCTGCGGCGCGCTTTGCGGCAGATGCAAAGATGAGCGGGTCGTCGCCGAACATCTGGATCGCGACGGGGTGTTCTTTTTCGCCGAGCGTGATAAGCTCCTGCGTTTTTTTATAGTTATACTGCAGCGCTCTCGTCGAGACCATTTCCGTCACGCAGTACGCTGCGCCAAACGAGCAGCAAAGCTCGCGGAACGGCCGATCGGTCGCGCCCGCCATCGGAGCCAGCGCCGCCACACCGTTCAAAGTCAGATTTCCGATTTTCATTTTTATATCCTTCTGATTTTTCTGTATTTTTAATTTTACTTATATTATAATACCGAACTGCCCCGCACATTTCAATAAAAATTCCTTAAAAATTAGAATTTGCCTTTAATCTACCCTTTATTTGTGTTATACTGGGCTTAAATATAGATGCGGGGAATCTCTCTTTTAAAAAGGCGTTA
>ENA-OPCB01001801-OPCB01001801.1-human-gut-metagenome-genome-assembly--contig:-NODE-1801-length-12483-cov-3.961780_pt1 | contig 12483 bp, 10 predicted proteins | sample MGYA00241561_ERZ501473 | MGnify/ENA primary metagenome ERZ501473 (study PRJEB25962, sample SAMEA2042519) | human gut metagenome | biome: human gut; feature: human-associated habitat; material: faeces... | reverse complement strand
GTTCCTTTTCGGGTATGTTTTCCAACCATTTGAAATAGTCGTTGAACACATTGGCAGAAAACACCTTGCCCATGCGTGAGCCGTTGAACACCTCCCGATGGTTGTGATCAATAAAGGTGACACCATAGATACGTCCCCGCTCATTCTTGCGGAAAACCACATCAATACGCCTTTGCCCGAGCAGTTCCACAAACCGTTTCTGTGAATCCGCCTGCCGCAAGGCACGAACGATGTCCGCCTGTATGGAGGGGGCCCATTTCCCATCTTTGAGAGCTTTCAGATTTATCAGCATCCGCTTTTCCAACTGTTCATTTCCGAAGCGTTTCCCAAATCGGGAACTTTTGAACGGTGGGCTGACAACCTTGCCGGTATCATCCGTGACCGAATATACAATACTGGTATATGGGGTACCGTTGTATTCTCCCCTGACCTGTTTCGCCTCGATGTTGAGCGTGGAAAGCAGCGCATTGTATTCCCCGAAGGTTTGGAAACGGTAGCTTTCCAATACGGCTTTAAGGGTATTACCTACCTGATGGCGGACATCTCCCAAGGAAGCGTCCACCTTTCTTAGTTCCGCTTTTGGATTCCGCTTTTCCGCATCCGCTCCGTTTCGCAGACCGAAATCCACTTCCAGCTCCCGACAGGCGGTCATGGAACGCCGATGCTCGTAGGCATCGCTGATCTTTTTCCCCTGTTCATCCACACAGACACTGACAATATGGATATGGGTATTGTGTGTATCGGCATGTTTGTAGGTGATGTAAGGCTGATTCCCATACCCCATCTTCTGCATATAACGTTCCGCCAGTTCTGCCAGCCGCCCGTCGGTCAGCCGGTCTTCCGGTGCTGGGGAAAGGGAAATGTGCAGGACGGGCTTCTCCGTATTGCGGTTTGCCAGCAGGTAATTCTCAAAAGAGAGCAATGCCAAGCGCATGTCCTCGCTTGGCAATCCGAGCCGGTCGGAAATCATACGGTTACCGGAAAGAATCTCAGCCGTACCAGCCGCTACCTTCTCGTAGTTATAAGCAAGCGCTCCGTAAAGACTCATGCCATGGCTTATTTTTGCAACCATTTCCGCTCGTATTCCTGGGTTAGCGCCATGACCTTTTTGCAGATGAGCATCAGCTCAAGACTCAATCTTTCCAACTTATAGAGCAATGCCATCGCCCGTTTCTCCCCGAAATTGTTCTTCAAGGCACGGACGACCTGGTTGTAGTTGTTGCCGACAGCCTGGAACTGTTTGTGGAATTCTGTCAGCCTGATGTAATAGTCCATCGTCGCCTTGTCTATTTTCACGACCTTTATCTGTCCCGAGAAGATGGATTTCTTGATGAACAGCGTGAGGTTGCCGGCTCCTGAATCCGCCAGCAACTTTTCAAATCTTGTGTTCTCCTCGGCGTTCAGGCGGAAACTGTACTTGTGGTCCGCCGGATCATTTTTAGGCTTTCTGCCCGTCCTTGTCCCTGTTGTTTTCTCCATACACATGAGATTTTTGGTTTGTACTTTTTTCTCTTCCAGAATCCGCGACTTTGGAGCGGATTCCCCCGCCCCTCTGGGCGGGCAAGTTGGTTCTTGTCGGACAAAAGACTTTTTGTCGGACAAGGACACAACTTGCTCTGTTCGCTTGAACAGAGAATCCTCCTTCGTCGGATTGCTGCGCGACGTTCACGGCGTGCTGTGGTCCGGCGAAGTCAGTTCCTTTCCATTGTCTGATTCCGGTTTTGCAAAATTAGACAGTGATAACCGATTGGTAAACAGTGCTTGATATGACATTTGATGACATCTGACGACATCTGATGTCAGGTAGGGGAAATGTTGGCGGAAGTTTCAAAAATAGCCGCTACTTTTGGCACAGTGCATGAGGGCATACATTGGAACATTGTCCTGTAAGGTGTATTGCTTGCCTGCCACAGGTGGTGCATGACGCGAATGCGGTATCATCCATGTATGCGCAATGCCATATATGCCGCATGGCAGTCCTGCATGACGGGACACATTGCATCCGTGCAATGCAGTATGGGGTACATTGAACTCCATATTGCATGAATGCAATGCACCTTATACGGCAACACCCTCCGGCAACCGGCATTACACTGATGCGATATGGTATGCAATGTATTCATGCAAACAGGCAAGCAATGCGTCATTGCCATATACCAACGGATGCATTGCCGTGTGATGAAACGAAAAAATCCAGACAGATATGAAACAAGTCATACACTCTAAATTCAAGCCTATGAAGAGAGAACCTTTATTTGTCGCTTTGAGCAATCAGAAAGGCGGTGTGGGAAAATCCACGTTCACCGTGTTGCTCGCCAGTTATTTCCATTACCTGAACGGATATAACGTACTTGTGGTGGATTGTGATTATCCACAGCACAGCATCAGTGCCATGCGGGACTGGGAAGTGGGGAACATTGAAAAGAACGTGCATCTGCAAAACCTGCTGGTGGAACAGTTCGGAACAAGCGGCAGGAAAGCCTACAGCATCCTGAACTCCACCCCGGAGGAAGCCAGGGAGACGGCCGGCCGCTTTCTCGAAAAGTCGGAGCTGGACTATGACCTTGTCCTTTTTGACCTCCCCGGTACCGTGAATGTGCCCGGTGTCTTCCAGTCCGTAATCAATATGGACTATGTATTCACTCCGATTACACAGGAAAGGATGGTAATGCGGAGCAGCATGTCTTTTGTCCTTGCCATCAGGGAATACATGCACCGGCATGCGGACGTACCCTTGCGTGGCATCCATATGTTCTGGAACCGGATGGACAAACGGGTGTCCAAAGGGCTGTATAACGGCTATACCGAAATTTTCCGCTCTCTGAAACTGCCGGTGCTGGAGACCGTCATTCCCAGTGCGGAACGCTACAACAAAGATTCCGGGATGAAGGGGTCCCTGTTCCGCAGCACCTTGTTCCCTCCATCAGCCGCCGCACTGAAAGGCAGCAATCTGGATCTGCTGGTTGCGGAGATGGAAACCATACTGAAACTTAAATAGGAATCATCATGGCTACCAAGAGAAGAACGGATTACCGGGTGGACGAGGATGCCCTGAAGCGTATGATGGCGGGGGATGTCACGGCATTGGAGGAAACAGCAGCTCCGGCTGAGACTCCGGAAATAAAGCCCTCCCTTTCCCGGGAGAGACAGGAGAAGAAAACCTCTGCCGATTCCCCAAAACAGCAAACAAGAAAATTTCCGGATGAGGCATCAGGTGCCGATGAATACCGGCTGCGTTTTCTGGAAGCAAAGCTGACGGGTACCAGAAGGCAGACCTATATCCACGATTCCCTGTATAGGGCGGTTGCCAGGGTGCTGCCGGTCATTGCGCCGGACATGTCCGTCCCGATGTTTCTAAGCAGCGTCCTGTCAGACCATCTGGAAAGGTACCAGGACATCATCAATGAGATATATAATCAGGAAGCCACACAAAAACCGATAGAATGGAAGAAATAGTTTATTTGTCAATACGGCTCGGCTGTACCGCTTATCTATTATATAAGGTATGGGAGCAGAAAAAGAGAATAGGTAAGATATGCGATCTGCTTTATACTCCCCGTAAGAAACCGGAAATGGAGAAGGGCCACCACCGGAATCCGGAAAATGCGGCAGATGTGATGGGGGCCACCCGTTTTGTCTATCTGGATGAGAATGCCGGAAAGACCGTTGCCCCTTACATGAGCCAGCAACTGGAAATGGGAAGCGACCTTATCGGCAAGGATGAGGATATTCCGGAAGATGAAGTGGAATGCAAACTGCCTTTGGAGGAGATGAGAATGCTGAAAGACGAACAGGAGGAGCTGGACAGCCGTTCTCCCGAGGCGGAAGCCATTGTTCCGGCAGTCACTCCTGCCGACCTGCTCAATGTAGGTGACGTGCTGCTTAATCTGGACGGTGCCGGTTCGGATGAGGACAAATCATACCGGGCCGCCATGACACTGCGTGCCATCCGGGAAACGGACATGTTCGAGCTGTTCTCCTCCCAGGTGGAGAACAAGAAACTGATAGAGGAGCTGATGGAAAGGTATGTGGATGAGGAAGGGAATGCTCTGCCTTTAAAAAAAGAGAGGAACGTTTCCAAACCTGTCGCAGACTGGAGGAAGCTGGTCTGAAAGTAATATGCTATTATGCCACAAAATTCCATATTGTTGAATATTATATATAGGATATTCATTATGTACCCAACTTTGTATTTTTCTATAATCTATGAAAAAGGTTGAAGTTTGTCTTTTGTTAAGGGTCATAGAAAGGAACAAACACTCAAAACATAGAAATCACGGGGACAACTCAGAAAATCGGATACTTCCTCACTGTTGCTTACGATTCAAAAGTAAAAGAATGAAATTATCCTGATTTGCTGACAGGAAAAACTATAACTCAATTTATTAAATGAAATTTCTTTATAAGAGACCTATAAACGACTATAAAAAAGTAAGGAGCTGCTTACCAAGCCAGCTCCTTACTTTTTCTAATGGATGAAAATCCGTTTCCCTGCTTCCTTTTGCACAATATTTTTGTCGTACTTTATGTGCATAACAAGATATCATAGAAAAAATCACATTTAAATTTAGTGTTCCATTACATGGTTTTGCATTGCTCCTTGTTCACAACTCTATCTCTGAATAACTTCATATTAGTAAAGTTTCGGGAAATATTTTGAACAAGTTCCAAGTAATTATCTCTGCCATCTTCCCATTTATGATAAAACGGCTTTATGGAAACACAGTTTTCATGTTCAAAGACGGTATTTAGTAATGTTCGGTCTGAATTTCCGCAAGAATGCCCCATTATCAAAACTTGAAAAGGTGCAGCTAAAAGAAATTCGAGCAAATCATGATAATGTCTTGTTTCTAAATATTTAACGGATTTGACATATCTAAGTAACTCATTGTCATTCATATCAAGAATAGACTGGTAACTTTTGTCAAGTTCATCCCCATAGCCAAAAATTATATTTTCAGGTTTTTCTAATTCGCCATGAATATAATTGTGGGTAATATTAAAGTTACCATACATCTTAGCTGTTTTTGTATAGTTGAAACTCAGCAACATGATACGTTTAGGGATAAGTTTATCGCGTTCTCCATAATTGTATTCAACATCTGCAAGGCTGGATATATCCAGCCCAATGTTATCCAGAGCTTTCTTTTTTCCTTCTGTTGAGAAATCAGCAGGATCAAAGAAGTCAATTATTGCATTTTGAAGGTCATTCCTTACATTGTCTGTTTCTATTGTATGGAGGTATTCAATTAATTTTTCTTGAAGGAATGCAAATTGTTCATTCAACTCACTGATTGTATAATTACAACCAGGGCTATCCATGCCAACTTTCAACAGTTGGTAATAGTCGTTTTCAATATCCACCCATCCTTTGGTTTCTATTGATTGCAGAATAGTTTTAAAAAAAGGGCAACATTCAATAGAAAAAATGTTTGGTTGGTCCTTGATATACTGAATAACTTCGCTTCCTGAGTATCTTTCTTTACGATAGATATCCTTAAAAAAACATGAGTTGTTGAAGACAAAAACATTCCAGCAATTAATGCCTACATTATCTTTGATAACCAAACGGCAAAGGCAATCTTCTGATACATTTGTAGTATTACCGGAAAAAGTATACACTCGTTGGTCCCAATACCAGTTGATAAAATCCATATAACTTGTTTTAAAGCCATGTGCCATGTCAAATCCGTTTCCTATGATAACAAGTCTATTCATTCGGTTGTAATGATGATGTTAGTGTTATTGACTTAAATTATAGAATAATCTCCTTGCTCTTCATTTACAAGAAGTGGCTTTAAAAGCGTTTCCACCGACTCAAAAGTATCTTGTTTTGAGAAGTGTATCTTTGGTTGTCCCCACCATCCTCTAATGAATTGTTGGTATTGGTATTGCAAGGTACGGCGAGGTGCCTGCGCCAAGTAGCTATTATAAAAGGAGTCCACAATGTCAGAATGGTAATTGGTCAATGAAAAGAAATACTGCCAAGTTTCTGATATTTCATTCGCGTTGAATCCGGGACGTTCAATTATTTCCACTGCATCCAATCTATGAACACCATCATGTTTAGAGAACGCAGCTTTAAGTATTTCACTTGCCTCCTTATCAGAAGAAAGTGCGCTATACCCAAAGATTGTTACCTTGCCTGCTTTCGATATGTAGTACTTTGCAACACTCCATTGGTCACGGATAAAGCTGTCGCTGTTGTAATCCTTTTGTTCTACAGGATACAGCAAAGGAACAGCGTTGTATGGTTTGCCACACTTTCTGCAATAGTTTTGTATAAGACCAAAGGTCATACAGTCTTTGCACACACCAGCCCCCACATTTCCATGCAAGAACAGAATCTTTGGTCTGTTCCAGGTAATCTTTGCCACTCTGTTATATGCTTGGATAAGCAGACTATCCCAGTTGAAGGATACAATGCAGTCTTTTTCTGTGAGCGAAAGAATCAAAAGGTCGTAGATGGTCAAGAAGGATGGAAGCTGCACATTTGAAAAATATTCATAAAGTTTTTTTTCCATTGCTATCCGTGCGTTTTTACACTCATCACCACGTCTAAACAGCTCACTATATATATCTTCAAGATTCTTGCTTTTCGTTTCTAACATAAATCCTTCAAGGATCCTATCTAACCCAACCTGTTCAATGGCTTCATTCATCGTCGGGCAAGATTTTCCCATGACCGCTCTTGAAGCACCAGCTCCAACTATCACGACATGAGGGCGTTGGCAATACAAATCTTTAAGTTTTTTCTTCATACACTAACTGATTAAATATTTTGCCCGTAAGCAATTGTTGCATCATGCTTTATTTTACGGCCTCATATTTTGTTCGTTTTGTTTCAGGCACAATAATTTCATTGTTCATACTTATAAGTATGAAAGTTATTGTTCTCTGTTTGGCTGTTCTTGAATATAAACAGATATATTACTTAAAAATGCCTTATCAAGGTGTGATATTGTTACTCTCTTTATACACTACTACATGATATACTATTTTTAACCTGTTTACATTGGCCATAAAACTGCGTTTGATATGCAAATATAGCTATTTTAATCCAATATCAATAATAGTCGTTTTTGACAAGAAATCAACTTTATGGAATTTGCTGGCTTTTGTATGGCAATTATATAAATGGTACAGAAAAACATGTAACCGTTTGAACAATCCATGTTTGTGCCAAAATCATCAATTAATCATGTATTATGCTTGAGGTAAGCGTCTCCGCAATGACGTAAAACAGTGTTGAAAATCTCTGTAGAGACGCGCAAAAGCACTTGTTGGATGACATCTGATGACATCTGGCGACATCTGATGACACCTCTGAATAACAGCGTATTATCCCTTTTTATCTTCGCCGTCGAATTCAAATTTATGTCTTACCCAAACGATTCGACAATGAAGAGAAGAATCCTTTTTTCAGTGATGTGCGCGGCGATTGCCGCCGGTGCTTTCGCGCAGGGCCAAGGCCAGGGCCTTGCCGGTATCAACGAGGCGACCAGCCTCATGACCTCGTATTTCGATCCCGCCACCAAACTGTGCTATGCCATCGGTGCGGTGCTCGGCCTGGTGGGCGGCATCAAGACCTACGGCAAGTTCTCCAGCGGTGATCCCGACACCTCGAAAACCGCCGCCAGCTGGTTCTTTGCCTGCATCTTTCTGATTGTAGCCGCCACCATCCTGCGTTCCTTCTTCCTCTAAGCGGTATGGAGTATTCTGTAAACAAGGGGGCGGGCAATCCCGTCGAGTTCAAGGGGCTCAAGTCACAATACCTGTTCGTCTTCGCGGGCGGTCTGGTGACGGTGCTCCTGGCGGTAGTCATCCTTTACCTGGCAGGCGTGGACCAATGGATATGCATCCCTTTCGGGACCGTATCCGGCGGTCTGCTGGCATGGGCGGTGTTCCGGCTGAACGCCCGCTACGGCGAACACGGTCTTATGAAGCTGCTGGCGGAGAAACGCCATCCGCGCTACCTGATCCACCGCAAGAGAGTTTTCAGATTATTTGCAAAAAGAAAAAAACGACAATCATGAGAAATGTATTGAAAGCGGAAACGCTGGAACGCAAGTTCCCCCTGCTCTCGGTGGAGAACGGCTGCATCGTGAGCAAGGACGCCGACCTGACCGTGGCCTTCGAGGTGGAGCTTCCCGAGCTGTACACGGTGACGGCGGAAGAGTATGAGGCCATGCACTCCACCTGGATAAAGGCCGCCAGGGTACTGCCCGAGCACAGCATCGTCTGCAAGCAGGACTGGTTCACGAAGGAGAGCTACCGTCCCCAAAACGGCGGGGAGGAACAGAGCTTCCTCTCGCGCAGCTATGAGCGGCACTTCAACGAGAGGCCGTACCTGAACCACCGCTGTTACCTGTATCTGACAAAGACCACCCGTGAGCGCAACCGCCGGCAAAGTGACTTCAGCACCCTCTGCCGGGGATTCCTGCTGCCCAGGGAGATTACCGACAAGGACATGGCGGCCCGCTTTCTGGAAGCGGTGGAGCAGTTCGAGCATATCGTGAACGACTCCGCCCATATCCGGCTGCGCCGCCTGGAAACGGAGGAGATTACCGGCACGAAGGAACATCCCGGGCTGGTGGAGAAATACCTCTCCCTCTCGATGGAGGACGGGACCGCCGTGCTGCAGGACATCTGCCTCAAGCCCGGACGGATGCGTATCGGGGACAAGCGGCTCTGCCTGCACACACTTTCGGATACGGAAGACCTGCCGGGCAAGCTCTCCACCGACATGCGCTACGAGCGTATGTCCACCGACAGGAGCGACTGCCGCCTTTCCTTCGCCGCACCCGTGGGGCTGCTGCTCTCCTGCAACCACATCTACTCGCAGTACGTGTTCATCGACAACGCGCAGGAAATCCTGCAGATGATGGAGAAGAACTCGCGCAACATGCTCTCTCTGTCACGGTACAGCCGGAGCAATGCCGTGAACCAGGAATGGACGGAGATGTATCTGGACGAGGCGCATACCAAGGGAGTGCTTCCCGTCAGATGCCACTGCAATGTCATCGCCTGGGCGGAGGATGCGGAGGAGTTCCGCCGTATCAGGAACGACACGGGCAGCCAGCTTGCCATGATGGAATGCACCCCCCGTTACAACACCGTCGACACCCCGGTGCTTTACTGGGCGGGCATTCCGGGCAATGCGGGCGACTTTCCTGCCGAAGAGTCATTCTACACGTTCCTGGAGCAGGCGGTCTGCCTCTTTGCCGGGGAGACCAATTACAGAAGTTCTCCCAGTCCGTTCGGCATCCGCATGGCGGACCGGCAGAACGGCATTCCGGTGCACGTGGACATTTCCGACCTTCCGATGAAACGGGGCATCATCACCAACCGCAACAAATTTATCCTGGGACCAAGCGGCAGCGGCAAGTCCTTTTTCACCAACCATCTGGTGCGCAACTATTACGAGCAGGGAGCGCATATCCTGCTGGTGGACACGGGCAACAGCTATCAGGGGTTGTGCCGGATGATCCACGACCGCACACGCGGCGGGGACGGCATCTACATCACGTATGAGGAGGACAATCCGATATCCTTCAACCCGTTCTACACCGATTCCGGACAGTTCGATGTGGAAAAGCGCGAGAGCATCAAGACTCTGATACTGACCTTGTGGAAACGGGAGGACGAGGCGCCGAAACGTTCGGAAGAGGTGGCGCTCTCGGGAGCGGTGAACGCCTATATCCGTAAAATTACCGGGAATCGGGAGGCAAGGCCGGACTTCAACGGCTTCTACGAGTTCGTGGACGGTGACTACCGCCGGATGATAGCGGAAAAGAAGGTACGCGAGAAGGATTTCGACATCGACGGTTTCCTGAACGTGCTGGAGCCTTTCTACAAGGGTGGCGACTACGACTTCCTGCTGAACTCCGACAGGGAACTGGACCTGACAAACAGGCGGTTCATCGTGTTCGAGCTGGACAACATCAGCGGCAACAAGGTGCTGCTGCCTGTGGTGACGCTGATCATCATGGAGACCTTCATCGCCAAGATGCGCCGTCTGAAAGGAATCCGCAAGGTAATATTGATAGAGGAGTGTTGGAAAGCCCTTATGTCCGCCAACATGAGCGGCTATATCCAATATTTGTTCAAGACCGTCCGTAAATATTTCGGTGAGGCCGTTGTGGTGACCCAGGAGGTGGACGACATCATCAGCTCCCCGATTGTGAAGGAGGCCATCATCAACAACTCCGACTGCAAGATCCTTCTGGACCAGCGGAAATACATGAACAAGTTCGAGCATATCCAGCGGCTGCTCGGCCTGACGGAGAAAGAGAAAAGCCAGATACTCTCCATCAACCAGGCGAACCATCCCGGACGTTTTTACCGTGAAGTCTGGATAGGGCTTGGCGGCACCCGTTCGGCGGTCTATGCTACGGAAGTGAGCGCGGAAGAGTATTTCACGTTCACGACGGAAGAGTCCGAGAAACTGGAAGTGCAACGGCTTGCCGAGGAGCTGGACGGCAACCTGGAACTTGCCATCCGCCGGATGGCAGAGAGAAAACGAGAGGAACAAAGACAAGTATCAACCCCAAAAAGAGAACAATGAGAAACAAATCCCTTATGAGACTGGCGGTGTGCCTGATCGGTATGGCCGCCATGGTATTGCAAGGCTGCTCGGAGAGCGGCACCGACCGTGACAAGCTCTGCGGCTCGTGGAGCAGCGTGGAAGGCAAGCCGGACGTGTTGGTATATAAGGAAGGGGAAGCCTACAAGGTGACGGTGTTCGCCCGTAGCGGAAAGATGCGCCGTCTCAGGCCTCAGACCTACCTGCTGGTTGAGGAGAACGGGAACCTGTTCATCAACACGGGGCACCGCATCGACATCTCCTACAACGAGGCCGCCGACGTGCTGACCTTCTCCCCGAACGGTGACTATGTGCGGAAGGAGGAACGCCCATGAAAGCGAAGTCACTCCTGATCGGAACGGTACTCGCCCTGTGCGGCACCGGCGCCAATGCCCAGTGGGTGGTGACCGATCCCGGCAACCTTGCCCAAAGCATCATCAACATGTCGGACAACATCGCCCATACCTCGAAAACGGCGGTCAATACGGCCGACAGCTTTGCGGAGACGGTGAAGATTTACGAGCAGGCCAAGAAGTATTACGACCAGTTAAAGGCGGTGAACGACCTGATACAGGACGCCCGCAAGGTGCGCGACATCATCCTGATGGTGGGCGACGTGTCCGACATCTATGTAACGAACTTCGGCAAGATGATGAACGACGGGAACTTCTCGCCCCGCGAGCTGGACGCCATCGCCTTCACGCGCGGCCCCGGACTGCTGGGTTCGCTGCTGGTGGGCGTGTCGTTCGCCAAGGGGCTGTCTATCGCCCGCAACATCCCGATGGTCGAGGTCAATCACCTGCAGGGACACATCCTCTCGCATTTCATCGACCTGCCGGACCGGCAATTGCCCCACCCGTCATTCCCGTTCCTCTGCCTGCTGGTGAGCGGCGGGCACACGCAGATCGTGCGCGTGGACTCCCCGACCCGAATGCGGATCATCGGCACGACGATCGACGACGCCGCGGGCGAAGCCTTCGACAAGTGTGCCAAAGTGATGGGACTGCCCTACCCCGGCGGCCCGGTGATCGACAAACTGGCCAAGGAGGGCGATCCGAAGGCGTTCAGGTTCGCACGGCCCCACGTAGACGGATACGACTACTCGTTTTCGGGGCTAAAAACCTCGTTCCTCTACACGCTGCGCGACGCCGTGGCCTCCGACCCGGGGTTCGTCGAACGCCGCAAGGCCGTCCTCTGCGCCTCGTTGCAGACGACCATCGTCGAGATCCTGCTCGACAAGCTCGTGCGCGCCTCGAAGGAGACGGGCATCCGCGACATCGCCATCGCGGGCGGCGTTTCGGCCAACTCAGGACTGCGCAACGGGATCGTCGAAGAGGGCCGCAGACGCGGCTGGCGCACGTTCCTGCCCGAATTCAAGTTCACCACCGACAACGCCGCGATGATCGCCATGGCGGGCTACTACCGCTACAAGCTGGGCGAAGTGGCCTCGCTCGACGTTTCGCCCGCCGCCCGGCTGGAGAACATGTAGCCGGGCTCATTCACGCCGCACACGGTCCGGATGCTTCGGCATCCGGATTTTTTTCGTACCTTTGCTTCGAAGTCCGCAGTGGCGGACCGGCTTCACGGAAAATCTGGTAAATTTTTTGACAAGCGGTCAGGCACATATTCCTGCTGTTGCGGCCCCGCGTCGTGACGGGCACGGGATTTGATCCTACGCCATAACGGCGCGGGCTATATGTGCTCATTCCTTGTCGGGTTTACCAGAACCTTCCGTGAAGCGAGCGGCAATAGTCCGCGTCCGTCGTTTCAGCGCGCCGGCGCGGTCCCGAACCCGACTGCCATGAAACACGAAACCTCCCCTGAAAAACGCCTCGCGGAGTGGGAACGCCTCGCGGAGATCATCCGCCGCTCGGGGCTTTCGATCAATGCCTTCGCCC
>ENA-OPCB01001797-OPCB01001797.1-human-gut-metagenome-genome-assembly--contig:-NODE-1797-length-12503-cov-6.069248_pt1 | contig 12503 bp, 10 predicted proteins | sample MGYA00241561_ERZ501473 | MGnify/ENA primary metagenome ERZ501473 (study PRJEB25962, sample SAMEA2042519) | human gut metagenome | biome: human gut; feature: human-associated habitat; material: faeces... | reverse complement strand
AAGCATATTGTTTTACTTCACAGCGTGTCGTGACAAGCAATTCAAAATCATTCTTTACAAATTCTTTGAAAAAAGCATCATCCTTAGGAAGTGCATTAAAGTTATCCAGTATCACAAGGCTGTCCTGATGCAGGGAGCGTAGCAGTCGGTAATGTGAGTCAAATAGAGCATCCTCATCCATATCTGATGTATCATCTGAAAATTCCATGGCTGCAATGTCTTTTCGCAGGCTGCCGGAATAAAACAGGTAGATGATATTGGTATATTTCTTTTTATTCCTGCTGGCATAATATTTTGCCAGTTCACTTTTTCCTATTCCTGCGATTCCATTTATGAAAACAACGGATTCAGAAGCAAGCAGTCTGCCACATTCTTTTATCTCATCATTTCTTCCGATGAATTCTTTTACAACAGCCGGCAAACGATTACTTAGCAGAATGTCAGTAAGCTCCGGTGAATACAGGTTCTTTCTGTTATGGTCAGATAATATGGCGTAAAGCATAACATCTGTAAAAAATGTGGCATTATCATCAATGGCAATTAATTCATCAGCTTTGGTAATGCCAATTATTTTTCGGCTGTTATTAATCATATCTTCCAACAAATATCTGGTATTAGAAACATTTATAAGATTAGGAATAATCTTGTTCTTAAAGTCCGTAATCATCTGATTACGCCCGGTATCATTTTTGTATTCATTCAGAATATCTACAGGAACAGGTCTTGCTCCATTACACCAGCGGCTGAATGTGATGTTATCATCTGAAGCTTCACCATAGTCAGCGGCTTCATCCAACAGGCAGAGCGAAAACAGGTCACGCACAAGCCGGTGCTGTGGGTAAGTCTTTATTTTATTGTCAAGTAATGCACCTGTCACATGTGCAAATGTCAATTGATTTTTCATACTTTCTCCATGTCTATGTCAACTTCCAGTCAACATGTCGTCAATGTGTTTCATTCTCAAAATTTACTATCATTATCACAACAAAACATAGCCAGCAGACAGCAGAAGATATCTGAAATGGCTATAAATATTATAACATAGAACAAACATATGTTCTACAACTTTTTTGTACATTGAAAACTAAATGAGCTTTATTATATGCCAACAGAACCAGCGAAGATGTTTCCGGTAGGAAACGGAGCGGGTGAAGACACTTCCGTCAAGGGTGGGAAACGGACTCGAACAGGAGTAGCCCACAGGTCACGAAGCGATTCGGGGGACTAAAGGTCAGCTGTGAGACTGACAACATGTGATATGCAGAAAGCCAAATGAAGTATCTTTCAACGGTATGATTATCACAATTGAGATTTCGGTAAAAGAAGGTGATATGTTTAGTATTTTAAGAAGGGGGTGTTTACACATGGCAAAAGAATTAGAATTAGCCAAGAAACTGGCTGTACTTGGGTGGATTTTCCGCAAGGGACTGATTACCGAAGATGAGTACAGTAGAACAAGAATTCATATTATGAGTGAATATGATGTTATAACTTTTATGACAGCATAGCCGCACATTCGTTAATATTTATATTTTGAATTATAGTGTAGGCAGTAGCAGAAATGATGTTACTGCCAATTTATTTTATACAGACAGATTTTAGGGAAGGAGCGTTTTCTATGGATGAAAAACAGGTAGAAGTAATAAAGAAAGTGGATGGTCCTGTTATCAGAGACCGCAGAAAGATGGGAAAACCACTTACTATTACAAGAAAAAGAGTAGCAGCATATGTCCGTGTCAGCACGAATGGAGAAGAGCAGATACAGAGCTTTAATTCACAGAAGCAGTACTATCAGGATAAGATAGATTCCAATAAAGAGTGGGTTATGGTTGGGATATACGCTGATGAGGGTATCACAGGAACCAAAACAACGAAAAGAGAGCAGTTTCTTAAGATGATTGATGATTGTATGAATGGTCTTATAGATATTGTAATTACGAAGTCAGTATCAAGATTTTCACGAAATCTTGTTGATACACTGCAATATACCAGAATGCTAAAGGTAAAGGGAGTTACAGTAATTTTTGAAAAAGAGAATATTGACACATCAAAGATGGAAAGTGAGATGCAGTTATCACTTTTATCTGCTCTTGCACAGAATGAGGTTGAGTCTTTATCCCAGAATGTGACAATGGGTGTGCAGATGAAAATGTCCAGAGGAGAGCTGATGGGATTTAACGGATGTCTCGGATATGATTATAACCCGGAGGATAAGAGTATAACTATCAATGAAGCAGAAGCAGAGACAGTTCGCCTGATTTATGATTTGTATCTGCAGGGATATGGTGCATATAGAATTGCGAAGGAGCTTACGAGGCTTGGTAAGGTCAATAAAAAGGGCAATGTTAAGTGGACAGACAGCGGTGTTAGGGGAATTCTTAAGAATGAAAAGTACAAGGGCGATTTGCTTATGGGAAAAACTTACACAGTAGACCCGATATCAAAGAGGCGTCTGGATAATCACGGTGAATCCAATAAATATTATACGAAGAATCATCATGAAGCCATTATTTCAGAGGAAGAGTGGGATAAAGTTCAGGATATTTTAAAAAGCAGATATCGTACTAATGAAAATGTATCAGATGCGGAGAGAATCAAGTTTGCAAGAAAATACGCTTTTAGCAGTATGTGTCAGTGTGGTTTCTGTGGAACTAATCTCACCAGACGTTCCCATAATCAGGATACAAAGCATAAAAAGCCGGTATGGAAATGCCGGACGGCAACGAATAAGGGAATTACAAACTGCCCACATAGCAAAGCCGTAGATGAAGTGGTTATCGAAAATGCGTTTCTTGAGATGTTTAAGTTGCTTGCAGAGAATTTTGATGATGTACTTGAATCTGTGTTGTCATCAGTGGAAGAAACATTATCCAAAGACGACAGTACAGAAAAATTGAAGCGTATTGAGAAAGAGATTTCCTCGCTTGAAAAGAAGAGAAAAAAATTGACTGATATGTATCTGGATGATAAAATTCCTAAAGAAGCCTATGACGATAAATACAGTGAGATTAGCAATAAGTTGGATAAATGTGAAGAAGAAAAGCATTTATTTTCTGACTGCGTATTATCACAGAAGAATATTGCTGATAAGATGAAACTCATCAGGCAGAAGCTTAAAGGGGCTGATGTACTTGATGAATTTGACAGAGTAGTATTTGAAAGCATTGTGGAGAAAGTCGTTGTCGGTGATATGGAAGAGGATGGCACAGCTGATCCGTATAAGCTGACATTTGTACTAAAGGGTATGGATGATAGAAGCATACCATATGCCAGAGACCGATATATGAATCTTTGTGAAAAGGCTGTGTAGACAACAAGGAGGAGCTTAAAAATGAGCGATAATCATGACTTGTTGAATGATAATAATATGTGTTCTTTTGAAGAACACGAGGCAGAAAATGTGTGTTCCAACAAAGATGCCGTTGCACGTCGAGACAGTGACAATGCTCCAAAGGAAAAATACCTGAAACTCCTTGAATTTAGGCACTTTGAGCGACATATCCTGTTTTCTCAAAGTGAACGAAAAGACAAGAAAAAGGCAATTTCCAATGGTGTAAACGTACAAGTGGTTGTGAGGGTGTAGTTCGGAAACACAAAAATCTGTCGTTCATATTTCATCAAAAATAACTAACAATTCAATAAAGTAACAAAGTGGTCTGAGCCGCTTATTTTCAAGTGATTTTGGAAATAAGCGGCTCTTTTTCGTTCTCGGATAAATGTGCGAGAATAATTGATTTAATCGGAGGTAATTGATTTTATGAAGAAACAAGAAGAATTGTGTTCTTTTCCACAACAAAACGATGGTGCTGTGGTGGAAACCGATATCAGAATGATTCCATTATCGGAATTGCATGATTTTAATGGGCATCCATTTAAGGTAGAAAATGATATGGCGCTTTTTGAATTAATGCAGAGCATTGAGAAAGAAGGTGTGGTTGTCCCGGCACTTGCAAGACCGAGAGAGGATGGTGGTTATGAACTGATTGCAGGGCATAGAAGAAAAGCTGCATGTAAATGGGCGGGACTTAACTGTATGCCTGTGGTAGTTCGTGATTTGGATGATAATCAGGCGGTAATCGCCATGGTTGATAGCAATTTACAGCGTGAGCATTTGAAACCCAGCGAGAAAGCGTTTGCTTATAAGATGAAGCTGGAGGCAATTAAGAGGCAGGGGGCAAGAACAGATTTAACTTTTTGCCAAGTTGGCGAAAGGATAACTTCTTCCCAAGTTGGGAAAAAGTTATCTTCGTCACAAATTGTGACGGGAACCTCGGACCAAGATGGAACGGAGTTGGAGAATCCCACCTTGCAAACGCATTCATTGACCAGTGGACATGATGCTGATGGAAAATGGGTGTTGTTACAAGATAAAAGTGTTGGGGATGCAATTATTAGAAGCAATCAGGCACTGGCAATGCAGACGGGGGAAAGTCAAAGGCAGATATCGCGTTATATCCGACTTACCAATCTGATACCCAAAGTGCTTGATATGGTAGATGATGGAAAGATTGCTTTTACCATAGCTGTAGAGCTTTCCTATCTGACGGAGGAACAGCAGTATGAGCTTTATGAGGTAATGGAGGTGGAGCAATGCACACCTTCCCTGTCACAGGCGAACCGTATGAAGCGTATGAGCCAGTCGGGTAACCTTGATATGGATGCGATGTTTTCCATACTTGAGCAGGAAAAACCAAACCAGAGAGAGCAGATTAAGCTTCGGGCAGATTCTGTAGCAAAGTATTTTCCGGGAGATTATACACCAAAGCAAAAGACGGATTTAATCGAGCAGCTTTTGAAGGAATGGTATGAGAAGCACGAGCATGAGAAAAAGCATAGTTCTGATGGTAGCCGGGGCAGAACAAGATAACAGAATGGAGGTAGGACAATGAGCAGAGAATTATCTTTATATGAAGCAATGGGTGGTACTTATACCGAGATTGATGGTGTTTTTTATCCTGATATTAGTATTGAAGAGAGTAAGCCGGATGGAGATTTTGGCATAACAAATGCAGATATCGGAAAGTATGGGCTGTTATGGATTTCTTATATGAAAGAAAACCACCCTGATAGGTATCGCCATTATATAAGAATGGGACAACTTTATGTCAAAGCACAGGAAGTGAATGAGGAGGCGTATGAGATGCTTGATAGGATTATGAATCAGTATCTTGCAAAGCATAAGCCGAAAGACAAGCATTCCACTATGGAAATGTGGAGAATACAGGAGCAGGCAAAGAGACTTGCGGAGGAGGTTATCTATGGAGAGATTGTTTACCAATATCACTAATGCAGGAGCGACTGCAGCACAGAACGAAAATATTATGCACACCGGTTGTTATGCCGGAGAAAGAGAGAATTTTATGAGAGAGAATTTATTTATGACTGAAACAACTATGGCACCTGTTAAGATTGCACTGGATCACGGCTGGAGTTCCATTAAGGGAGAGCATATCTTTATGGAAACTTCAGTTGTTCAGGTGGATTATACACCGCTTACCAACCATGGATTGCTGGAGTATAAGGGACAGAAGTATATCGTAGGTCAGGGAAGACTTGGAAAACAGGCAACCAAGACAGAGAATGAGAATTATTTTCTGCTAACTCTTGCGGGAATTGCAAAGGAGCTTCAGTATCAGGGGAAAACACAAACAGAGCATGTGGAATTATATGCAGGAGTGCCACTTACACTGTTTGGTGCCGAGAGAAAGGAATTTCGTGATTATTTGTGGCATAAGGAAAGAATTTCTTTTACCTTTGAAGGAGTTCATTATTCAATCTTTATTGATAAGGTAAAGATTTATGCCCAGTGTTATGCAGCGGTTGCAAATCGTATGGGAGACCTAGACAGGTTAAGATGCGTTGACTTAGGGTCATGGACATTGGATGTGCTAAGTGTCCGTGACAGGATTCCAATGGATAAGGATGCTTACACTTATGAACTGGGACTGATTACAGCCATTGAGCGAATTAAGAAGGATGCGTTACCAAAGCTCAAATGCGAAATTCCGGAGGATGATATTATTGATGTTATCCGTGGGAAGCAGTCTAATGTAAATGCTGAATTTGTCCCTTTTGTTGAAAAGGGATTACAGCAGTATGCAGATGAAGTAGAAGCAAAGCTTCGTGAGATTAAGGTGGATTTATTGCATGAGAATATTGTGTATGTGGGCGGCGGAGCATGTGTGATGAAGCGTTTTGGCAGAACACAGGGCAGGAACATACAGTATGTAACGGATGTGAAAGCAAATGCCATCGGATACCGCTATCTAGCAGAGAATCTCGGATAGGAGGTACTTATGGGAAATGCAATATCATTCCGGTTAAATCCAAAGAATGAAAGTGATAAGAGAATCCTTGACTGGCTGGAAGAAAAGTCCAGCCAGCCGGGATTTTTTAATCTGACTGAAGTAATCAAGAAAGCAATACTCACTGCAATCGAAGACGAGCAAAAAGAGAACCAAGAAAAGTCTATAGAGGACTGGATTAGTGAGGCAATATTACTTTCGAGGGAAGAGTTTACAAAGATTGTAAAGGAATCATCGCAGACTGTGGCTAACAATGTGTTTGCCGGGGTTCTCGGTGCAATGGCACAGCAGGTGAATATGGGAGCTGTTCCGATGTCTCAGATGACAGGAATGGTACCGAATAGTGTGCCTGTTAATGGGAGTATTCATGTAACAGATGTTGAGGCTTTGGACAATGAACTTGCAGCTGATACATCTGCGAAGATGGATAATTCTACAAAAAGCATGCTTGGAAGTCTGTTTGATATGGATGATGATTGAGCTGCAAATTCATATAGATGTATGATGAACTGTCTGACACAAGGGTTAATTGTATGAGAAAATAACTTGATATGTAAGATAGTTCTTTTGGTTTGGTATGATTCATTATACAAAGGTCTTACGAAGTATTGCCAAGGCTTTGGAGCAGGAAACAGTCCGCTTGCGGGCTGTTTTTTGTCTTTCAAAAGCCGGAAGGAGCTGGGGCTTGGGGATGCCAAATTCCCAACAAGTTCTGCCCTGTATATACAGGGCGGAACTTGCTCTACATTACGCGACTTTAACGGAGCATCAGCCGACTTAGGTCGGCTCGCATCAGTGAAAAAAGGATTTCTTATGGTAAATGATGCGATAGCGTTAGCAGAATTTCTTATGAGGAGTGTGATTGTTAGATTTCTGTAAGACAGGTGTATGACAGAATTCTATATAACCGGCGAGCAAATATGCACGAGCAACGAGCCAAGCGAGAATGCTTGCATTCTCATTTGGCGACTGCCGCGACAGCGAACAGTTTACTGTGAGCTTACGAGCCGCCATGCAATTCTATTGGAAATATTCGCGAGTACGCGAGCGTATTGGTGAGCGACCATAGGGGAGTGAGGCTATGCACGGGAGGGGAGATGCAGAATCTGCATCGGGGAAAAGTATCTGCCGTATCCGGCAGTTTTATTATTCATAGTGGAACAACAATTAATATTATTACAATTTTACAGATATGAAGTGAAAGCAGGTAGAGATACCTGCTTTTCTTTATGTCAGAATGGAGGAATTTATGAGAAGTACAGATAACAAGAAAGATAATAAGAAAGATAATAAGGTCCTTATGTCTTTGCGTATATCCGCAGAGGATAAGGAACAGATAGAGGAAAAAGCAAGGAAAACCGGACTTACAACGTCGGAATATATCAGAAGATGTGCTCTGGGAAGAAAGCTTCCATGCTACGGAGATACAAGTCTGTTGAAGGAGTATTCCATGCAGCTTGGAAAGATTGGTTCCAACCTAAATCAGATAGCGAAACATCTGAATAGTGGCGGTTCCTATTATAGTGTTTACAGCGATGTGAAAGAGGCAGTGAAGGAATTGCTGGACTTAAAGTTTAAGATACTTCCAGCATTGGAGGATGTTGCATGTGGAAGAAAGCACAGACGTAAGATTGAAAAGGATGGTGAAGCATAATGGCGATTATAAAGCATATTTCTGTGAAGAGCAGATTTTATTCGGATGCAGTGGAGTATCTGACATGCAAATTTGATGAGTATACGAATAAACCGATTCTGGATGAAAAAGGAAGAATACAGGAGAGAGATTCTTATCTGATAGATGGAGTAAACTGCGATGCAGATACATTTGGTGCAGAATGCATTGAAACAAACCGGCTGTATGGCAAGAATAACGCTGTAAAAGATGTGAAGGCTCATCACTATATTATCAGCTTTGATCCAACAGATGAAATTACCATGGAACAGGCAATGGAGTTTGGAAAGAAGTGGTTATCGGTATTTGCTCCGGGACATCAGGCAGTGCTTGCGGTGCATCCGGATGGCCACAATGGCAGTCAGAATATGCATGTTCATATCGTGATAAATTCCGTTAGAAAGTATGAGGGAAGGAAAGAAAAGTGGCATGACAAGCCCTGTGAATGGAAGCAGGGCTGTAAGCACAAAAGTACCGGAAAGATGATGCACAATGCAAAGAAGTGGGTGATGGAAAGCTGTATCAGACATGGGTTTGAACAGGTGGATCTGCTTACCAAGAAGCACAGGGATAATTACTGGGTGGAAAAGAGGCTTATGAATAAAAATGCCAGCGATGGTGTCGGCATCACATCGAATAGGGAATTGATTCGTAACACTATTGACAAGATGCTGCCCGCTGTAGATTCTTTTGAACAGATGGTAGAATGCCTGAAGGGGATATATGGCTGGAATATCCGTGTTACGGATAAAACAGTGACCTTTGCCACTTCGGACATGAAAAAGGGAATACGAGGGAATAAGCTTGGTGATGGATATGGCAAAGCGGAGCTTGTGGAACGGATAGCCCAGATTGTAACGGAAAGAGAAGCGGTAAATGAGGCGCGAAGGATTGCAGAGGAGCAAGCAAAAGCGAAGGCAGAAGCTGCTGCAAGAGAGGAAGCAATCCGAAAGAAAAAGCAGATTGAAGAAGAACGAAAGAAGGCAGAAATCCTGTCGAGGAAACGGAAGCTTGCATATGAGCGAAATAATATTCAGCATAAATATTACAGTGTGGAATTGAATCGTCCTGACTGGAATAGGGAGTATGTAGAGTATCTGGAGACACAATTTATCAGAGATGCTGCCTTGTTATCTGAGGAAGAACTTATAGCACCGATTATGACAAGGGAAGAGTTTGAGAAAGAACAGGCGGTTGTTTTGTATCGTGAAAAGGCTGATAAGGCGGGAGAACTTTGGGATAAGGCATTGTCGGAGTTATCCAGTGTAACACATAAGTGGAAATGGGAATATATGGATTATCTTGAAGAAATCCGGTTTAATGATTTGTCTAATGTAACGCTTTATGATGCAAAGGAAGAGATTCTGTCTTATGAGGAATTTGCTGGTATTAAGGAAGAGGGAATGAGAGAAAAAGAGCAGGAGCAGGAAATGGCAGGGTATATTTTGTCGGATGAAGAAGTGGATAATACTGTTACTACTAAAACAGTTGAAGAAACTACTACTAGCCAGAGTGTTGATGCTGCCGTGAAAACTATAGAGGAAGTGATTTCAGAGCCACTTATGGCGGAAACGATAAAGCCGGCGGTCGAAGCAATTCCTATTGATTTTACAAAGCTTACCATTGAAGAACGAGCAACATTTCTTCCAGTGCCTACAGATGATATTAAGACGGAGTATGATGCTTATTGCGACCGAATGGGATATACAACAGAAAAGCTGGCGAGTATTCGATACAAAATGTCTTTGTATGATGAATTTTTGGAGGAATACAATTATCGCAAGAAGCATTTTGGTATAAGAGATGCATCTAGAATGGTAGCTGTTTCTGAAAAGAGTCGATGAATATAGTAACATGGATTTATAGCTAGTTGTCAAAAAGTGGTGATTTGAGACTGATGATGGCTTATTTGGTAGTTTATTGTTATGAATTTAAAATGACAGAGGTTGGCTATATTGTGAGAAAACCTCTGCTATTTTTTAAAAGTTAGATAAGGGTGTTTACAAATTACCGTTGGTCTATAAATGAAATCATGGAAAAAATACTGAGGTTATAAGGAACTGCAACAAGGCTTTAAACATTGACATTTTGACAAGATTCTGATAGCAAAAATGGCGGATTTTTGGTATAATTAGTACAAATTGTCTTGAAAGGAATTTGATACTATGTTAGATGAAATTCGTGCAAATGAAGCAGTTAATATAAGTGATGATACAATAAACAAATTAAGAGCAGACTTTCCATCTTGCTTTACAAATGAGGGAAAATTTGATCTGTTAAAATTTAAGGAATTATTAACAGACAATATAGATATAACAAATGAAGGATATGAATTAAATTTTCTGGGAAAAAGCTATGCAAAGTATTTAACATCATTAGATGAAGATACTTTGCTTGTTCCAGATGAAGAACACAATAAGCAGGATATAAATAGAAATAGTCAAAATGTCTATATAACAGGTGATAATTTTGATTCTATGAAGCATCTCTTAAATTCATATCGTGGATTAATTAAATGCATTTATTTAGATCCACCATATAATACAGGATCAGATGGCTTTACATATCATGACAAGTTCTCTTTTACAGTACCTACATTAATGGAAAAATTAAATTTAGGTGAGAAAGAAGCAGAAAGAGTATTAGATTTGACAACAAGGGGATCTGCATCACATTCAGCATGGTGTATGTTTATGTTACCTCGTCTGCTTATGGCTCGCGATTTATTAACAAATGATGGTATTGTGGTAATCTCTATTGATGAAAGTGAACATGCAAATTTAAGATTATTGTGTGATGATGTGTTTGATGAAAGAAACTATGCTGGAGAAATAATCTGGAAGAATAGTAGCAAAAATGACCAAGATTATATATCTATGCAGCATGAATATATTTTATTTTATGTAAAAAATAAGGATATAAATAAGGGGCAATGGAAAGAAAAAAAAGAAGGTCTTGATGAAATTTTTAAGGCATTTGAAGGATTTAGAAAACAAACAGATGATCCAGATGAAATACACAAATTGGCTTTAGAATGGTACAAACAATTTTCAGAAGCCAATCCAATATATGGAAGTAAACATTATAGCTGGTATGATGATATAAAAGGTGTATATTTTCCAGATAATATTTCTGGGCCAAAATTTGGACAGTATGTATATGATGTTGTGCATCCAGTAACAGGAAAAGTTGTAAAAGCTCCTGCAAGTGGATGGAGATACCCAGAATCATCAATGTTAGAATTAATAGCGAATGGCGGTGTTCACTTTGGAAAAGATGAATCTGTTATCCCAAATAAAAAAACGTATTTGGTAGATACACAATATCAATCATTAACAAGTATAAAATTTAAAGATGGTCGTGTTGCATCAAAGATGATTGAAAAGTTGCTGGGTGATGCAAAATATTTTTCTAATCCGAAAGATGTTGATTTAATGGCATCAATTTTTACAGCATTAGGAATAGGAAACAATGATATTGTTTTAGATGTGTTTTCTGGTTCTGGAACAACTGCACACACAGTAATGAAAATGAACGCAGAAAATGGAACAAATATAAGATATATACACCTGCAGTTAGATGAAGCTGTAAAAGAAAAAGATGCACCATATAAGGCAGGATATAGAACAATAGATGAAATTGGACGTGCAAGAATAGAAGCATCTGCAAAGCTGGTACAAGAAGAAACAGGAGCAGATATAGACTATGGTTACACGCATTATTATATTAAGCAATTAGAAGATGATTCTATTGAAAAAATGGAAGAATTTGATCCAGAAGTATATATTGTCAATAATTCAATTAATGATGAAATAGGTGAAAATATAATACTTACAACTTGGTTGTGTAAAGATGGATATGGATTTAATCCAGACGTAAAAGAAGTGGATTTGGCTGGATATAAGGCATATTATTGTGGCAAGCATCTGTATTTAATTGAAAGGCAGTTTACAAAAGATAATGTAGATGCATTGATTAAAAGGTATGTAAGTGACATTACATTTAATCCAGAACACATAGTTTTATTTGGATATAGTTTTGAATCATGGACAATTTCAGAAACGATACAAAGAAATTTAAGCATATTAAAAGGAAGCAGAAAAGATTTGAATGTTAATATTGATACAAGATACTAAGTCCAGCTAATAAATGTCAATAGTTAAATGAGAAAAAATCTATTTTATTTTCTGACTAAAAAAGGGCGGACTTTCCCCTTGGTGAAAATATCGTTTTTTGAAAGATATTGATTCATTGGGTTCATAGTATTTTATGCAGCTATGTCGCATTTAGCAGAATTGTATTGTTTGATATGCTCCTGAGGAGCAATGATTTTGAATGGTTTGTTATCTCTGAGTATTGCAAATATCATATTGCATACCTTATGTGAAACAGCTCCCATTGCTACGAGCTTTGGTTTTGAGTCACATTTTTTGAGGTAGTACTCACGAAGAACTGGATTTTTAGCTTCTCTATTACGGGAGATACTGATGCTTTGTAAGGTTAACGTGTGAATAACACGTCTAGCT
>ENA-OPCB01001790-OPCB01001790.1-human-gut-metagenome-genome-assembly--contig:-NODE-1790-length-12522-cov-3.313949_pt1 | contig 12522 bp, 10 predicted proteins | sample MGYA00241561_ERZ501473 | MGnify/ENA primary metagenome ERZ501473 (study PRJEB25962, sample SAMEA2042519) | human gut metagenome | biome: human gut; feature: human-associated habitat; material: faeces... | reverse complement strand
CGAGTATGTCATGAACATAGACTTCGACGCTGCTATCTACGTCAACCGCGTATGGGAGGCGTTGCGACGAGTAGAACATGTCACGGATGTCTGGGCCGACGCCCGAGCCACACCCGCACAGGGACTCTTTCTCGCTTCGTACGACGGCGACGGACATCTGCAGCCCCCTCAGCACATAGAACGCATGACCCTTACCTCGTCGGGCTACGTGCGGGAATCTTCAGGCAAGGATGCCGAGGCAGAGCTTCCCACCTTCCGGCAGGCCCTAAAACTTGTAATAGACAACGGATGCGCTACAGACTCCCCATCGACAGACTCGTGAACCGTCTGGTCCCGCACTACCTGCCGGGGCGGCGTTTCATACTTTGGGTGCAGAGCCTCGTATGGCCGCTGCAAACCTTGAACGACCGCTTCTGCGTGTGGGCACACGAGCGACGCATCGAGGCGGCCATGACCTCGCAGGTCTTCTATTTCGAGTGGTTCCTCAATCACCGCTTCGGGAGCTACTTCGCAGACGCTGCGCAGCGGATAACCATCTCGGAAGGGGCTGCCGTGGGTGTGGACCTCTACTTCGAGGATGCCCGCTACGGACGTCCCTTCACCGTGTGGTTCGCGGGCGAGCAGGTTGCGGACACGGAGGAGGAAGCACCCCGGCGCATGTATCTCGAGGCCGAGGAGCGGGCCGTGCTACGCGCGAGCTTCACGGTCTGCGTGCCTGCCGTTACGCTTCCCGCCAGCGAGTTCGTACACATGCTCACGCACACCGTCGAGCGTTACCGCCTCGCCGGCAAGACCTACCTCGTCCGTATCGAGGACGGAAAAACGGAGACTCAAACCACACCATAGTGAAAGAATACATTGCCAAGACGGGCGGACGTTACACCTACAACGACGACTTGCTGAACCTGCAGGAACTCGCCCGGAGCATGACCTCGATCTTCGAAGGGTGCTCAAACTTCATCATCTCGGGTTGCGAGGTCGCCGACGGGCGTATCACGCCCGGCTACGTGTGGATCGGCGGTCGTGTGCGCCCCTTCGAAGGTGCCGCGGAGGTGTCGTTGCCGTACTACATCTACGAGAAGAACCACTACGAGACGATCGCCTATGCCGGGGACGTGAACAAGCACGGCCGCTGCTGCTATCTATGCTCGGGGGCGACATCGGTTCCACAGACCGAGGACGAGGTGACGGGCGCCCTGCCGGGCTATATCGAGCTGCACGAGGATTATGCACCGCGTTTCATAGACAAGTTCATCGGCCGTTATGCCGTATTGCTGGAAAGCCCTTTCGCACGACAGACAGTTCATAAAGACCTCACGTTGGCAGGCTCCGTGAGTGTGGAGAAGCAGTTCGAATGCAAGACGGGCTTCTCTGTCGTCTCTCCCGACGGAAGCTACAGCCTGCAGGGGCTGGTGCGGGATCCGGGAGCTGCGGAAGTGTCACTCTGCCATCAGGAGCAGCCCGTCAGTCGCGTGGAGATCGCCACCGACGGGTCCTTCACACTCTATGGGCAGGATGAGACACCTCTCGTGCGCGTGAGCGGCGAGGGCGTGCACATCCCGCACCTTACGGCCGTCAGCGGCCGCCTTGGAGCGCTCCATATCGAAGGCGGCGACCTGTTCAACACAGCCGACAATACGGACGAGGGTACGGTGAGCGTGAACCGTCGCGGATATCGCGGCGCCGAAGACCGCTACCGCAATTTCGCGGTATACGATGGCCGCAACTCCGTGCCCCTGCTGCTGGCGGAAGGACGGACAGGAACAGTCGCGGTCGCGGGAGGCTTTGAGGTGCGTAGCGCCGCCGGGGGCATAACCCTGCGCAACACGCTCTACGACAAGAAGGAGGCAGCGCTGCAGAACCTCCTTCAGTGGCAGGACAAGGAGGGTGTGCGCATTGCATGGCTGGGTTACGGAAACGGGGAATCGGTACACTTGAGCCTGCACAACGATTTGGGCGGTCTCACGCTCAGCGCTCGCAGTTGGGTAGACGTCGCCTCGGAACTGCGCATCGCAGGAAGGCCCATTGCGGAGCTATACGTCTCGCAGGCTTCCTTCACGCAGGCACTGGCCGCAAAGGTGAATGCGGTCGAGGGCAAGGGGCTCAGCACGGAAGACTTCACCACGGAGTACCGCCGCAAGTTGGACGCCATTGTCGCAGGCAGCCTCATGGAGGGCAGCGCGGGCTTCGCAACCACGGAGGACGTATCCCGTGCGTTGGGCGGCAAACTCAATTGTGCGGACAACCTTGCGGATCTCGCGGACAAGGCCGCGGCCCGCAACGTGCTGGAGGTCTATTCCTCTTCGGAATGCGACGGCCGTTTCCTGCAGACAAAAAACTTCCTCGCGGAGTTCGCATCCCTTACGGCTGCAGAAGTCGAAGGCAAGAGCCCCGAGGAGATCATTGCCCTGAAGCAGGAGCGTCAGCAGCGGGCTCGCGAGAACCTCGACGCCGAACGCCGGGGCACAGGGGATATGAAACTTTCCAAAGCCTCGAATCTCGCGGATGTGGAGGATAAGGATAAGGCACGTCACAACATCAACGTTTATTCGATCGAGGAGGTGGATGCGCTGCTGGCTGGGAAGCTGGACAACGACGCCGCCTATCAGGGTGCAGTCTTCACCACAGAACATAAGGCCAAACTCGAGGCGATACGCACGGGAACCTTCGCCGGCAGGGACGAAAGCGGCGGCCAGCAGAACCAGAGCGAGGGCTACGTGACGACCTCGTCCGTGGTGCGCGAACTCTCGAAGTACGCCCCGCGGCTCATGGCGGGCTACAACACGCAGGACAAGGCTACGGTGGCTGCCAATCTGGAACTCTATACCCGCAACGAGTCGGACGGCCGTTTCGCGGCACTCGGGCAGTCGCTGCAGGATTACGTCTCGTACCTCGTCCGTCAGGGCAAGGCGACGGTCGAGGCCCGTAAGGCGCTGCGCGGGGTACTTGCCGCTGCCGGCGTGGATGATCTTATCGCCTATGTACGCCGTGACCAGAACCTCGCGGATCTTACGTTCAAGGACGACAATGCCCGGCGCTTGGCGTGCCAGAATATCGGTGCTGCCTATGCTCCGGAGTACGAGAAGAAGATTACGGACACGGGGTGGCTCGAATGCGGCGGCGAGAATGCCGGAACGCTTTGGGCCCGGCAGATCGGCAACATCGTCTGCGTGCAGGGCATCATCAACACGGCCCTGCGTTCGTCGAACAACTGGGGCTCCATCGCCACGATCCCCAACGTCATCTCCCCGCCTCGCTTCGGCTGCCGGCAGACGATGGCCAATTTCAACGACGACCACGTCTACAACCGTGGCTGCTCGTTCGTCATCAAGGCCGGTTCGCGTACGATCCTCATGCACGAGAGCGGGGCTTACAACGTAACTACAGAGCTCAGTTTCTCTTATATGACCTAAAATCTTATTACAATGAAAGAGTGAACATCACGCGCGACGTGGAGAGCCGCCGCAACATCGCACGGGGCGCAGGTTTCGCAGTGCCTGCCGCTTCACCCGACAAAACCGAATGTCATGACACGAAGAACGAAGAGTCGCTGCCGGAAGGTATCCCTACGTCCTCCGCAGCCCGGAACAAAAAATCGCGGGGGACGCCCGCGGGGAAGCTTTAAGCGCTTCCCTTTCAACCAGACGCCCATAGGGTTCATGCTCTACAACGAGGCGCCTGCGGTCTACAACATTCTGATGCTGCTCTGCCCGCATTCACAGCGAAGATTCCCGCATCCGCAGACCGTGGCTCTCGTCTGTACAGCCTCGGACGACCCTGCGCTGCGCAAGCCCAAATTCCGCCGTTACATGAAACGCTACGAGCGAGAGGGTTGCTACTGCCGCCGCGGCAAGCTCCTCACGCCCGAGCGCGAGCGTTACTATGCCCGCCTGCGGCGTACATTGCTGGATCGCTACATCGTGGATCATTGGGCGCAAATCGTACGCATGCAGAGCATGGAAGAAATAACACACGCAAGCACCACTGTCGAAATCCCGCATTGGGAAAGCGACGTTATCCGCGCCTACGTCAAGAATTTGAAATAATTCATAAAAAACTAAATATCCGATATTTGCATTTTCAAAACAAGACCTATAATTTTGCAGTGCGCTTCCTTGAAAGAAAACGCGTTCAATTTGATGGTTCCCCGCCTCTTCGGGGAGCGTGATAGTTAAGCCGGAGCTGCGAGCATCGAGCACCGGTTTTTTTCACGGCATATCGAGTAAACCAGACGGTTCCCGGCAGTACCGAAGCCGGATCAGAGCCCCGATCCTCGGCAGTATTAACTATCACACATCGCAACCATGATGCAAGACAATTACGACGTACGGGGTACCGAGGGTGCCTCTGTGGAGGAACTCTTCCTCTCTCAGGAGGAGTCGTTTTCCGAGGCGCAGGCCCGCGCCATTGAAGAGAACAAATCGTTCGCCAAAACCGAGTTCTTCCGTTTCGACAGGCTGGGAACCTATCGCCTGCGCGTACTGCCCATCGCCCCGAGCCGGACGGATACTGTAGAGCGCCGCGGGTACGAGTATCCCGTCCGGCAGTTGCTGATGGAACTCCAGCGCCCCGCAGGCGGGGAGAAGACGCAGAGCATGTATGTCACCGTACCCCGTGCCACGGAGGCCGGCTATACGCTCGATCTCATCGACACCTACCGTCGTCTGGCCTCCGAGGCCGCCCGCACAGCAGGTGATGAGAAGCTCGCCGAAAAGATAGCGGGCGGCAGCTATGGAGGGGGTCTCAAATTCGGATACGGACATGCCATGTACGTCATCGATCTGAAGGAACGCGCCAAAGGACTGCAATTGCTCACGCTCTCGCACGCACAGTTCAAGGAACTCGACGAACGACGCTTCAAACTCTGGGAAAAGAAACTCCAGAAGAATCCCCAGCATCCGTGTCCCATCTCATCCGTGTATAGCGCCTATCCCGTGGAAGTCGAGAAGCGTCGCAATGGAGGCAAGACCGAATATTGCTTCTCCATAGACAACGAGTCCGACAATGAGGGCCTTTCGAAGGAAGAGCTCACGATACTCCTGAACAGTCCCCGCATTCCGGAGATCATCTATCGCTATACGCGCTACCATTTCGAGGCGACGCTCGTCTTCCTCACCCAGTGCGACACCCGCTACGGTCTACGCGTGATGCAGAGCTCAGAGATGACAGAGGCCGTGGAAACCTTCCGCGCCGAGATACCTAAAGAGGATACTTCATCGTTCAGCTTCGATCGCCGTACGAAAGAGGCACGCGAGAATGCAGCTGCCGGAGCCCTTACGCTCGAGGGCCTGTGCAACCGCTTCGAGGAGCTCCGGGCCAAGGGTTTGGGCGACAAAACCGAAGAGGGGCAAGAACTGAGGGCCATGCTCCGCAGTTTCATCGAGCAGGAGAAACTTCCGGTGCGCGTCACACGCTCGGCGACTAACGATGAGCTGCTCGACATGATCGAGGATGCCGTCGCAGACACGGCCGCGGCACAAGATGACCCTGAAGCCGCACCGGCAGCCGCCGGGATGCAGGAGGAGGTTTCTGCACCTCGCAGGCGATAAACATTCCTGACGTCGATTCTTTTCATCTTACGGGGGCGCACCGTGCGCACCCCTTTTTCAACGATTTGACTCATGACAAGAGATAAACGACCGTGCATGCTTCTGATGAACGACATGCACGTCTCCAAAAACGATATTGCCGAATTCGACCGTAACTGGGACGAAGCGCTGGCACTCTGTCGCGAGCGCAGCATCCGCGATATAGCCCTTGGCGGCGACCTTTTCCAAAGCCGCAGCGCGCAGACGCTCGACGTCCTGCTCGCGGTACACGACCCCCTGCTGCGTGCAGCCGGGGCCGGCATCCGTCTTACGATTGCCGAAGGCAATCACGACAAGGTGAATCAGGAAGACCTGCGCGGCTACTGCCACGTCTTCGACTGCCACCCTTCGGTCACGGTCGTAGACGACATCCTGACGCTCGATGACCCTGCGTGGGCGTTCTCACTACACATGATGGGCTATTTCCCCGAAGGCGGAAGCTTTACGTCGCGTCTGGCGGCCCTTGCGACGAGCGGTCTTGTGGAGGGCAAACTCAACTACCTCTATATCCACGAGGGCGTGAACGGAGCCCTCGCCACGGCAGCGCCGTGCGAGCTGCCGCCCCGCATTTTCGAACCCTTCGACCGTGTCTTCGCGGGGCATTACCACAATCGCGCCGTCGTGCCCGGCACCCGTATCGAATACGTCGGATCGAGCCGCCAGTTCAACTTCGGCGAGGATGAAGCCAAAGGCTATACCATCCTCTGCACGGACGGTTCGTCGGAGTTCGTGCAGAACGAGGCCAACATCCGCTATAAGGTCCTCGATACGTCGGCCGATAAGGTCGGCATACACCTTTTCGACCGCATCGACGAGCTGCGCGCCGACGTCCGCTGCCGCCTCAAGGTTCGTGTGCGGGCTTCGCAGACCGACACCGTGGACCGCCAGCGGCTGCTCGATGCCGGAGCCAACAAGGTCGAAGTCCTCAGCGACACCGCCCCGATACCGGCCGCGCCCGAGGAAGATGTGCTCGACAAATTCGACGGCGCACGCCTGCGCCGCGCTTACGAGGACTTCTGCGCAGGGAGAGGCATCGACGACGTGGAGCTCGGAATCGCTTACCTTAACAAAATAGACCGTACATCATGTGGTATCTGAAACATATCTCCGCAACCGATATATGCTCCTTCCGCACGCTGGACTATGCGCCGGCCGAAGGTACGACGACGCTCATATTCGGGCACAATGCCGACAACGAGTCGCAGCGCAGCAACGGAGCAGGCAAGTCGACGCTCATCGAAGCCATCACGCTCGGACTGACGGGTAGCCCCTTGCGCAAGGTCCGCGCCGAGGAGGTCGTAAACGATGCGGCCGAAGAGTGCCGTGTGACCCTTACGCTCGGCAACCGGGCCACGGGCGAGGAGATGCGCATCGAGCGTACCGTACCCCGCCGTGGTACGGCTTCGGTGCGATGCCTGCTCACGCAGGACGGGAAAACCGGAGAGGTAGCGCAGCCCAGCGTCGACGCCGCCAATCGCTACATCCTCGAACGGCTCGGCATCACACGCGAGGAGCTCTTCTTCGCATTCATTCTCTCGCGTCACCGTTATGCGGACTTCCTCTCGGCATCGGACCGGGAGAAAAAGGAGATCATCAACCGCTTCAGCGGCGGCGACAGCGTGGACCGTGCCATCGCCTCGGTCGGAGAAGACCTTGTGCCGCTGCAGGAGGAACTGCGGGCTGCGGAGCTGGAGATAGCCTCCATCGACGGGCGTATCGCAATGCTATCCGAGCAGATCGCTCACGAAGAGGAGTCCCGCAGCGAAAAGGAACTTTCTCGGAAACAGAAGATCGCCTCGATACATGAAACGATAGCCGCCAAGCGGAGTGCTGTGCGCGAGTGCGGCGAGGAGATCGCCCGTCAGGAGCGGTTCTTGTGCCGCATCGCCGAAGCCGAGGGTCGAGTGCAGAAGGTGGAGGACTCCGCAGAGCCGCTTGCGGCGTGTATGACCCGCGTACGGGAATTGCTCGCACCCCTGACAGATGCTCCGCTGACGGATTGGGGGCATGTGGCGGCGGACAAACACAAGGAGATAGAGACCTCCCGGGCGGAGATGGACAAGTGGACGCAGATCATAGCAGGAATAGGCCATAAGCTGGCCACGGCAGAGGTAGAACTTATCCTGCGGCGCAAAGAGTTCGACTGCTTCAAGGAGGAGGCTGCGGAGAAAGGCGTCGCACTGTGCGACCAAATGCGCAGCCTCGAAGAACGCCTTACACGGATGAATGCCGAAGTCGTGGAACTGCAGCGGCGCAAGCGTACCGTGACGGCGGCTGTAGAGACGCTCCACGCGCGTCTGGCAGGCGTGGTGGAGTGCCCTGCCTGCGCACATCGTTTTCTTGTAGCAGACGGTGCATTCGACGTGGCGGCGGCGCAAGGGCAGCTCGAAGGTCGCGAAGCGGAGCTCACACAGGTGAAGCAGGAACTTCAGGACAACGAACTCGAAGCCGAGAAGGTCGCGCAGATGATAACCGCCGTGCAGACCCGCACCCGCGAGCTGGAGGCCCTGCGCCGCGGCTGGGAGGAGCGTATGGCCAAGGCCACGCGTGCCGTAGACGCAGCGGAATACGAGATGGAGGGCGCGAAGTTCAATATGCAGCGCATCCGCGACCATGTCGCCGCACGTACCCGCGAGGTAGAAGATATGCGTCGTGCACTCTTCGACGAAGCATGCGACCGCCTCGTCGACCTTCGCAAGGCCGCGGAACGGTCGATCGATGAATGCCGCGAGCGTATGGCGGCAGCCGAAAGCTCCATAGAGACCTTGCGGCAGACGGCCGCCGAGCTCGAACATGCCACGGCATCGGAACTTGCGGCATCGCTCCGCAAATCGCTGAAAGAGTACCGGCGCCGAAACTCGGAACTGATGGCGCGGCACTCGCAGGCCGTGGAACGGCGTACGGCGCTGGAAACGCAGCAGCAACGTTTCGTGCTCTTTCGGACCTATCTGGCCAACACGAAGATAGAGGCTCTCGCAGGTATGATAAACCGCGTACTCGAAGACCTCGGCTCCGACCTGCGCGTGAATCTCGCAGGGTACACGACCCTCAAGAGCGGTGTCGTGCGCGAGAAGATCTCCGTCACGGTGATACGCGACGGAATGGATGCCGGCAGCATCCTGAAACTTTCCGAGGGGGAGCGGGCACGCGTGAACACCGCCTCGATCCTCGCCATGCAACGGCTGGTGAACGGCAATTGCCCCTACGGCGGAGGACTCGACCTGCTCTGCATGGATGAAATCCTTGACGCCGTGGACGCGGATGGACTTGCAAGCGTCTTCGCGGCGCTCAACAAGCAGTCCGTGACGGCGCTGGTCGTATCCCACGGACTCGTGCAGGAGAACTATCCTCACCGCATAACCGTCACGAAGGAGAATGGAGCTTCGCGGATCGAACGGCAGTAGACTCACACGCAGCCGCCGAACGCACCTCGCGTTCTACCGCACGCTCCGGAAGGCCCCTCTCCGAAACGGCATACGGTGCATCGTGGCGAGGATGTGAACTTCAACGCCCACAACCGCGACCTAAAGCAAGTCTCCGAGCTGCGGGGCATCCCGCTCTTCCTGCGCGAAGAGCGGAACCCGTTGCCCGTGGAGTGCGTGAACGCCGCCACAACTCAAGAAATGGACAGCGGGAGACGGACGGACCGACAAGAGCCGCCTGATCGCCGCATGCCGCAATGACTGCCGCTTTGCCCCTGCCTCGTATGACGGGGCCGATGCTTTTTTGCTCTCCCACGACCTCGTACGCAAGTACCGTCTGCCATAACAGGTCCGTGCACTCCTTATCCCGCCTGCGGGGCGGCTGTCTCGCCACTCCGTCCAGTTCCCATTTGATGCTAACCATAAGCCGACAGATCCCATGAAGATGAGTAATGACACAATAAGTCGGCCACGTGAAAGCACAACAGTCCCTGATTTCCCACATAGATACCGAACAGTCCGTACGTCAGCGCACGGAACTCTTCGAGCGCCTCATATTCCCCAACCGCAATCTCGTATATAAGATCTGCATGCGCTTCACATCGCGCTGGCAGGATGTCGAGGAGAACTACAACGAGTGTCTGGCGAATCTCTATCGCTACGTACACACCTACGACCCGGGGAAGAACCTTGCCAACTGGATATTCATTTGCTGCAAACGCCTGATATACGATCTGGACCGACGCAGGGCGGCATTCAAGACCTCGGACGACCTCGATCCCGAACACATCATCAGCCACCACGCCGAAGATACCGACCGTATGAGCGGCAACTGCATGGGACTCGATAACTACCGGGAGCTCTATAGCGACGACATCCTGCGGGCTCTCGACCGACTGAATCCCATATACCGGGAGGCGCTGCTCCTGCAGCAGGCCGGATACAAGCTCGAAGAGATCATGGAAATAACACACCGCAACGGCACGCTCCGTACACCGAATATCGAGACGGTCAAGAGCCGTCTGTTCCTCGCCAAACTGAAGATGCGCCAAATGATCGACCGCGATGGAAACAGCCGCAATGAGTAAGTGGGCCCTGCAACTCGTGCAGCTGCTCGCAAGTCGTTGCATAGACCCCGCATTCCGATTCCCCGCAGGTGCCGCGGCCCAGCATACGGTGGCGGCCTGCATGGAGGCGCTGGAGCGAGAGTTCGCGGGCGTGAGCCGTCAACGGATCGTAGACTTCTGCGTATGTCAGGTGTATGCCATGACCTTTTACAAGAAAGGGACGCTCCGGCAGCGGTGGCGCGTCGCCCACTCCTTCGGGGCCAAGGCGCTGGAACGATTCCGCCGCAACGAACAGAGGCACCGCTATTGGGAGGATCGCTGGCTCGCGCAGCACGGAATCGTGCGTGCGCAACTCGTGGAGATGCTCCGCGACCGCACGCAGCACCCGCTCGCGAAGTTCATATATCCCGAATACGAGGACCGCACCAAGCGCCGGCAGGCGGGCTCGGAGGCGGGGCTTTACATATGCACGCGGTCGACGCTCCTGTGGACGCCCTTCTCGCCCGTATGCCGTGCATGCGCCATGGCCGTTCAGTGCCGCACGCTGGAGCAGCGACGCTATCCGGAACTGCTGCGAATACGCGAAGAGCAATACGGGAAAGGAGGCGGCAGATGACGGCATCGCGCAACGCACTCTCGGCCGAGTATCTCTACGAACTCTACTCGACGGCCATACGCCACGAGGCCGTATGCGCCGTACTCGTAGCGCACATGCGGCGCGAGTACCTTCCCGACCGTACATTCCAACATATTCACGAGTTTTTCGTGAACCATTACCGGACCTACAAATCGCCGCCCTCATATGCCATGCTTGCGCAGACATTCGCCTCGGATTACGATGCACTGGAACTGGTGAACACTTTCCGTGAGTACGACGGAGAAAACAACCCCGAAGCGGTTGTCGACATGCTCGAAACGTACATCAAGGGTGTGCGTCTGCAGGCCGTATACTCCGAGGTGGGGAAACTCTACAACCAGAGCCGGCAGGCCGAGGCCGAAGCGAAACTCAAGGAATACGCCGAGTGGCTCGCGGGATTCACACTCAAGGATTCGGCATTCGTGGACGTGGTGAAGACCTTCGCCATGCGTTTTCATCGCAACCGCCGCCGTGAGGAGGAGCTGCAGGCATCGGGCGTGAAGCCCGTCACACGCTTTTATATTCCCGATCTGGACGAACTGAATGCCGGACGCAGCCTCCGCGGACAGCTATCGTGCATCCTCGCGTCGACGGGCGTGGGAAAGAGCCACATGGCAAAACATATAGGCTTGCGGGCCGACATCGACGACGGACTGCACGTGCTGCATTTCCAGCTCGAAGGTTCCGAAGAAGAGGCACTCAATGCATACAGCGGGGGACTCATAGCCCGCAACGCCTTCTATTTCGAGCGGGGGCATATCGCCGAGGTGGAGATGCGCCGCTTCGAAAAGGAGATCGAGCGCTATGCCGGGAGTATAACCGTACGGTCGTTCCCACGCTTCGCGGCACGCATATCTACTATCGATATCCGAAACGGCATCGCCGAATACCGCAAAATCAACGCCCGAACGCCCGACATCGTCATCATCGACTCGATGGACCTCTTGAACGACGCCTCCCGCCGCCAGTGGGGAGCCGAGCACGAACGCTCGAAGCGCATCGCCGTGGCGAACGACCTGAAGGACCTTGCTGCCGACGAGAATGTATGGATGGTCGTCACGTATCAGGCGACGATCGAAAACCGCGACTGGCTAAACGACGAGAACAACGTCCTCACGGAGTACAACTGCTCGGAGGCGAAGGGGCTCGCACGGCCATGCACCCACCTTATATCGCTAAATCAGTCCGCGGCCGAGCGCGAGGCCAACGTCATGCGTCTGCATGTGGCAAAGAGCCGGTTCTTTCGCAAGGGAGATACTTTTCGCATAGCCACGGACTATGACAACGAAACCTTTTACGATTCGGCAAGGACGCTGGGACTCAGACGGTAAATTCGGATGATGTTTGTTCTTGCCTTTCTTTCTCCATCGTTTGGTATTCCTTCAATAACACTTTTACCCGATGGTATGCAGAATCGTCTTTCCCTTCCCCTTTTTCGAACAACACGATATCCTCTCGATATACATCGTCGAGGATATCGTATTTCAGAAGTAATCGCACCATATCGAAACTCGATTTTTCCCATACCGCATTGAATACACCAAATGCCAACTCATAGCGGGATAATTGAGCACGATATAAATGTGCATAGTATGCTTTGTCCGTATCGTTGAGAGAAGATTGGTCGATAGTATTAAGGACATAATACATATTCCGGAAATATTGTCCGAGAAAATGTCCATTCTCTTCATAAAGTTGCCCGTACACTTCGGCAACAGCTTGGACTCTGTCTTTCGCTGATAGTTTATCGCTATAGGGGACTTCTATAAATTAAATCCCTGATTATAAGTTGCATAAGCGGATAAAAT
>ENA-OPCB01001788-OPCB01001788.1-human-gut-metagenome-genome-assembly--contig:-NODE-1788-length-12531-cov-2.459282_pt1 | contig 12531 bp, 9 predicted proteins | sample MGYA00241561_ERZ501473 | MGnify/ENA primary metagenome ERZ501473 (study PRJEB25962, sample SAMEA2042519) | human gut metagenome | biome: human gut; feature: human-associated habitat; material: faeces... | reverse complement strand
CATGTTCGTAACTACCATAACATTGAGAATTACCTGGATCGCGATATGTGACATAATCCCTGTCATAATCAGTGCTCCATACAGATCAGGTGCGTTCTGTGCAATAAAAAGCAGTCTGTAGATCAAAAGACCGAACAAAACCAGGATAATGATTGCTCCAAACACCCCAAGCTCTTCACAGATTGCTGACAGGATCATGTCGTTCTGCACTTCCGGTATTACCGTCTTTTGCACACCATTTCCCAGTCCTTTCCCGAAAAAGCCACCTGATCCGATCGCATATAGTCCCTGTACCGTCTGGAAAGAAATCGTTGACGCATATTTTTCCGGATTCAGCCAGGCAATGATACGTCTGAGTCGGAAGCTGGTGCTGTTCTCAAGAAGTCTTCCGAGGATATATGATCCCGCCACAAAAACAGCCAGCCCGCCGCCTGCAATCCACAGAAAAATCTTCTGCTTCTTATGTACGACAAAAAGGATACAGCAGGAAATTCCCATTACAATGATCGCAGAGCTTAGATTATCAGTCAGCACATAAACTCCCAGTGCTGCCAAACCTCCCCACTCCACAACTCCCAGCGATCCTTTCAGGGTGTGTACTTTATTCCCCATTCTGCAGATCAGGTATGGGATAAATATGATCACAGCGATCTTCATAATCTCTGCCGGCTGGAATGACTGGTTAGCCGGAAGCCGGAACCATCTTCGTGCACCATTTACCTCAATACCAAGTGGTGTAAATTTAACAAGTGCAAGAAGAAGCATGGATCCCCAGTAGCTCATTGCTGCATATTTGGAAAACATATGATAATCCAGGCGAGAAACCCACATCATCACAACAATACTTCCAAGTCCGATGAGGCCCTGCCTTTTCAGGAAGTACATCCCATCTCCGTATTCCGTTCGTGCTTCATAGGAACTGATACTGTATAGCATTACCAGTCCAAAACACATCAGAAATATAATAATCGCCAGAAGACTGTAATCAAAATAATGAACCGCCTGCTTTTTTACAGCCTTCCTTCGTCTGCTTTTAATTCTTTGTGCCATTTATTCACACTCCTACTTAAGCTATAACTACAAAGTCTATATCTTATAAAGTATACCATAATATCCCCCAGACGCACAAGCTTTCCGCACGAAAATAGAGCAGGCTAACTTCTATTCGATTTGTATACAAAAAAATGGTGCCGCTTCTTTGCGGCACCATCTTTGTTTTACCAGTTATTCTTTATTTTTTAGCAGCAACTGCTTCTTTGATCTGTTTGGTAAGTTCTGGTACGATCTTATTCAGATCTCCAACGATACCATAGTCAGCTACATCAAAGATCGGAGCTGTCTCATCTTTGTTGATTGCAATGATCAGATCAGATTCTTCCATACCTGCTACATGCTGGATCGCTCCGGAAATACCGATTGCAAAATATACCTGAGGACGAACTGTCTTTCCTGTCTGTCCTACCTGAAGATCTTTTGGTTTCCAGCCATTATCTACAACTGCACGTGAGCAGCTTACTTCTCCGCCAAGTGCTTCTGCAAGATCTTCCAGGATCTTGAAGTTTTCTGCACTTCCGACTCCACGTCCACCGGATACAAGAATCTTGGCATCCATGATATCAACCGTCTCAGATACAGATTTGACAACTTCCATAATCTCAACGTATTTATTATCCGGTGTAAATCCTGGATTAAACTCTTCTACATTTGCCTTTGCACCTTCGATCTTAGCGATCTTCTGCATAACACCAGGACGAACGGTTGCCATCTGCGGGCGGTTATCCGGGCAGGCGATGGTAGCGATCGTGTTTCCACCAAATGCCGGACGAGTCATAAGAAGCTGATTGTGCTTCTGCTCTTTTCCTGCTACCGGGTTGATCGGGAAATCACCGATCTCAAGCTGTGTACAGTCTGCTGTAAGACCTGTCTGTACTCTTGCGGATACTCTAGGACCAAGATCACGTCCGATTGCAGTTGCGCCGACTAACATGATCTCCGGTTTATATTTTTCGATAACAGATGCCAGTGCATGTGCGTATGGCTCTGTTCTATATTCTTTCAGTTCCGGATCATCTACTACGATTACTTTATCTGCTCCGTATGCTGCAAGCTCATCTGCAAGTCCTTTTACGTCAGAACCGATCAGAACGGCTGCTACTTCTGCATTTAAGTCTGCTGCAAGGTCTTTTGCTTTTCCAAGAAGTTCAAATGCGATTCCGCTCAGTTTGTTGTCTACCTGTTCAGCAAAGACATATACTCCCTTATATTCTTCTAAGTTCATGATATTCACCACTTTTCCTTCTTATTAAATGATATGTTTCTCTGTTAATTTTCCCATCAGGTAAGATACTGCTTCTTCCGGATCAAGAGTAACTTTTTCTCCTGCCCCTTTTCTTACTTTGTCAGATGCTTTCGCAATCTTTGTAGGTGATCCTGCAAGACCGATATTTGCATCATCCAGTGTAGTAAGATCAGCTCTTCCCCATGTTGTGATCTCAGCATCACAAGCATCGAAGATTCCGCCTGGTGTCATATAACGTGGTTCATTTAATTCTGAAAGTGCAGTGATAAGGCAAGGCATTTTTGCTTTCAGTACATGATATCTGTCTTCGAACTGACGCTGTACGATCACGCTGTCGCCTTCTACTTTGATATCCTGTGCATAAGAGATTACCGGGATGTCCAGATGTTCGGAAATCTGCGGTCCAACCTGTGCTGTATCACCATCGATTGCCTGACGTCCTGTGATGATCAGGTCATAATCGAGTTTACGGAGTGCTGCTGCGATGGTGCTTGATGTAGCCCATGTATCAGCTCCTCCAAGTACTCTGTCTGTTACAAGAATTGCCTTATCAGCTCCCATTGCAAGTGCTTCACGAAGCACATCGGCTGCTTTTGGAAGTCCCATTGTAAGTACAGTTACTTCTGCTCCATACTGGTCTTTTAATCTAAGTGCGGCCTCAAGACCTGCTTTGTCATCCGGGTTCATAATTGCAAGCATTGCAGCTCTGTTAAGTGTACCGTCCGGATTAAACTGAACTCCGCCTTTTGTATCCGGTACCTGTTTTATACAAACAACTATCTTCACGATTCGTACCTCCTATTTCAATAAGTTTCCAGAAATAACCATACGCTGAACTTCTGAAGTTCCTTCGTAGATTTCTGTAATCTTAGCGTCACGCATCATACGTTCTACATCATATTCTCTGATGTATCCGTATCCACCATGTAACTGAACAGCCTTTGTGGTAACTTCCATCGCTACTTCTGCTGCATAAAGCTTAGCCTGTGCAGCTTCGACAGAGTAAACTTTCTGTGTAGCTTTTGCCATGGCAGCTTTGTATACCATCATCTTTGCAGCCTCTACCTTTGTAGCCATATCTGCAAGCTGGAACTGTGTATTCTGGAACTGGCCAATCGTGCGTCCGAACTGTTTTCTTTCTTTTACATATGCGATTGTTCTGTCAAGTGCACCTTCAGCGATTCCAAGTGCCTGAGCGGCAATACCGATACGTCCGCCATCCAGAGTATGCATGGCGATGCCGAAGCCCTTGCCCTGTGCTCCAAGGAGATTTTCTTTTGGAATACGGCAGTCTTCAAAAATAAGCTCGTATGTTGAAGATCCACGGATACCCATCTTCTTCTCTTTGGTTCCGAATGTGAATCCCGGAGTGTCTTTCTCTACGATGAATGCAGAAATCTCTTTCATCTTTCTGCCACGTTTTTCAACAATACCTGTTACGGCGATAATGATGTAAACATCTGCTTCTTTACCGTTTGTGATAAAGCATTTTGATCCGTTTAATACCCATTCATCTCCGTCAAGAACAGCCTTCGTCTGCTGTCCCTGTGCATCTGTACCTGCCCCAGGTTCTGTAAGGCCGAAAGCTCCAAGCTTTCTTCCTGATGCAAGCTCCGGAACGTATTTTGCTTTCTGCTCCGGTGTTCCGTATGTCAGGATCGGGTCTATACAAAGAGAGGTATGCGCAGATACGATTACAGATGTTGTGGCACAAACCTTTGCAAGTTCTTCTACACACATTACGTATGTCAGTGGATCACATCCCTGTCCCTCGTATTCCTTCGGTACCGGAATACCAAGAAATCCATATTTCGCCATTTTTTCAACTGTTGCTCTTGGGAAAACTTCTGTCTCGTCCACTTCCTGTGCAAGTGGTTTTACTTCGTTTTCTGCGAATTCTTTAAACAGAGTTCTCGCCATTTCGTGTTTCTTATCTAATCCGAAATCCATTTATTCTTCCTCCATGTCTTTATTTAGAACATCCATTACTGTGCATCAACCGGAGTTTTTGTGCGGTCTGCATTGTATACATAGAATCCTTTTCCGCTCTTAACTCCAAGGTTTCCACCACGGACCATCTTACGAAGCAGCGGGCATGCACGATATTTGCTGTCGCCTGTTTCTGCATAAAGTACATCCATGATAGCAAGGCAGATATCAAGTCCGATGAAATCACCAAGCTCCAGAGGTCCCATTGGATGGTTTGCACCAAGCTTCATTGCTGCATCGATTCCTGCGATGTCAGATACACCTTCCATCTTGATGAAAGCTGCTTCATTGATCATCGGAACAAGGATACGGTTTACTACGAAACCTGCTGCTTCATTAACCTGTACAGGTGTCTTTCCGATTTCTTCTGCGATCTTCTTGATTGCATCTACAGTTTCAGCCGGTGTATTTACGCCTGCGATCACTTCTACTAATTTCATACGGTCTGCCGGGTTGAAGAAATGCATACCGATCATTGGACGTGTAAGTCCGTTGCCGATTTCTGTGATAGAAAGGCTGGAGGTATTTGATGCAAAAATGCATTCAGGTTTTGCGATCTTATCAAGTTCACTGAATGTAGTTTTCTTAACTTCCATGTTCTCAAATGCTGCTTCTACGATCAGATCACAATCTGCGCAGAGATCTTCTTTGAGTCCCGGAGTAATTTTTGCAAGAATTGCATCAACTGCTTCCTGAGTTAATTTTCCTTTCTGAACAAGTCTGTCATAGCCTTTAGCGATTTTAGCTTTTCCGCCTTCTGCCCATTCCTGTTTGATGTCACAGAGTGCTACTTCATATCCATCTACCTGAGCAAATGCCTTTGCAATGCCCTGTCCCATTGTTCCTGCGCCAATAATTCCTACTTTCATTGAAATTACCTCCATTTTATAAATTTAATTTTCCAGGGGAGAGTTAATTCTCCCCTTTATTAAACGAACTTATTTATTAAGGAAAGCTTCTACTTTTCTCTTTTCAAGGAATGCTGCCATTCCTTCTTTCTGGTCGTAGGATTCAAAGCATCCGCCGAAGAGTTTTTCTTCTACTACGATTGCCTCATCCATTCCCTTTTCAAGACCTTCATTGATTGCCTGTTTGCAGTGTCTTACTGCGATCGGTGCATTCTTTGCAATGCCTGCTGCCATCTTCTTTGCTGCCGGCATCAGTTCTTCCTGCGGATATACGGCATTTACAAGACCGATTCTGTAAGCTTCGTCAGCTTTGATATTTCTTGCAGTGTAGATCATCTGCTTTGCCATACCAGGTCCGACAAGTCTTGCAAGTCTCTGTGTTCCACCAAATCCAGGTGTAATTCCAAGGCCAACCTCCGGCTGTCCGAATACTGCATTGTCTGAACAGATACGGATATCACAGCTCATGGAGATTTCACATCCGCCACCAAGAGCGAATCCATTAACTGCTGCGATTACCGGAATCGGAAGTGTTTCGATCTTACGGAAAATATCATTTCCTTTCTTTCCAAAAGCTTCTCCCTCTTCTTTTGTAAGAGTACTCATCTCAGCGATATCTGCACCGGCTACAAAAGATTTTTCTCCTGCTCCTGTAAGGATCAGGCATCTGACTGCATCAAGATCAACACCGTCGATCGTTGCATCAAGTTCATCAAGAACTGCACTATTCAGTGCGTTCAGTGCCTTTGGACGGTTAATGGTAATAATTCCAACCTGTCCTTCTACTTCATATGTAATAAATTCCATCATCAACATCTCCTTTTGATCTGGTTTATTAATCACGTTCTACGATTGTAGCGCATCCCATTCCGCCACCGATACAAAGTGTTGCAAGACCTTTCTTTGCATCACGTTTCTGCATCTCATGAAGAAGTGTAACAAGGATACGGCATCCTGAAGCTCCTACTGGATGTCCGAGAGCAATTGCTCCACCGTTTACATTTACTTTATCCATGTCGAATTTCAGATCATGTGCTACTGCAAGTGACTGTGCTGCGAAAGCTTCGTTTGCTTCGATCAGATCCATATCATCTACAGAAAGCCCTGTCTTAGCCATTACTTTATTCGTAGCTGCAACCGGTCCGACACCCATGATAGATGGATCTACTCCGCCGAGTGCTCCTGCTACCCATGTTGCCATCGGTGTAACGCCGAGCTCTTTTGCTTTTTCTTCACTCATAACAACGATTGCTGCTGCTCCGTCATTGATGCTGGAAGCATTTGCTGCTGTTACAATACCATCTTTTTTGAATGCCGGACGAAGTCTTGCGATTCCTTCTGCTGTTGTTCCCGGACGCGGTCCTTCATCTGTATCAACTACGATGGTTTCTTTTTTCTTCTTCACTTCTACAGGAACAATCTCATCTTTGAATTTTCCTGCTTCGATTGCTGCGCAGGCTTTCTGCTGGCTTGCTGCTGCAAATTCATCAAGCTGTTCTCTTGTGAGTCCCCACTGTTCTGCTACATTCTCAGCAGTGATTCCCATGTGATAGTCATTGAATGCATCCCAAAGTGCGTCATTTACCATTGTATCAATCATCGGTGCATTACCCATTCTGTATCCATAACGTGCGTTTTTCAGTGCATATGGAGCCATAGACATATTTTCCATACCGCCTGCTACAACGATATCAGCATCTCCTGCCTGGATCATCTGTGCAGCCATGTTCACACAGTTAAGTCCGGATCCGCAAACAACGTTAACCGTAACTGCCGGTGTCTCGACCGGAAGACCTGCTTTTAAAGAAGCCTGACGTGCAACGTTCTGTCCAAGACCTGCCTGGATTACACAACCCATATATACATGATCAACCTGTTCCGGAGCAACACCTGCTCTATTTAAAGCTTCTTTGATAACGATAGATCCTAATTCCGGTGCCGGAGTTGTAGAAAGAGCTCCACCCATACTTCCGATTGCTGTACGACACGCACCTGCTAACACGATTTTCTTTGCCATCACTTTTTCCTCCTTTTACATCTTAATGGTAAGTATCACTTCTTATTAGATATATACTGTTTTACTTTCCGTTTTTAAGATTTTCGCAAGGGACTTTTTTGTCCTCTTTTTTTAATATACTACCCATTTCCCGTTCTGTCAAATATTTATCAATCATTTTTTATCATTTAATTTTCTTTTAACATTTTCACCAACATTTTTTCACAATACATCTGCATTATTCGTCATTTCCAACACACCACTTTTATATTGACCTTTCCCAGATATGGTGCTACACTTAAGATTGTTAAAAATTATTCAACCAGAATACTATAATTAAATTATGAATGAGAAGGTGTGAAAATGAGCAAAAGTTTTGAAGAATTAATCTCAAAAGCAAATCAAAAAACCTTAAAGAAAGTCTCTGTTTCCAACGCACAGGATGAGCCGGTACTGCAGGCTGTCAAAGCTGCAAAAGAGCAAAATATCGCAACAGCCATCCTTGTCGGTGATGAAGCCAAGATCCGCGAGATTGCCGCTTCTATTGATATGGATCTGACAGATTTCGAGATCATCAACGAGCCTGATACCGAAGCAGCTGCATTAAAGGCTGTTGAGCTTGTACACAACGGCAAAGCTGATATCCTTTTAAAAGGATTGCTTGAAACGAAGACATTCTTAAAGAGCGTATTGAATAAAGAAGTCGGACTTCGTACCGGAAAGATGCTTTCCCATGTATGTGTATTTGAGATTGAAGGCATTAACCGTCTTCTGTTCTTCACAGACGTAGCTTTCAATACATATCCAACCCTTGCAGATAAAGTCAATATCATCAACAATGCAGTAGAAGTCGCACATGCATGTGGCATCGAATGCCCGAAGGTTGCTCCTCTGTGTGCAGTTGAGACAGTGAATCCAAAGATGCAGCCAACAGTCGATGCCGATAATCTCACCAAGATGTACGAGGGTGGCGATTTCAAAGGATGCCAGATCTACGGACCACTTTCCATGGATCTTGCGATCGATCCGGAAGCAGCTGTTCACAAAGGTGTGACTAATCCAGTAGCCGGACATGCTGATATTCTCCTCTTCCCGAATATCGATGCAGGAAATATCACATATAAGATTCTTGTCCGCACTGCAAAGGTCAAGATCGGTAACGTACTTGTCGGAACAAGCGCTCCGGTTGTACTTACATCACGTTCTGATGATTTCCAGACAAAACTGAATTCTATCGCTCTTGCGACCGTAATCGCAGGATCGATCACAGACTAAGGAGGATCTTTTTATGAGCTATAAAATTTTAGTAATCAACCCGGGATCTACTTCTACCAAGATCGGTGTGTACGAAGACGAAACTTTGTTATTCGAAGAAACACTCCGTCATTCCACCGAAGAGATTGCAAAATATGCAACCATCGTTGACCAGAAAGATTTCCGTAAAGAACTGATCGTAGATATTCTCGCAAAGAACAGCTTCGACATCAAATCTCTGAATGTTGTAGTAGGACGAGGCGGACTTTTAAAACCGATCCCAGGTGGAACCTATCCAGTATCTGACGCACTTCTTGCTGACTTAAAAGCAGGTGTGCAAGGACAGCATGCATCGAACCTTGGAGGCATCCTTGCCCGCGAAATCGGTGATGAAATCGGAGTTCCTTCTTACATTGTTGACCCGGTTGTTGTCGATGAGATGGAACCTGTTGCAAGATATTCCGGAATCCCGGAACTTCCGCGTATCAGTATCTTCCATGCACTGAATCAGAAAGCTGTCGCAAAACGCTACGCCAAAGAACAGAATGTATCTTATGATTCCCTGAATCTTGTAGTTGTACACATGGGCGGCGGTGTATCTGTCGGTGCTCATAAAAATGGCAAAGTTGTCGATGTCAACAACACGCTTGACGGAGACGGACCTTTCTCACCGGAACGTTCCGGCGGTGTACCGGCAGGCGCACTCGTAAAAATGTGTTTCTCCGGTCAGTACACACAGGCTGAAGTATATAAAAAGATCAACGGGAAAGGCGGTCTTAACGGATACCTTGGAACCAACAACATGCGCGACGTTGCAGAACGTGCCTTTGAAAAGGGTGACAAAGAAGCAGCCGGTGTATTCCACGCATTCACTTACCAGGTTGCCAAAGAAGTCGGCGCCATGGCAGCCGTACTTAACGGCAAAGTAGACCAGATCCTTCTCACCGGCGGTATCGCATACAGCGATTATGTAACATCCGAGATCAAGGAAAAAGTCGGATTCATCGCCCCAATCACCGTCTACCCGGGTGAAGATGAACTCCTCGCCCTCGCTCAAGGCGCTCTCCGTGTATTAAACGGCGAAGAAAAACCTCTGGTATTAATTTTTTTCAAAGCCCTAAAACATGCAAAACGCATATATCTCATCGTAGAAAAAAGTCTGGCACACCTCGCCAGACTTTTTTAGTTACTACGCTTTTATTTAATAATGTCAATAGCTTCGAGGGACAAATCGGGCAAAAGATAATGCGTCTATTCGTCTTTTGTGCAATGGAGATGAAACCAAAAAATCGTGGAAGCCTCTGCTGAACACGATTTTCGCTTTAGGGGGTTCATCGGAATGGTTTGCACAACTAGAATAGACGCATTATCTTTTGCCCAATTTGTCAACACAACCTAAATCATTCAAAAAAAGAGCGGACACTAAAAAAGCATCCACCCTTTTTTTCTATCCCTAATCTCTTTTAACTACAGCAGAGCATCCCATTCCGCCACCAACACAAAGTGTTGCAAGTCCTGTATGTACATCTTCTTTCTGCATCTCATACAACAAGCTTACAAGGATTCTTGCACCTGAGCAGCCAACCGGATGTCCGAGAGCAATGGCTCCACCATTGACATTCAGCTTACTAAGGTCAAATCCAAGATCTTTTCCAACTGCTACTGACTGTGCTGCAAATGCTTCGTTTGCTTCGATCAGATCAAAATCTCCGATCTCCATTCCCAGCTTCTTCATAACCTTACGTGTTGAATAAACCGGTCCGATTCCCATGATTGCCGGATCACATCCTGCGAGTTCTCCGCCGATCCATGTTGCCATAGGTGTTACGCCAAGCTCTTTTGCTTTTTCTTCGCTCATAACGATAAGTGCAGCTGCACCATCATTGATTCCAGATGCGTTACCTGCTGTAACCATACCGTCTTTCTTAAATGCAGGACGAAGTTTTGCAAGACCTTCTTTTGTGATTCCTTTACGAGGACCTTCATCTGTATCTACAAGAATCGTTTCTTTTTTCTTCTTCACTTCGACCGGAACAATCTCGTCTTTAAATTTACCTTCTGCCATTGCTTTTTCACATTTGTTCTGAGACCATGCTGCAAATTCATCCAGTTCTTCTCTTGTAAGTCCCCACTGTTCGCAAATATTTTCTGCTGTGATTCCCATGTGATAATTATGGAATGCATCGGTCAGACCATCCTTGATCATAGCATCTTCGATTGTCGCATTTCCCATACGATATCCATAACGTCCGTTTCTCAACATGTACGGAGCCATTGTCATATTTTCCATACCACCTGCAACGATGATATCTGCATCTCCAGCTGCGATCAGCTTCGCTGCAAGGTTTACACAGTGAAGACCGGATCCACAAAGTACGTTGATAGTTGTTGCCGGTACTTCATTCGGGATTCCTGCATATACAGCTGCCTGACGTGCCGGGTTCTGTCCGTTGCCAGCCTGGATAACATTTCCCATATACACTTCGTCAACCTGATCCGGAGAAACGCCCGCTCTTTTGAGAGCTTCTTTGATTACGATCGTTCCAAGTTCTACAGCCGATGTATTTGCAAACTGTCCGCCCATTACACCGATTGCTGTACGACATGCTCCTGCTAAAACAACTTTTCTTGCCATGATAAAAATCCTCCTTTATTTTGTAAATCACCTGATGTTTTTATTATAATCCTCTAAAAAACAGAATTCAATAGATGCTTGATATTTTTTTAACATTTTTTATGTTCTATTCCAGGTACATGCCTCAATTCGATTGAGAGATTTCTTGATAAATGTTAAGCTTTTCTCGGTGTTTATACTTATTGACACTCACATCATTATTATGTTTTTTTCAAAAAAACAATTTTGTCATTGACATTTATATAGCAATTTGTTAAATTAAAGTTGCTCATATGACTGACGGAAGTGGAATGAACCACAGGGAAATATGAGGATTTGATTATTTAGCCGACCGTCTGGGCGATTCAGCTCAGATGCCGGCTTTTTTTACGCATTTTTATAAGATTATCATAAATCAGGGCTATATAAAAGGCGTAAACATCCATCGGTTCTTCTAGCTGAACCTTTTCATATGTCTGGAATTTGCCAGAACTTTCCGGGCATAAACCGCAGCAACACAGTGTATAATAACCGGGTCATAGGTACTATGGCTCACCCACAAGAAGGAGGAATAACCAAATGATGCAGAAAGAACAATGGCAGGGATTTAATGGACGAATCTGGAAAGAAGAAATCAACGTTCGTGATTTTATCCAGAACAACTACACACCTTACGAGGGAGATTCTTCATTCCTTGCAGACCCGACCGAAGCAACAAACCAGCTCTGGGGCAAGCTTCAGGAACTCCAGAAAGAAGAACGTGCAAAAGGCGGCGTTCTGGATATGGAAACAGAAGTGGTATCTTCTCTTACCGCTTACGGTCCAGGTTATATCTGCGAAGAACTGAAAGATAAAGAACAGGTTGTGGGTCTTCAGACTGACAAACCTTTAAAACGTGCATTTATGCCATATGGTGGTATTAACATGGCAGAGCAGGCTTGTACTACTTACGGATATCAGCCAAGTGAAAAATTGCATGAAATTTTTACAAAATATCATAAAACTCATAACGATGCGGTATTTAGTGCATATACGCCGGAAATGCGTGCCGCACGACGCAATAAGATCATCACAGGACTTCCAGATACATATGGGCGTGGACGTATCGTTGGTGATTATCGCCGTGTTGCACTATATGGAATTGATTATTTGATTGAGAAAAAGGAAGAAGATCTGGCACTTTGTGGCGATGGTACAATGCTGGATCATATCATTCGTCAGCGTGAAGAATTAGCTGATCAAATCAAGGCTTTAAAAGGCATGAAAGAAATGGCTGCTGCCTATGGCTATGATATTTCTGGACCAGCTAAAAACGCCAAAGAAGCTGCACAATGGTTATATTTTGGATATTTAGCTGCAATTAAAACACAAAACGGTGCAGCTATGAGTGTCGGACGTATTTCTACCTTCCTTGATATTTATTTTGAACGTGATCTAAAAGCAGGAATCTTAACAGAAAGTCAGGCACAGG
>ENA-OPCB01001787-OPCB01001787.1-human-gut-metagenome-genome-assembly--contig:-NODE-1787-length-12550-cov-2.966387_pt1 | contig 12550 bp, 10 predicted proteins | sample MGYA00241561_ERZ501473 | MGnify/ENA primary metagenome ERZ501473 (study PRJEB25962, sample SAMEA2042519) | human gut metagenome | biome: human gut; feature: human-associated habitat; material: faeces... | reverse complement strand
TTGCCTTTTAAAGCGTGACAGACAGGTGTCAGTAAAGATGCCATTCCATAGATCGGAAACATCCAGATAGATGTATTTCCCGTTAATTTCGGATTTTCATTTTTTAATGAATGAAGACCGGTGAATAAGATTTCCATGCACCAGCCACAGGTTCCGCAAGTTAAAAATTTATTCTTCATATAGGAGAGTATGGGTCAGAATAGTAGATTTTATGCAAAAAATGTATTATAATGCAACAAGACCGAATAAAGAAGGAGACGATATTATTGGAAACATTAGAGGAACTGAGAGTAAAGTTAGATGAGATTGACGATCAGATTGTAAATTTATACGAACAGCGTATGGATATCTGTGCCCATGTGGGTGAATATAAGATTCAGACAGGGAAAAAGGTGCTGGACAGACAGAGAGAAAAAGAGAAACTGGAGAGCGTAGCCGGTAAGGCTTCTAATCCATTCAATAAAAAAGGAGTTACAGAGCTGTATGAACAATTAATGTCTATGAGCCGGAAGCTTCAATACGAACAGCTTGTAAAGGCGGGGGCACTTGGAAGATTGCCATTTATTCAGGTGGATTCGCTGGACGTTGACCAGGCAAGAGTTGTATTTCCGGGAACAGAAGGAGCTTACAGCGAAGCGGCAATGAAATGTTATTTTGGTGAAAAGTGTAATAGCTTTTATGTAAAAACATTTCGTGAGGCGATGGAAGCCATCGAGGATGGCGCAGCAGATTTTGCCGTTCTTCCAATTGAAAATTCCACCGCAGGTGCAGTGGACGAGATGTATGATCTGTTGGTTGAATTTGAAAATTATATTGTGGGCGAAACGGTGATTCCGATTCGCCATACACTGTCCGGCCTTCCGGGAGCTTCTCTGGAAGAAGTTAAGACTGTGTATTCCAAAGGTGTGGCACTTATGCAGGCAACACATTTTCTGGATGCCCACAGCAGCTGGCAGAGAATCAATGTGGCAAATACTGCGATCGCGGCAAAGAAGGTGGTAGAGGATCAGGATCCTTCCCAGGCGGCAGTGTGCAGCGTGTACGCGGCAAAGGTTCACGGCCTTCAGGTGCTTGCAGACAATATTAATGATAACGAACATAATTCTACACGTTTTATTGTAGTGACCAACCAGAAAATCTTCTTGAAACATGCCTCGAAGATCAGTATCTGTCTGGAGGTATCCCATGAAAGCGGCTCACTGTACCGTGTGTTGTCACATTTTATCTACAATGATCTGAACATGACAAAGATAGAATCAAGGCCTATAGAAGGAAGAGACTGGGAATACCGGTTTTTCATTGATTTTGAAGGAAATATGGCAGACGGCGCAGTGAAAAACGCAATCCGGGGGCTTCGTGAAGAATGTAGAAATCTTCGAATCCTTGGAAATTATTAGCAGGATGGAAAGGATGGGACAGCGATGAGAACGAATGAATTGATGCTATATAAACATATGGAAAATGGTCAGATTCTGGAAGACATGACATTTCTTATGGATCACTATGACAATGAGTATTATAATGCAGAGGACTTGAAAGGTCTCTTGTTCGAGGTGGTCAATGAACTGTTGGAAATGACAGTCAGTCATGGATTTGAAGGAAATCTGTGGCACAACTATCTGACATACCTGCTTGCGACCCATGAAAATGCTTACAGTACCTCCTGTGAGATTACCGGAGAGGTAGAAGGAAGCATTAATTTTGCAGCACTTCATGATTTCGTTATTTTTAAAGAATTATTCGATTATGATTTTACATCTATGGAAGAAGAGCTGGGAGCGGACTGCCTTGATATGATTCGGCATTATGAGGGGACAAGTGGTCACGGGAAGGTGTTTAATAAGCGTATTCGTGACCGAATCTGTGAACTTAGCAGACATCTTGCGAGAAGTGCCTCACCGGAAGAATTCAAAGAGATCGTGACCGGATTTTACAAGGAATTCGGCGTGGGAAAGCTTGGCCTTCATAAGGCATTTCGCATAGAACATACAGAAGAAGGAGCCAGAATCGTTCCGATTACAAAGATTGCACACGTACACCTTGATGATCTTGTAGGGTATGAGCTTGCGAAGAAAAAACTGATAGATAATACGGAGGCGTTCGTTGCAGGAAAGCGGGCAAATAACTGTCTGCTGTTTGGTGATGCGGGAACCGGAAAATCGACATCGATCAAAGCAATCCTGAATCAATATTACGATCAGGGACTTCGCATGATTGAAGTGTACAAGCATCAGTTTCAAGATCTGAACGACATCATTGCACAGATAAAAAACAGAAACTACAAATTTATCATCTATATGGACGATCTGTCTTTTGAGGAGTTCGAGATTGAATATAAGTATTTAAAGGCTGTCATTGAAGGAGGTCTGGAACGAAAACCGGATAATATTCTGATCTATGCAACTTCAAATCGAAGACATCTGATCCGAGAAACTTTCCGTGATAAGGAAGACCGGGATGAAGAACTTCATACAAATGATACCGTACAGGAAAAACTGTCGCTGGTTGCAAGATTCGGTGTGACAATTTACTTCGGAAAGCCTGCAAAGAAAGAATTCCAGGAGATTGTCAAAACACTTGCACAGAGAAATGAACTTGCTATTCCGGAGGAAGAACTTCTGTTGGAAGCAAATAAGTGGGAATTAAGCCACGGCGGGCTGTCCGGAAGAACCGCACAGCAATTTATCGATTATCTGATGGGAACGAGATAGAAAGAACATGAAGAAAGATTTGACACAAGGGAAGGTACAAAAGACACTGCTTGTATTTGCAGGTCCCATGATTGTTGGGAACCTGCTTCAGCAGTGTTATAATATTGCAGACACACTGATTGTGGGAAGATATCTGGGAGCAGGGGCGCTGGCGGCTGTAGGAACAGCTTATAGTCTCATGACCTTTTTAACTTCCATTTTAATTGGACTGTGTATGGGGTGTGGGAGTATCTTCTCTTATTATTATGGAAAAAAAGATGACGCGAAGATGCAAGAGAGTATGTTTACCTCTTTCTTATTCGTAGGTGTGATCGCCATTGTTATGAACGTAACTGTATTTGCGGGGATTGATGTTATCTTGAAGATGCTTCAGATTCCGGCAGATATATATGGGATTATGAAAGAATATACATGGGTGGTATTCTGGGGAATCTTTTTCGTATTTCTCTATAATTTTTTTGCATTTCTTCTCCGGGCAGTGGGAAATTCCCTGACTCCGTTATTGTTCCTTGGCGCGGCATCTGTCTTAAATATTGTGCTGGATTTACTCTTTGTTGTGAGCTTTGATATGGGAGTTTCCGGCGCGGCGTGGGCAACTGTATCGACTCAGATGCTGGCAGGCATCGGCATTTCAGTATATACGTGGGTGAAAGAACCAAGCCTTCGGTTCTTCCGCGTGAATAAGAGGGAATTTTCTAATGAAAGATGGCGGAGGATGAAAGCTTCGCTGCCGGAAGTGATGCGTTTTTCGCTGGCAGCCAGTATCCAGCAGTCGGTAATGAATTTTGGAATCTTAATGATCCAGGGACTGGTGAACAGCTTCCGTTATGGCAGCATTCGCAGCGGCGGTCAAAATTGATTCGTTTGCCTATATGCCGGCACAGGAATTCAGCAATTCCTTCTCAATCTTTACTTCCCAGAATTCCGGGGCAGGAGATAAAAAAAGAGTCCGAGAAGGAGTACGCACCTCTGTAAAACTGTCCATCAGCTTCTGTCTGGTGGTATCGGTGTTGATCTTTATCTTCGCGAAGTATTTGATGATGATCTTTGTGCATCCTGAAGAGACGGAAATTATCCGGATCGGTGTAGAGTATCTTCGAATCGAAGGAAGTTTCTACTGCGGTATCGGGCTTCTGTTCCTGTTCTATGCTTACTATCGTGGAATCGGAAAGCCGGAGATGTCCGTAGTGCTCACAGTGATCTCACTGGGAACCCGTGTGGCGCTTTCCTATGCACTGGCTCCAATCCTGGGCGTGCGGGTAATCTGGTGGTCCATTCCCATCGGATGGGCGCTGGCAGACCTTACGGGGGGAGTATATATGAAGAAGTTGGTGAAGAAAAGTAAATAAAAAGTTATGGATTGACCAAATGGGATGTATTTAGTACAATCCTGTCTTTGACAGTTAAGTAGATTAAAACACCTCGCAAACCCAGTGTTTATGCTGGTTGCGAGGTGTTTTGCTCTCGTTTTGAAGTATGGTAATTTATTTCCTACCCTTACTTTTTTTCTGAATCGTTTTCATCTGACTTTTCGTAATGAACTGAAAGTCTGTTTCAAAACCGCACACTGAATGCAAAGTATCGGTTAATTTATCCCGTGTATACAGAGGCATGAATCCCTGTTCCTGTACATCAGCAAAATTCATGGTTTTGAGTTTGTCCAAAATCGTTTCGCAAGTATAAATGCTTCCTAAACTCTTTTCCAGATAACGGTAGATGGCTAATGAAAGAAAACATATCAAAAAATGTGCTTTGATGCGTGTTTCATCTTGAAGATATACAGGTCTGGCTTCAAAATCGGTTTTCATGATGCGGAAACATTCTTCGATTTCCCATCGTCCCTCACTTACTTTCAAGATATCTTTTACATCATCGTCCAGCAGATCTGTTGTTACTGCATACAGTCCATCATAAAGTGCTTCGTTTTCAATCTTATCTGTATCCAGATAGTTTTCAATCTTTGCAATCTCACCATCTTCAGTAACAGTGGTCTTCCCGATAAATCTGGCTGGATCGTTTGGATTTCTTCGTTCTTTTTTTATCTTTCCGGATTTGAGCATTTTTTCAGCACGCTCCACCTGAGCATCACGTATCGCTTTCTGATATTTGGCATATTTAGGAGAGTATGTGATGATAAGACGTTGGTGCAGGGAATGCGGGGTATAAGGCTCATCCTTATAATATAATCCAGTATCGTCTTCTGGGATCTTTGAAAGATCAACCGGTGAATCATCTGTGACACGCTTAAAGCTTGTCTTATCCAAAGCCCATTTTTTATCCTCTTTATTTAACTTTTTAATAGACTGAGTAACAATAAATGCCCGTTCTCCTGCATGATTAATTCTTTTAATGGATTCTGAACCAAGCCCTGCATCGCTACAGTAGATAAATTTAGTGCAGCCAAAATCCTGAAGCACTTTTTCTTCCAGAGGTTTTAATGAAGTCTGTTCATTTGCATTTCCTGGAAAAAGCGAGAAAGCAAGAGGGATGCCGTCTCCATCCATAAACATTCCCATCTGTATGATTGGATTTGGACGGTGTTCTTTGCATTTACCGTATTTTTTGTCACCATCTTCCTGCTCAATCTCAAAGAAATAGTTTGTACAATCATAATAGAGTATCTTATCATTTCTCTTTCCAAGAAGATGACTGTTTTTGTATACCTCGGCTTGAATAAAATCACATTCATTTCCTAATACATCAAGAGCCCGATATATGTCATGCAGCTGATAGGAAGGTTTTTCCAAAAATTCAGAAGCTACTTTAAATGAAGAACGTTTGCTTACCGGTTCCAAAATCCTGGCATAAATCAGGTCAGAAAGAATGGCATTGATATCATATTTGAATTTATGTTTGTCCCGAAGCTTTCGACAAGCCTTATCAAGATGAAGACGATAGTAAAAAGCCTGCGGAAAAAGATATCCTCCCCGATAAAAGACCTGCTGATTATAATCAAGCTTTTGGTCAGCATGAAAAGTTATTTGAACAGATTTAGTCTGTTGCTCTTTTTTGTATTTTATTGTTTCCAATCTGGCTTCTTCCCTAGCCCATTCCATAACATCATCACGAGTCGGCCCGTGTTCAGGAAGTAAATCTTTGAGTGTTCCAAGTTTACGAACAATCACAGAAGTACTAACCCCTTTGTTGTTGATGTATCCTTTCGAAATATAAAAGGATTCTGAATTTTTTGATTTAGATGTCGTAACTCGCATAAAAAAACCTCCATACCTTATTTTACCATATATTGCTATAAAATACAATAGAATAAAACAATAAATTTGACACAAAAAAAGCAGGTTTTATGCGACCTGCGAACACTTTTTTTAATATTTAACTGTCAAACTCCCGAGTTGTTTTCATAAATGTCATCCGCGAGAATCGATAATAGAAGAATAGCCCTCCGTTGAAGTATATTAGGATTATGAAAACCGAATAGTTTGCACAAGTATAACACAGAGTATATAATAGAAGAAATATAAGACGGAAACGGAGGGCATAAAATTGGAAAGAGTAAATCGTTGGAAAACATACACCAATGAACAGTTGGAGGAAGTGGAAAAAGTCAGCAGCCGCTATAAGAGCTGTCTGGATGCCGGAAAGACAGAGAGAGAAAGCGTCAGTCTTGCAGTTGATATGGCGAAAGAAGCCGGATACAAAGATCTTGCGGAATATGTAAAAGAAAATGCAGAACTCAAATGCGGTGATAAAGTATATGTCAATCAGATGGGGAAAGCACTTGCTCTGTTTCAGATAGGTGAGGAACCATTGGAGAGAGGAATGAACATTCTCGGAGCTCATGTGGATTCTCCGCGCTTGGATGTGAAACAGAATCCTCTGTATGAAGAGTCAGAGCTTGCATATCTTGATACACATTACTATGGCGGAATTAAAAAATATCAATGGGCAGCCATTCCGCTTGCGCTGCATGGAACAGTGGCAAAAAAGGACGGTACGACTGTGGATATCACAATCGGAGAGAAAGAGGACGATCCGGTACTTGTAATCTCTGATCTTCTGATTCATTTGGCAGGAGAACAGATGGAGAAAAAAGCCAGTGTTGTGATTGAAGGAGAAGTTCTGGATGTACTGGTGGGTTCAAGACCGTTGGTGGAAGAGGAGAAGGAAGAAGAAAAGAAAGAGAAGGATTTAGTAAAAGCAATGATTCTCCGCTACCTGAAAGACAACTATGACATGGAAGAGGAAGATTTCCTTTCGGCAGAATTAGAAGTGGTTCCGGCTGGAAAGGCGAGAGATTGCGGACTTGATAGGAGTATGATTCTTGCTTACGGACAGGATGACAGAATCTGCGCATTTACGTCTTTATTTGCCATGTTGGAAGTGAAGAATCCAAGACGTACAAGCTGTTGCCTTTTAGTGGACAAAGAGGAGATCGGAAGCGTGGGCGCGACCGGAATGCATTCCAGATTTTTCGAAAATGCAGTAGCAGAGATCATGGCTTTGACCGTTGGAGAATCTGATCTGAAAGTGAGACGGGCACTCCAGAATTCTTATATGCTGTCTTCCGATGTGAGCGCAGCGTATGATCCAATGTTTGCCGGTGTATTTGAAAAGAAAAATGCAGCATTTTTCGGAAACGGTCTTTGCCTTAATAAATATACCGGAAGTCGTGGAAAAAGTGGTTCCAGTGATGCAAATGCCGAGTATATTGGGAAATTAAGAGGCGTCTTTGACGGAGCAGACGTAGCTTTCCAGACAGCAGAGCTTGGCAAAGTGGATAAAGGCGGCGGAGGAACGATCGCCTATATCATGGCAAATTATGGAATGAATGTCATTGACAGCGGTATGGCAGTGTTGTCTATGCATGCGCCTTGGGAAATTGCAAGCAAGGCGGATATTTACGAGGGCTACCGCGGATACAAAGCATTTTTAGAGAAAATGGAGTAGAGGTAAGCGAAAGAGATCGAAAGCACTTGACTGTAAACAAGGTTTATAGTTTATGATTTCCTTAACAAGGAAAGGCAGGTGTTAGATATGACGATACAAGAAGTAGAAAAGCTTGCAGGAATGACAAGAGCCAATATCCGTTTTTATGAAAAAGAAGGACTGATCACACCGGAACGAAACGAAGCGAATAACTACAGGGAATATAGAGATTCGGATGTAGAGGCGCTTCGCAAGATTAAATATTTGCGAATGCTGGGAATATCGGTGAAGGATATTAAAAGAATTATTGAGAAAGAATTAGAGCTTCCTGAGGCAGCAGAGTGCAGACTAGAAGAATTAAAAGAAGAGAAAAAGAATCTGGAAGAGATCGAGTGGATGTGCCGGTATATCAGACAGCATAATATACAGTATGAGACGATGAACAGTGAAATGTTCGGAGAGAAGATGGGACGTCTTACGGAAGTATTCAAAGATGTGCTAAGTATGGACACGGAGAAAGAATATATTACAGTGCGTCAATTAAATCGGACCATAGGGCTGATTTTAATCTATGGATTTGTTTTAAGCGCTGTGTTAAGTTTCTTCTTTGGAAATATATTCCGAAGTGGACGTTTCACATGGCTTTTCGCGGCGTGGTGTATCATTTCTATTGCGACAGAGCTGGTCTTTCAATGTACATCAAAGCTTGGAATTCAATTTGTATTGTTCCAGATATTAGCGCTCCTTCTGGCGCCTGCTGTCCACGCATTTATCGGAATGGGTGTCATGGGGCTTCAAGTGATAACGAAGGAACAGGTGGCGCTGGAATTTCTGCTGATTGCAATCTTCTTGCTTCTGATATTGTTGATCAGTATGAAGAAGAGAGAGTTTTTGCGAAACTACAGAAATACAGCAGTGGCTGCGCTGCTATATAGTGCGCTGGCAGCAGTTGGTCTGTATTTTTCTATATGCAACAGGAAAGCATTTTTGATACTCACTGTAATCTTAATATTGGTGAATGTATTTACAGGCTTCGGTTGGGTATCTGCGAATTTGAACAAAGAAAATTATACTCGCTTCTATGCAGTCACATCGGCAGCCAGTATGTTTAACATCGTGTCACTTCTTCTTAGCCAGCAGGGCAGAAATATGCAGGGTGGAAGATGGAAGGATGCAAATGCTGTAGCTGGAAGAAAAAGATAGTTTCTTTCCTCCTGCTTGTATGATAGAATATAAAAAGTGAGAGTTCATACAAGTAGGAGGAAATCAAATGGAAAATCAGAGAATTATTCAAGTTGAGGATAAAGTACCTTTTAAGCTACTGCTTCCTCTGAGTATTCAGCATATGTTCGCAATGTTTGGAGCGTCTGTGCTGGTACCGTTTATTTTTGGTATCAATCCGGCAATCGTGTTATTCATGAACGGAGTTGGTACCTTAATTTTTATCGCGGTGACGAAAGGACAGGCTCCGGCTTATCTTGGCTCCAGTTTCGCGTTTCTTGCTCCGGCGGGAATCGTTATTGCTGAAATGGGCTATGAATATGCGCTTGGTGGTTTTGTTGCAGTAGGATTTTGTGGCTGCGTTCTTTCCTTTATTATTTATAAATGTGGGACAGACTGGATTGATATTGTTCTGCCACCGGCGGCGATGGGCCCGGTTGTAGCATTGATCGGACTGGAACTTTCCGGTTCTGCGGCAAGTAATGCCGGACTTCTGGATGAAACCATAGATATGAAAAATGTGATTGTGTTTGCGGTAACGCTCGGTGTTGCTGTCTTTGGAAATATTTTATTCCGTGGATTTTTGTCGGTTATTCCGATTCTGATTGCTGTAATTGCGGGATATATTGCGGCGCTTGCCTGTGGTATTCTTGATTTTTCACAGGTGGCAGAGGCGGCATGGTTCGCGGTTCCGAACTTTCAGACACCGAAGTTCGATTTGGGAGCGATCATGATGATCCTGCCGGTGCTTCTGGTTATTACTTCAGAGCATATTGGGCATCAGGTTGTGACAAGTAAGATTGTAGGGCGCGATCTTCTCAAGAAGCCGGGACTTCACCGCTCTTTGTTCGGTGATAATTTTTCGACCATGTTATCTGGTTTGATCGGCTCCGTGCCAACAACAACCTATGGGGAGAATATCGGAGTGATGGCTGTAACTAAGGTGTACAGTGTGCGAGTGATCGGCGGAGCGGCAGTGCTGTCTATCATTTGTTCCTTTGTAGGAAAACTGGCAATGTTGATCCAGACCATTCCGGGACCTGTGATCGGGGGAATTTCCTTCCTTCTGTACGGAATGATCGGAGCTTCAGGTATCCGTATTCTTGTGGATTCGCAGGTGGATTACGGACGCTCCAGAAATCTGATGCTGACCTCAATTGTGTTTGTGACAGGTCTGTCCGGTATCAAAGTGAATTTCGGCAACATCCAGCTTACAGGAATGGTGCTTGCATGTGTAGTTGCCATGATTTTAAGTCTGATTTTCTATATTCTTGATAAATTGAAACTGACCAATGACCGGGAAGAAGCATAAACGGCATTAAATTTAAAACTCGAAAGGAAATGAAAGTAGACAAAAATATTCGATAATGCTAGAATAAAACCAGAATTAAAAACAGAAACATATAGGAGGAAAAGTGACATGAAAATTGCAATCGGATGTGATCCTAATGCCCAAGAAGTAAAAATGGAATTGATTAAATTCATTGAAGATAAAGGCTTAGGTGAAGTGACAGATTTTGGTAGTGAAGATCCAATCTATGCAAATACAGCTGTGAAAGTGGGAGAAGCTGTGGCTGCTAAGGAGTATGATCGTGGGATTTTAATTTGTGGAACGGGTATTGGTGTATCTATTGCAGCGAATAAGGTAAAAGGTGCATATGCAGCACTTTTATCAGATGTATACTCTGCGCAGAGAGCAAGGCTCAGTAATGATGCCAACATCGCATGCTTGGGTGCATTTACAACGGGTATTAAAGAAAGAGAACTTATGGTAACAGAATTCCTTACTAAAGAATTTGTACCAGGATGTGCATCTCAGCCTAAGGTTGATGCATTTGTAAATTACGATAACGAAAGATAAAAAAATATTGACAAAACTTGTATTGTATGGTAATCTAATTAAAGTTGCCGAAGACAGCAGGTGCGTGAGCGTAAGTTGAGAAACGCCTGCCGAGGAAAGTTAGATTCTGTTATGAGTGAATTTACAGCGTCTTTGTGTCTTTGGATACAGAGGCGTTTTTTTGGCAGCATACCTAAAATAATATAAGGAGGTGCACCATTCGTGGCAAAAGTTGAATTAAAACAACCTATCGTACAGGCTATTGCAGAAGATGTCAAAGATGCAGCAAGTGTTGTATTAGTTGACTACCGTGGACTGACTGTTGCTGAGGACACAGCTCTTCGTAAACAGCTCAGAGAAGCAGGTGTAATCTACAAAGTTTGTAAGAACACAATGATGAAGAGAGCTTTTGAAGGAACTGATTTCGCACAGTTGGATGAGCATTTGGAAGGACCAAGCGCCCTTGCAATCTCTAAAGACGACGCTACAGCTCCTGCAAGAATTTTATGCAAATTCGCTAAAAATGCGAAAGCTCTTGAATTAAAAGCAGGTGTGATTGAAGGTACAGTATATGATGTAGATGGTCTTACAGAGTTATCCAAGATCCCATCAAGAGAAGAGTTACTGTCCAAGTTACTTGGAAGCTTACAGTCACCAATTACAAATCTTGCTCGTGTTCTTAATCAGATCGCAGAGCAGGGCGGCGCTGAGAACTGTGAAGCTGCTCCGGCAGAAGAAGCTGCAACTGAAGCTGCTGCTGAATAATCGGCAGTATCTATCATTCGTAAATAGGATTAAAACAATAAAATCCTCTCCGGTCCGCCGGGGAGGATTTTTTATTGGATCATCTCAGCTACGGAATGGCCCACAGAGAACGCTCTACTTCAGCACGACATAACGCAGAAAGACCACCTGATCGCCGACCTTAACTCTTCCATCTGCCAAAGCCTCCTTGTCTACCCTGAAAGTTTTCAAGTATTTTTTTAAACTTTTCGTTACCGTATAGGGCTGTTCTTTTTCATACCCGAGAATCTTTATACTACCATCCTCGTTGATCGTCACTTTACATTTTATATTGAAAGTCAACCCGCGCAATTTTTTGGCTTCCGTTTTGTTTATCCAAAAGATATAGGTTGCCTTCCCGATATTATTCTTTTTCTCTACCTTCTTCTCCTTAGAGTATTCATCGTACACTTTAAATGAAGGTTCACTTTTATCGCCACATGAAGTGCAAACGAATAAAACCAACAACAATATTCCAAATACTTTTTCCATTACTGAACTCCTTTCTGTTTAGCGTATATCACATAACTATTATCTTCCTCACCGATCGACTCACACAATTCCTGTAACTTTTTCCTATTCTTCCCCTTCCTACCATCTGTTGAGGAGAGATAAGACTCTATTTCCGCTTTCAGCACTCCCGGTTCCACCAGCCTTATATATTGTTTGTTACGGAGTGACCAAGGGGTCCACAACCGATCCGGCATCCCTCCCGCAAAGTCATTGATCACCCGGAAAAAAGTTCCGCGCAACGATGCCTTATCCACTATAAAGTTCGAAGGTGATTTCGTCTCCCACATTCCATCACCCACTTGTTCCTCTACCATCAATCTGCCGACATAGGCCTGAGGCAACTCATAGAATGTGGTTATCGAACGTTTCCTGTCTCCAATGTTGAGTGTGAAGCGGGGCTTCAGCCTGCTTTCCGAACGGATATAATGATAAAGCGTATCGGGACGCAGTTCAAAGAAGGTGCTGATATAAAGATCGAATACTTCCGTATTGGCACCGTACATCACCTCATTGCTATAATCGGGAAGAACAGACAGATGCCTGGCAGCAGGAACCGAATCGAGCAGATGTCCTTCAAAATCCTGTACCCATGCCACAA
>ENA-OPCB01001784-OPCB01001784.1-human-gut-metagenome-genome-assembly--contig:-NODE-1784-length-12570-cov-2.770196_pt1 | contig 12570 bp, 10 predicted proteins | sample MGYA00241561_ERZ501473 | MGnify/ENA primary metagenome ERZ501473 (study PRJEB25962, sample SAMEA2042519) | human gut metagenome | biome: human gut; feature: human-associated habitat; material: faeces... | reverse complement strand
CGTTTTGATTTTTCTCCATGAGGAACAACGACATGATTGACTTTAAAATCTTTTTCAAGATTTAAAGTCAAATCATCGCCATATAAAGGATAAACTTGATCATCGGAAATGATCATAATTTTCTTTCCTTTAAAGACTTCTTTTATTTTTTCATTTGCATGTTTTAAAATATTTTTTTCTATATAAATAGGATAACTATGTTCCTTTAAATTAACGATCATTTCCATCTCAGTCACCTTAAATTTCTTTACCAACAGCATCAGCAATTGGTTTTAATTCTTTCATCAATTGTTCAAATTTGGCTGGTTTTAATGATTGTGGTCCATCACATAATGCTTTTTCTGGATTATTATGCACTTCGATCATTAATCCATCACATCCTGCTGCGACTGCTGCTTTTGCCATTGGATTTACTAACCACCATTTTCCTCCGGCATGACTTGGATCGATAATGATTGGTAAGTGTGTCAATTCTTTGATTACTGGGACTGCTTGTAAGTCTAATGTATTTCTTGTGTATGATTCAAATGTTCTCACTCCTCTTTCACATAGGATGACATTTGGATTCCCACTTGCCATGATATATTCTGCTGACATGATCCATTCTTGGAATGTTGCACTCAACCCTCTTTTTAACAAGATTGGTTTCTTTGTTGCTTTCCCGACTTTCTTTAACAAGTCGAAGTTTTGCATGTTTCTTGCTCCAATTTGAATCAAGTCTACTTTTTCAATGAATTCATCTAAGTATTCTGCATCCATCAATTCTGATACGATTGGTAATCCTGTTGCTTCTTTAGCTGCTACTAGAATATCTAACCCTGCTGATCCCATTCCTTGGAAAGCATATGGTGATGTTCTTGGTTTAAAAGCGCCTCCTCTTAAAAGGTTCGCTCCTGCTGCTTTGGCTGCTTTAGCGATTTCAATCACTTGTTCCTTGCTTTCAACAGAACATGGTCCTGCAATCACTGCTAGATGTCCTCCACCAATTTTAACACCACCGACATCGATAACTGAGTCTTCTGGATGAAAAGCTCTATTAGCTAATTTATATGGTTCTGATACATGCATGACCTTTTCTACAGCTGGATCAACTTCAATCGATTCTGGATCTACTTTTGTTGTATCTCCAATGAGTCCCATTATTGTTTGATTTTCTCCTTTTGAAACATGAACTTGTAGTCCTTTTTCTTCAATAGTTTTTTCACCATTATCATTCTCTTTTACCCAACGAAAATGATATTCCATATCACCTTCTTTGTTTCTTTCAATTGTCACATATGTTTCTCCTAAAGAAACTGGTCCTAATTTTGTTTCTATTACCAAATCTTTATAATATTTAGTCTCTACTAATTGACTTTCATGTTTGCCAATTTGTTCTTTTACACCTTCATTAACTTCTATAAATCTCTTTAATTCTTCTTTTTCTATCCTTTTTTGACTCATTACAATATTCTCTCCTTTTAAGAAATAAATCTATACAATTTTTCCTATCAAATCATATTCTTTTACTTCTGTTACTTTCACATTGACAAAAGAATTTACTTTACTTTCAAAATTATTATTTTCAACATAAATAATTCCATCTTCTTCTGGAACATCTTGTGATGTTCTACCTATTAAATATTTTCCATCAAATGAAATATCTTCTATTAATACTTCAACATTTTTTCCTATTTTATTTTTTAAGTTTTCATTTGATACTTTTTGTTGTATTGACATAATTTTATTATATCTTGATTTTTTTGTGTTTCCATGTATTTGTTCTGGAAGTCTTGCTGCTGGCGTTCCTTCTTCTTTAGAATACATAAATGTTCCTAATTTATCAAATTTTGTTTTTTCTACAAATTCTTCTAATTCTCTGAAATCATCATCTGTTTCTCCTGGAAAACCTACTATTAAGCTAGTTCTTAATACAACGTTTGGAATTTTATTTCTGATATTTGATATTATACTTTCAATTTGTTCTTTATTTGTTTTTCTATTCATTCTTTTTAAAACTTTATTTGAAATATGTTGTATTGGAATATCAAAATATTTACAAATTTTTTCATTATTTTTTACTACTTCTATAAGCTCATCTGTTATTCCCTCAGGATATGAATATAAAAATCTAATCCATTTTATACCATTAATATCTGATAATTTTTGTAATAATTCTGCAAGTTTTGGCTCACCATATATATCTACACCATATTTGGTTGTATCTTGTGCAATTACAATTAATTCTTTTATTCCTTTTTTGGCCAACATTTCAGCCTCATCTAATATTTCTTTCATTTTTCTACTTATAAATTTTCCTCTGATATATGGAATCACACAATATGTACACATATTACTACAACCTTCGCCAATTTTTAAATATGCATAATTTTTTCCAGTGGTTACAACTCTATCATAAAATTCATTAAATTCTGGCATTGGTAACTGTTTAATTTCTGAGACTTTTTCTACAACTTTTGTTGTACTTCTTTCTACTTTATTTTTTTCTACCAAGTCTTGAATCTTTTTCCACATTTCACCATATTCATCTATTTTTATAAATAGATCTACTTCTGGTAATGTTTTAACTAAATCAGTATAATATCTTTGAACTAAACAGCCCATTACTATTAAATATTTACATTTTTTCTTTTTATATTCTGCCATTTCCAAAATAGTATTTATTGCTTCTTCTTTTGCTGAAGCAATAAATCCACATGTGTTTATTACTATTATATCTGCTTTTTCTGGATTATTTTCTATTTCATAATTATTATTTTTAAAATGTCCAATTGCTATTTCTGTGTCTATTAAATTTTTGCTACATCCTAGTGATACAAATCCTACTTTCACTTTTACTTCCTTCCTGATTTTAGCTATTATGTGCACAAATATGTTTTCTTGTTAATTCCATTAAATTTAATTTTGTAAATCCTTCTACTTGTGTTTTAGCTCTATCTTGTTTTAGGGTTTCTTTTAATAATTTTTCTATTTTTTCTTTATGTTCAACATCTTTCATATCTATATAATCAATTATTATTATTCCACCAATATCTCTTAATCTTAATTGTTTTGCTATTTCTATAGTTGCTTCATAATTTACTTTATAAACAGTTTCTTCTAATGTATTTTTTCCTGTATACTTTCCCGAATTTACATCTATTGCTACTAATGCTTCTGTTGGGTCTATTGTTATAAATCCTCCACAATTTAACCATACTTTACGTTGTTTTGCTTTTTCTATTTGATTTTCTAATTCATATTTTTTTATTAAATTTTTATTTTCTTCCAATGCCAATTTTATTTTGTGACTTACCACTTGTTCTAGTTCTGAATAATCTTCTTTGGTATTTACTATAATAGAATCTATTTTTTCACTTGGTAAATCTAGTATTATTTTTTCAACTATACTTGGACTTGTATATAATAATTGTGACTTACTATCTGATTTTTTAAATTTTTGATATATGTCTTGCCATTGCTCTTGAAGCTTTTGTAAATCTTCAATTATAATTTCATTTTCTTTTTTTTCAGCTCCTGTTCTTATTATTGCTCCCATATTTTCTTGTAAATTTTCTTTTACAAGTTTTATTAATCTATTTTTTTCTGTTTCGTCTTGTATTTTTTGAGATACTGTTACGATAGTTGTTTGCGGTAATAAAATTACATATTTTCCTGTAAGTTTTATATGTGTTGTTGTTCTTGCACCTTTTTTATCATTACTATCTTTTTGAACTTGTACTAACAATTTTTGTTTTGGTTTTACAAGGTCTTTTATTTTCTTTTCTTCTTTTCTTTCAATTTTTTCATCGATTTGTGGCATTATATCTCTTACATGTATGAAACTATTTTTTTCTGTTCCTATATCAATAAAAGCTGCTTGCATACCTGGAATTATATCTTTTACAATTCCAACATATATATTCCCTTCATTTCTTTCATGTTTGTTTTCCTTGTTTTCTTCATATACTTCTATCAATTTTCCATTTTCAATAACACCTATTGTTTTTTTCTCTTCTTCTTTGTCAATAATTATTTCTATCATTTTGTTTTTTCTCCTTATTCATACTGTACTTAATTATACTTGTTCATTGCAGAGTCAACACCATTTCTTAATATTTCCTCTACTGCTTTTTGGGCTTTTTCTATTCCTTCATCTAGTCTTTTTAAATCTTCTTCTGGGATTGCACCTATTACATAATTTATTTCATCATCTTTACGAATTGGTCTTCCTATTCCAACTCTTATTCTTGGAAATTCTTCTGTTCCAATCATCTGTATAATGCTTTTCATTCCGTTATGTCCACCTGCACTACCTTTTTTTCTTATTTTTATTTTTCCAGGTTCTATATCCATATCATCATATATTACTAATATTTTTTCTTTTTCTATTTTATAAAAATCTACTACTTCTTTAACACTATTTCCACTTAAGTTCATATATGTTTGTGGTTTTAATAATATTACTTTTTCTTTTTCTATCATTCCACTTCCATATAATGCTTGAAATTTGTTTTGTTTTACCTCAATATTATATTGTTGTGAAATTTTATTTATTGTATTAAATCCCATATTATGTCTTGTTTTACTATATTCTTCTTCTGGATTTCCTAATCCTACAATTAAATACATATTTTCCTCTTTTCTTTTCGTATTCTATTTTACTATTTTTTTGCATTTTTTTCAAGTATTTCTGAATAACAAATAAAAAAAGGTGACACCTGCCACCTTTTTTATTTGCAATCATACCAGTTTGTAGCTTCTGAAACTTCTGCTATAAGTGGTACTCTTAATTTTATTGCATTTTCCATTTTTTCTTTTAAAATATCTTTTACTTCATCAACTTCTTCCAATGCTGTTTCTATCATCATTTCATCATGTACTTGTAATACTATTTTAGATTTCATATTTCTTGATTTTAATTCTTTCATAACATTAATCATTGCTATTTTCATTATATCTGCTGCTGTTCCTTGAATTGGTGTATTCATTGCTACTCTTTGTCCAAATTGTCTTACCATATAATTATTTGATTTTAATTCTGGTATATATCTTCTTCTTTTAAATTCTGTTTCAACATATCCTTTTTCTTTTGCACTTTCTACAATATTTTCCATAAATTTCTTTATTCCAGAATACATTTCCAAATATTGGTCTATATATTGTTTCGCTTTTTTTCTTGATATATGTAATTGCTCTCCTAATCCAAAATCACTTATACCATAAACAATTCCAAAGTTTACTGCTTTTGCATTACTTCTTTGTTCTTTTGTTACTTCATCTATTGGAATATTAAATACTTTTGATGCTGCTTGCCTATGTATATCTTCTCCATTTATAAATGCTTGTACCATATGTTCATCATTTGAAATATGTGCTAATACTCTTAATTCAATTTGTGAATAATCTGCATCTATATAAATATAATTTTCTGCTGGTTTGAATGCTTTTCTTAATTGTTTTCCTAATTCAAATCTTGTTGGAATATTTTGAAGATTTGGTTCTGTTGAACTTATTCTTCCTGTCGCTGTTATTGTTTGATGAAAAAATGAGTGTATTCTTTTTGTTTTTGGGTTTATATATGGTTTAATTCCTTCTACATATGTTGAATTTAGTTTCATTAATTGTCTATATTCTAATATTTTTTCTATTACAGGATGTTCTTCTACTAATTTTTCTAATACATCTACATCTGTTGAATATCCACTCTTAGTCTTTTTTACTACTGGTAATTTTAATTTTTCAAATAACATTTCTCCAAGCTGTTTTGTTGAATTTATATTAAACTCTTCGCCACATAATTCATATATTTCTTTTGTTAATATTTCTAATCTTTCTTTTAATTGATCACCATACTTATTTAATTCATCAATATCTAAATACATACCATTCCATTGCATTTCAGCTAATACTTCTACTGTTGGCATATCTATATTTTCAAATAATTCTAAGCAATCTATTTCTTTTAGTTTATTTATTGTAACTTCTGATAATTCAAATATTTCTTTTGCATATATTCCTGCTTTTATTTTTGAAGTATTATCTGCGTTTTCATCACTCATATTCTCAAATAATGATGTTTGTTTATTGCTTTCTTGTATTCCTTGTGCTTCTAATAATTCATCATTATCCATTTCTAAATATTCCCTAACAATTATATCTATTTCATACTTGCTTGTTGGATCTAATATATATGCTGCAATTTTTGCATCATATACTATGTTTTTCATTGTTATTCCAATTTGTTTTAATAAAATATAGTCTTGAGCTAAATTATATCCATATTTTTCTATTTTTTCATCTTCAAAAACTTTTTTTAATTTTTCTTCAAAGTCTTGCGTTTTTTGCATATAATATATATTTTTTTCATTATATATTGCAATTCCTATTATATCTTTTTTTATAATATCTTCTTCATTTGAATTGTCTTGTAAATCTAAATAATAATATAATTTTCCATCTAAATTTGGTATTTCTGTTATATCTTTAACTTCTATTTTTACATTTTCTTTTTCTGTTTGTTCAACTATTCCAGCAGTCCTTAGTCCAAATCTATCAATATATCTTTGAAAACGTAGTTCTTCAAAAATTTCTAATACTTTTGCTTTATCCCATTCTTCTACTTTTAAATTTTCTAATGTATCTTCCAATGGTACATTTGTATCTATTTCTCCAAGTGTTCTTGAAAGTTCTGCCATATCTTTATTTGCAACAATATTTTCTTTTTGTTTTCCTTTTAAATCATCTTCATCTTTTTCTATTTTTTCATATAATTCTTTTACAGAATGATATTTTTGAATTAATGATATTGCTGTTTTTGGTCCTATTCCTGGAACACCAGGAATGTTGTCAGATGTATCTCCTTGCAATGCTTTTACTTCTATTAATTGTACAGGTTCTAATCCATATTCTTCAAGAACTTTTGCTCTATTATAATTTTCTGTTTCTGTTTTTCCTGCTTTTGTTCTTGGAATTCTTATTGTTATATTATCACTTGCTAATTGAAATGTATCTCTATCTCCTGAAAGTATTGTAACTTCTAGTCCTTGCTTTTCTCCATATTTTGCAAGTGTACCTAAAATATCATCACCTTCATATCCTTCTTTTTCAATAATATCTATATTCATTGCTCTTAAAACATCTTTTATTACTGGCATTTGTTCTGCTAGTTCATCTGGCATTCCATGTCTATTTGCTTTATATCCTTCAAATAGTTCTTTTCTTTTTAATTTTCCTTTTAGGTCAAATGCAACAGCTATATACTCTGGTTTTATATCATCTATTATATTAAACAATATTGCTAAAAATCCATATACTGCATTTGTGTATTTTCCATCTTTTGTTGTTAGCATTTTGCTTCCCATTATTCCATAAAATGCTCTATTCATTATGCTATTTCCGTCTATTAATACTAATTTATCCATCGGCATTTCCTCTCTTCTGTTTGATGTTTTTTCTTGAACAACTATATCATATTAGATATAATTTATCAATAAAAAAGAAACATGAAATTTAATTTTCATGCTTCTTTTTGTAAAAATTATTCATTTACTGTTGTTTCTTCAACAGGGTAAACACTAACTTGTTTTTTGTCTTTACCTTTTCTTTCAAATTTTACTTTTCCATCAACTAATGCAAATAGTGTATCATCACTACCTTTTCCAACATTAACTCCTGGATGTACTTTTGTTCCTCTTTGTCTTATTAGAATATTTCCTGCTAAAACAAATTGACCATCAGCTCTCTTGACACCAAGTCTCTTAGATTCACTATCTCTACCGTTCTTGATACTACCTTGACCTTTTTTATGTGCCATGATTTTCACTCCTTTCAGCTTTTAATCTAATCTGATTTCTCTTCCAGATTGCCTTATATGAATTTCTTCATTATATTACTATTATTAAAATCACTATTTATAACTAAGCTTCAACTTTTTCTGTTTTTTCAGCTTTTGCTGCTGTTTTCTTTGCAGCTGTTTTTATTCCTGTAATTTCAACTTTAGTGTATGGTTGTCTATGTCCTTGTTTTGTTCTTTCATTTTTCTTAGCTTTCATTTTGAAAACTATGATTTTTTTAGCTTTTCCGTGTGCTACAACTTTTCCTTCAACCTTTACACCTTTAACATAAGGATTTCCAACTTGTACTTTTCCATCATCAGATACTAATATTACTTTATCAAAAGTAACTTTTTTTCCTTCTGCTGTATCTAATTTTTCGAAGAATACTACATCTCCTTCTGCTACTTTGTATTGTTTTCCACAACTTTCAATTACTGCGTACATTTAAAATGCACCTCCCTTATTTGTATACTCGCTAATCCTTAAAAAAGGTAGTTATTTTTTTCATAACATTTGCTTACCTTGACTAAGCGGATTACAGTTAAATATTTTAACATATATATCCAGCTTTGTCAATTGTTTTCAACATTTTTTTATTTTTCTTCTTGATTTTCTATTTTCTCACTATTCATATGACTAATTATTGTAATAATTCCACTTACTAATACAAGTAAATAGAAATTAATTCCTCTATTTAATAATACTGCACTACTCATTATATTTTCTGGATAAATATTTCTAAATATTTCTGTAAATGCTCCTTCTGTTACTCCAACTGCCCCAGGTGATGGTATACCAGATACTGTTGCATATAGTACTGCTTGTAATGATGTTAATCTTAAAATATTATATTGTGAAAATCCTAGTGCTCTGTATGTCCAATATGTTACACTATAATATGTTAAAAATTGTATTAATGTTGTTCCTAAAATTTTTAACATTAATAATCTATTATGCTTTACATATTTGGCTCCTTCTTGATATTTAGTAAGTTCTGCTTCAAATTTTTCTTTTTTACTTTCTATATTTTTTACTCTAAATAATTTTAAAACTTTTATAGCAAAATCAATTAACCATTTTGATAATCTTTTTGAAAACACTCCTATTAATAATAAAATTAATGCAGTTGAATTTAGTGCAATTCCAATTATAAAAAATATTATTAATAATTTATTCATATATTGATGATTAAAAATTAAACTTACTAGTGCAATACCTATAGTGCAAATCTGCATACTAGTTAAATTTAATAATAATGCAAGCGTTGAATTTGACACTGCTATTCCATCTTTGTACATATAATATATTTGCATTGGTTGCCCACCACTTGCCGCTGGTGTTACTGCACTAAAGAAAAATCCTATTAACGCATATTTGATGTCTTGTAAAAATGTTGTTTCTTCATTCAAATTTTTTAATGTTCTTCTTATATTTACTGCCTCTAATACAATATAAATAAACATACATAATATTCCTATAAGTACAAATTCAACTTTTGCTGAAGATATTATTTTCAATATTTCCATTGGATTCTGATCTTTTAATAATATATAAAATGTTAATGCTATTAAAATTATAAATATTAATGCATTTCTAAATACTTTACCCTTTTTCTTCATTTTTTTCTTCTTTCCTTTATAAATATTATCATAAATGTATTTTTTTATCAATATTTATGATTTTTTTTAATAAAATGTTAATTTCTTATAATTTTTCTAAGTATTTTTCCTTCATTTTTCTTGATGAATGTACATATCTATTTAATGTAATATCTACAGTAGCATGTCCTAATATTTCACTCAATGATTTTATATCCATTCCAACTTCTATACAATTTGTTGCAAAAGTGTGTCTTAAAACATGAAAATTATATTCTTTTACTTTACTACTTTTTAACATGTTTTTATAATAATTTTGATAAACTCTTGGCTCTATATAAATTCCATCTGCTCCTGTCAAAAAGAAATCTTTTTCTGAAAACCCCTTTCTTATTTTGTTTAATTCTCCATAAATCTTGGAATTTAATGGTATACATCTTATAGAATTTTCTGTTTTAGGCTTATCTATAATTATTTTAGTTTTCTTATTTTCAGTATCATATACTCTTTGCAATGTTTTCTTTACATATATATTTTTTTCTTTTAAATCAATGTTTTCCCATTTTAAAGCACAAATTTCTCCTATTCTTAACCCTGTATTTAAACTTAATAAGATTCCAAGTGATTTTAAAGTATTCTCTTTTAAACAATACTTTTCTAATCTTATTCTTTCTTTTGATGATAATATTTTTATTTCTTTCTTTTCTAATTTTGGGATATTCATTCTTTTATATTTTAATTTGCAATCATTTTCTTCTTCATAATATTTTAAAATTGCTTTTAATACACAAATTATGTCTCTTATTGTTTTTGATGCTAACTTTTTGGTTAATTCTTGTATATACTGATTATAATCTTTTATTTTTTCTACATTTTGCTCTCCAAATTCTTTATTTAAATATTTTTCTATTATAAATTTATAATTGTAATATGTTGAGTTTTTGATTGAATTTTTCTTATATTCTAACCATTCATTTGCTACTTTTCTAAATTTATTTTCTCCTTTTATACTTCTTTTGATTCTTCTTATTATTTGCATTTCTTTTGTTTCTCCTTTTCATTTATATTATAATATTAAAGGAGTTTATAGAAAGCTATTTGAGTATGTTTTTTTTACTTTTTATATATTTAAAGGGAGTATACAACTATACTCCCATTATATTATATCCATTATCTGCATAAATAACTTGACCTGTAACTGCTTCTGACATAGAACTTAATAAAAATGTTGCTACATTTCCAACTTGTACAGTTGTAACATTTCTGTGTAAAGGAGCCTTTTGTTCTACTACATTTAATATTGAACTAAAATCTTTTATTCCCTTTGCTGATAATGTTTTTATTGGTCCTGCTGATACTGCATTAACTCTTATATTTTCTTTTCCTAAATTTTCTGCTAAATATCTAACACTAGATTCTAATGCTGCTTTAGCAATTCCCATTACATTATATCCTTCTAATACTTTTGTTGAACCATGATATGTTAATGTAATTAAACTTGCATTTTCATTTAGCATATCTAATTCTTTTGCCATTCTTGCAATTAATACAAATGAATATGCACTAACATCACAAGCATGTGCAAATCCTTCTTTACTTGTATATATAAAATCATTATGCAAATCTTCTGTATTTGCATGTGCTATTGCATGTACTATTCCATCTATTTTTCCATTTTCTTCTTTTATTTTTGTAAATGTTTCTCTTACCTTTTCATCTTCTGAAGCACCATTTAATACATATGCTTTACTTCCTTTAAATTCTGATACAAGTTCTTCTATTTTTTCTTTATTTTCTTCTCCCATATATGTAAATAATAATTGTGCTCCATTTTCATAAGCTGATTTTGCAATTCCAAATGCTATACTCCATTTGTTTCTTATTCCCATTATTAATATTTTTTTACCTTCTAATAACATTTCTTTTTTTATAGTTTATAAAATTCGTGTATAATTTCTTTCTATTAGACCATTATTTAAACACAAACAAACTATTTTCCTCCTTTTTATAATATTTGAAATTCTCCCATATTTCTAAACTTTTGATATCTTTCTTCTTTTATATCTTCTGGTTTCATTTTAGCATATTTTTTTATTGCTTTCAAAATTTCATTTTTCAAATTTTGGCTAACAACTTCACAAGCTTCACTTTCTTCAATTTCTGGTTCTTTTATTATTTCATCAATTACATTCATTTCTTTTAAATCTTTAGCTGTTAATTTCATTTTTTCTGCCGCTTCTTTTGCTCTTGAAGCATCTTTCCATAATATACTTGCATATCCTTCTGGTGAAAGAATTGAATATATAGCATTTTCAAGCATTAATACCTTGTTTCCAAGTCCTAATGCTAAAGCTCCTCCACTTGATCCTTCTCCAATAATAATACTAATTGTTGGAACTGTTAAACTTGCCATTTCTAACATTGAACTTGCAATTGCTTCACCTTGTCCTCTTTCTTCTGCTCCAATTCCTGGATATGCCCCTTTTGTATCTATAAAAGTAATTACAGGTCTATGAAATTTTTCTGCTTGTTTCATAAATCTTATTCCTTTTCTATAGCTTTCTGGATTTGGCATTCCAAAATTTCTTTCAATATTTTCTTTTGTTGTTCTTCCTTTTTGTTCTGCTATAATTGTAAAATTTTGATTACCAATTCTTGCAAGCCCACAAACTATTGCCTTATCATCTTTAAATTGTCTATCTCCATGTAATTCAATAAAATCATCAAAGAGATGATTGATATAATCTTTAATATTTGGTCGTGTACTTTTTCTAGCAAGATAAACATGATCATAAGGTGAAAGATGTTGATAATATTCTTCTTGTTTTTTGATTTGACTTTCGATTTCTTTTTTTCTTTCTTGATTGCAATCAAGAAGTTCTTTTTGTAACTTTTCAATTTCTTTTTCTACTTGACTTAAAGACATCTTTATGCCCCCTTACCATGCATTTTTAAAATTCTAATAAGTGTTGAACGCATTTCTTGACGTTTCACAATTAAATCAACAAATCCTTGTTCTTCCATAAATTCTGTTGTTTGAAAGTTTTCCGGTAATTTTTGTTTAAGCGTACTTTCAATGACACGTCTTCCTGCAAATCCAATCAATGCTTGAGGTTCACCAATAATAATATCTCCTAAGCTTGCAAATGAAGCTG
>ENA-OPCB01001777-OPCB01001777.1-human-gut-metagenome-genome-assembly--contig:-NODE-1777-length-12600-cov-3.268394_pt1 | contig 12600 bp, 9 predicted proteins | sample MGYA00241561_ERZ501473 | MGnify/ENA primary metagenome ERZ501473 (study PRJEB25962, sample SAMEA2042519) | human gut metagenome | biome: human gut; feature: human-associated habitat; material: faeces... | reverse complement strand
CATATTTGTACAGATTCTTCAGCTTGCAGGAAATACAATTTCAAGAAAACTCAGACAACATAGATAATTGATTAAGAAAGAACGAGGAGAATTATATTATGAAAATCAAGAAAATTATTGCAGGATTATTAGTAGCGACAACAGCATTCAGCCTGGCAGCATGCGGAAATTCAGGTTCAGGAGATACGAAGAAAAGTGACGCGGATACATCAGAGAAAAAGGAAATCGTCTATGGAAAATCCCAGGGACCATATACAGAACTTTTCGAAGATGCAATCGTTCCAATTCTTGAGAAAGAAGGATATACTCTGAAAGCTGTTGACCTTTCAGATCTTCAGACAGCAGATGTTGCACTGAATGACGGAGATGTAGATGTCAATGTAGAACAGCATACAGCATACATGGACAGTTTCAATCAGAGTTATAACGCAGATCTGGTTGCAATCAGTCCGATTCCAACTGTTCCGGCAGGAGTTTATTCAGAAAAATACGATTCTGTAGATGAAATCCCGGATGGTGCGAAGGTTGCAGTCCCAAATGATGCGTCCAACACAGCACGCTGCTATCTGATGCTTCAGAAAATCGGCTGGATTAAGCTTGACGAGAAGGCTGATCCATCCACAGTTACACAGGATGATATTGTAGAGAACCCACATAATATTGAATTTACAGAAATGAACAGCATGACAATTCCGGCAGCAGAATCTGATTTTGATTATATTGCAATCACAGGAAGTGTTGTATATAATGCAGGCATTGATGCTTCTACAGCACTGGCCAATGAAGATATTTCAGATTATCTTGTACTTCAGGTTGTTGTAAAAGAAGAGAACAAAGATGCAGATTGGGCACAGGCAATCGTGGACGCATACCACTCAGATGAATTCAAACAGTATATGAAAGAAAACAATGATGGATTATGGTGGATCCCTGAAGAACTTCAGTAATCAGGAAAGGCAGTGAGAAAAATGGATCAGACAGAAAAATTAATCCTGGAAGCAATCGATCAGCACAGAGATGAGATCATTGAATTTGCCAGAGATATATACGATCATGGAGAACTTGGATATAAAGAATTCAATACAGCAGAAAAATTCATAAAGAAGATGAAAGAATTAGGTCTGCGCACAGAAACCGGACTTGCAATTACAGGAACAAAAGCGTATTTAAATGAAGAAAAGAAAGATACAGCAAGCCTTGCACTTCTTGGAGAGCTTGATGCACTTAGGATTCCGGAGCATGCTCATGCGAATCCAGAGACAGATGCGGCACATTGCTGCGGACATCATGCACAGATGGCTGGAATCTTTGGTGCGGCACTGGCTCTTACAGTTCCGGAGATCGCGGAAAAACTGGATGGACAGGTGGTATTTTTTGCAACACCGGCGGAAGAGTATGGTGAAATTGGATTCAAAAATGAACTGCGTGCACAGGGAAAAATAAAATATGGCGGTGGAAAATGTGAGCTGCTTCGTATCGGCGCATTTGATGATATTGATCTTTGTATTACACATCACATTGCACCGGGGGATGACATCATAGTAGGAAGTGGAACCGGAAATGGATTTGTATCTAAAGTGATCCGTTGTTTAGGTAAGGCAGCCCATGCGGCAGGAACACCGGAACAAGGTGTAAATGCTCTGTCGGCGGCGTCACTTGGTCTGCAGGCACTCGGTCTGAATCGAGAGACATTCCGTGATGAGGATTGTGTCCGTGTCCATCCGATCATTACAAAGGGTGGCAACCTGGTAAATGTAGTGCCTGATGAAGTTGTAGTAGAGACATTGGTAAGAGCTAAAACAATCGAGGCATTTACAGATGCAGCGAAGAAAACAGACCGATCCTTTCACGCAGGAGCTATTGCAATGGGAGCGAAGGTTGAAATCACAACACTTCCGGGATATCTTCCGACACTTGCGGAAGAAGCACTCCCAGAATTAAAAAGAGCAGCAGAACTTTCTGCACCGGAAACAAATGTGATCGAGGCCTCAGGACATACGGGAGGATCAACAGATGTCGGTGATGTCCAGCACTTAATGCCTGTATATACATTTAATACAGGTGGTGTAAAGGGTGGACTCCATCAGGTAGAATTTGAAGTGACGGATGAGGAAGAAGCTTATATTGTCACTGCGAAGATGTTTGCACTTGGAGCCTATGGACTTTTGAAAGAAAAAGCAGCAAGAAGCAGAGAACTTGTTAAAAATTATAAGCCGGTATTTGAAAATTCAGCAAAGTATGCGGAGTTTATGGATCAGTTTGATTCAAAAGAAGTATTGGAATAATTCTATACATTTCCCTACTTTTATGGTATAATTTAAAAGTTATTTTAATGATTTATCGATTTAATGTGATGAACAGTCGACGTAATAATATCATAAGAGAAAGGAATTAGAGAAGTATGTTATCTACGATAGAATCAGTAAATAGTGCTGTGAATAACTTTATCTGGGGCGTTCCGGCTATGATCTGCATTATTGGAGTCGGGCTTTACTTAAGTATCCGGACCGGCTTCCTTCAGATCAGAAAATTTCCGTATGCGATGAAAGTGACAATCGGAAGGATGCTCCGCAAAAGAGATGCATCTGACGGTGCACTGACTCCATTCCAGGCAGTTTGTACCGCATTGGCGGCGACGGTCGGAACAGGAAATATCGCCGGAGTTGCAGGAGCAATCGCAATCGGAGGGCCGGGTGCAGTGTTCTGGATGTGGATCATCGCCCTGTTAGGTTCGGCCAGCGCTTTCGTCGAATCTACACTCGCACAGCTTTACAAACGGAAAGGAAAAGAATCCTTCATCGGGGGGCCCGCCTACTATATGCGATACGGATTGGGACTGAACTGGATGGGCATACTGTTCGCCATCTTGATCTCCGTCACCTTCGGTTTCGCGTTCAACTCGGTACAAAGCAACACGATTTGCGCCGCCATGCAAGGCTCGTTCGGTTTCGATCCGAGGATCGTAGGCGCGGTACTGACCGTACTGACACTTGCCATTATCTTCGGAGGAATCCAGCGAATAGCCAAAGTCAGCAGCGTGATCGTCCCCGTAATGGCATTGGGATACGTGGCGCTCGCCTCGGGGATCGTACTGTTCAATATAACGGAACTGCCGGCCGTCATCAAACTGATCGTAAGCAGCGCTTTCGGATGGGAACAGGCGGCAGGCGGTACGATCGGTGCCGCTCTGATGCAAGGGATCAAGCGCGGCCTGTTCAGCAACGAGGCAGGTATGGGATCGGCTCCGAACGTAGCGGCCACGGCATCCGTCACACATCCGGTCAAACAGGGATTGATCCAGACTTTGGGTGTTTTCACCGACACCCTGCTGATCTGTACCTGCACGGCTTTTATCATCCTGTTCAGCGGGGCGCCGTTGGACGGTTCGGTAAACGGGGTACAACTGACACAGCATGCCCTGACGCTCGAAGTGGGAAAAGCCGGAGGGATATTCGTTGCCGTAGCGATCTTCCTGTTCGCTTTCAGCAGCATTATCGGGAACTACTATTACGGGGAAGCGAACATTCGTTTCATCACACCGAAAAAAAGCGTGCTCTATATCTACCGTCTGGCGGTCGGCGGTATGGTGATGTTCGGGGCGTTAGCAAGTCTGGAACTCGCCTGGAGCCTGGCGGATATCACGATGGCTTTCATGACGATCTGCAACCTGTTCGCCATCTCGTTGCTGAGCAAACAGGCCTTCCTGCTGCTGCACGATTACATTGCTCAAAAACGTAGCGGGATCAAGAGCCCTGTGTTCGACAAGAACAAGCTGCCGGAACTGAAGGACAAGGCGGAATGCTGGTAAACGCTTCTTATTGGTAGATCAGACTGAACAACCGTTCAGGTGCAAAGATCTCGTTGGCGACCTCTCGTATCTCTCCGGCGGTCAGCTTCTCCACCTTGGCGAAGACTTCCGGCAGGGTGTCGTAGCGGTTATAATGGAGAAAGCTCTTTCCCAACCCCAAGAACAGTCCCTCCCGGTTATCGCCAGAGACACCCAACTGCCCGATCACCTGCTTCTTGGCCGCCGCCAACTGGGTCGCGGTCAGCTTCACCTCACGCAGCTTCGCCAGTTCCTTGTAAACAAGCCTGATCGCCTTCTCCTTGTTCTTCGGATCAGTCCCGAAGTAGATGCTTGCCAGCCCCGTATCGGTATAAGAAGTCACGTTCGATTCGACGTTATAGACAAGCCCGTTCTTTTCCCGGAGAGAGACATTCAAACGGTTGTTCATGCCCGGCCCTCCCAAGAGGTTATTCAGCAAGAACAACGGCAGGCGTTTCTCATCGTGCATGCTGTATGCCCGTCCCCCGATCAGCACATGCGCCTGATGGGTATCCTTGTGTATCTGGCGGCTGACGGGAAGGAGCTCGCCGGGTGCCGTCCGGTTACGTGCCGCCATCGGGAAAGCGATATCCGACAGGGTGCTTTCCGCCATCTGCACGATCTTCTTGAACGGAATCCGGCCCATCGAGAAGAACACCATATTTTCGGGGGCATAGAACCGCCTCATAAACGACTTGCCGGACTCGCTGCCGAAACCGAGCAGCGACTGCTCGTCCCCCAAGATGTTATGTCCCAACGCATGTCCGTCGAACAGCAAATTCTCGAATTCATCGAAGATCAGTTCCGAAGGGCTGTCCTCGTATGAATTGATTTCGTCCAGGATCACATCCACCTCCTTCTCGATCTCCTGCTCCGGGAACTGCGAATGGAACACCAGGTCGGACAGCAGTTCGAAAGCCCTCCGGAAATGCTCTTCCATAAAAATAGAATAGACGAAAGTCTCCTCCTTTGTGGTATAGGCGTTCAGCTCCCCTCCCACATTCTCCATCCGATTCAGGATATGCCAGGACTTACGCTTTTCCGTCCCCTTGAATATCATGTGTTCGACAAAGTGAGCCAAGCCAAATTCATCCATTTCCTCATCCCGTGTCCCGGCATTCACGGCAAACCCGCAATACGACACCGGGGATGCAGAAGGAAGATGTACGATACGCAAACCGTTCGGTAAAATATGTGAGAAGTAATCTTTTTCCATGATCCATTCATTAGGAGGCACAAAAGTACAAAAATATAGGTCATTCCATGTGCAGGTATCATTAAAATAGATACTTTTGCACTTTGTTAAGTTCATAACACCATATAGAATCATTTTAAAGGCTATGATAAACGAAGCAATCTCATCCATTCTGCAACAGGAAGCTGAAGCAGTACGCAATATTCCGATAACCGACGGCTATGAAGAGGCTGTGACACTCATTGTGAAACATGTACACGAACTCGGAGGGAATCTGATCACCAGCGGTATGGGAAAAGCAGGACAGATCGCCATGAACATCGCGACCACCTTCTGTTCGACCGGCACGCCTGCCTACTTCCTGCATCCCAGCGAAGCACAACACGGCGACCTCGGCATCGTCCGCAAGAACGATGTCATGCTGCTCATCTCCAACTCCGGCAAGACACGCGAACTGCTCGAACTGGTGGAGCTGACACGCGGTCTCGTACCGGAGATGCAGTTTATCGTTATCACCGGCAACCCCGACAGCCCGCTGGCAGCCGAAGCGACGATCTGCCTGCCGACCGGTGCGCCGAAAGAAGTGTGTCCTTTAGGCCTCACCCCCACCACATCGACCACGGTCATGACGGTGATAGGCGACCTGTTGGTAGTCGGCACCATGAAACGCATCAACTTCGGCTATCCCGACTATGCCAAACGGCATCACGGCGGTTACCTGGGTTCGAAAAGCCGCGAACAGTGTAAAACCGTAAACAAATAAAGAGCATGAGGAAGGTAATCGGCATCGGGGAAACCATTCTCGACATCATCTTCAGGAACAACCGACCCCATACGGCAGTGCCCGGCGGATCGACCTTCAACGGCCTCATCTCGTTAGGACGCCTGGGTGTACCTGTCTCTTTCATCAGCGAAGTGGGAAACGACCATGTCGGCGACATCATACGCGACTTCATGAAGGAAAACAACATTTCCACCCGCTACGTCGACCGTTTCCCGGATGGCAAAAGCCCGATTTCGCTCGCGTTCCTGGACAACGACAGCAATGCCGACTACACTTTCTACAAGGATTATCCGAAGCAACGCCTCGACGTGCCCCTGCCGGAGATCAACGAAGACGACATCTTCATCTACGGCTCCTATTACTCACTGAACCCGGCGCTTAGGGAACGGATGGTGGAATTTCTCGACTATGCACGCCAGCGCAAGGCGATCCTCTACTACGACCCGAATTTCCGCAAGGCGCACGCCCATGAAGCGATACACCTCGCCCCGACATTGCTCGAAAACTTCGAATATGCCGATATCATACGCGGCTCGGACGAGGACTTCCTCAATATCTTCGGGGAGGCCGACAGTGAAAAAGTCTACACCGACCATATCCGTTTCTACTGCGACCGTTTCATCACCACTCACGGAGCCGGAGGCGTGAACCTCTACCACGGCGACCTGCGCCTTCATTTCGACTCGCCCTCCATCCGCCCGGTCAGTACGATCGGAGCCGGCGACAACTTCAATGCTGGCATCCTCTACGGTCTGTTAAAAAATAATGTCCGTCACCGTGACCTCGCCACCCTCCCGAAAGAGACATGGGCGAATATCATCCGGTGCGGGATCGATCTGGCAACCGAGGTTTGCCGCAGCTACGACAATTACATTTCTAAAGAATTCGCAACCTCCTACCTCTCCCAGTCTTAAATATCATTAACCGGGAAGATAAAGGGGTATAAAGACACGTGTTTTTCACTATCTTTGCTTTGCATGAGTAGTAGAAGTATGATATTGAAACGGATTCTTTTCTTGTTCACCAGTGTGGCCTTATTGGCAGGATGCAGCTCCGGCAGAGCACCTGAAATTCGTGCCATATGCCTGCGTGACGACATCGGCAACTATATTATCAAATGGGAAACAGCCCCCCATACCGACGGGACGATGAAACTTTATGTATCCGACACCCCCAACTCCTTCGACATGTCGCGACCGTGCAGCTATGCCGACATCAATGACGGGAGAGTGACCTACATCACGAACGACAACATCACCCGCAAATATTTCCTACTGTCTTTCAACGACAAATATTACCGCACTGTCGGCGCCCGCTCGGTACAGATGGACAGCGTCCAGAACCTGCGCGACATAGGTGGCTACTTCAGCGAACACGGGAACCGTATGACTGGCTGGGGCAAGATATTCCGCTCGGGCGAGCTCAAGGCACTTAGCCGCAACGACACGATCCGGCTGGATAACCTGAAGATCAAAACTGTCATCGACCTACGGGGAGAAGACGAAATAGCCCTCGCTCCGGAAAAATATGCAGGGGCGAACATCATCTCCATCCCGATCCCGGTAAAAGGCAAAGAACAGATCACCCGACGCCTGGAAGAAGGACGCATACGCAAAGGCGACGGGCTCGTGTATATGCAGGACACCTATATCAGCTATGTGACGGACAACAGCGAACAATTCGGCAAAGCCCTGAAAGTCTTTCTCGACAAGGACAACTACCCGATCCTCGTGAACTGCTCGATGGGAAAAGACCGTGCCGGCTTCCTGACGGCCATGCTGCTGACAGCCCTCGATGTGCCGGAAGAAACGATCATGAAAGACTATATGGCTTCCAACAACCACATAGACCTGCGCAGCCTTGCCTATATGGCACGCAACCTCAATACGGACGCCCAGGAAACCATCACCGTGCTGCTCGGTGCAAACGAGACATGGCTGGATCTGGCCTTCCATAAAATAAAGAAAGAATATGGTTCGACCGACAAATATCTGTCGAAAGGATTGCATCTCACGGAAAAAGAGCGCGATACATTAAAAGATATCATACTAAACTAACCGGTATCCAAATTATTTGCGTACCTTTGTCCCCACTCTGAATTTATTATATATACATATATCACATTTTGAAAACATTTGAAGAATTAGGAGTTGCCGCACCAATACTGAAGGCAATTCAAGAAATGGGCTACGAATCGCCCATGCCGGTACAGGAGGAAGTGATTCCTTTCTTACTGGGAGATGACAACGACGTAATTGCATTAGCACAAACAGGTACGGGAAAGACAGCCGCTTTCGGCCTTCCGATCCTGCAAAAAATCGATGTGACTACATACCACCCCCAAGCACTCGTACTCTGTCCCACTCGTGAGCTATGTTTACAGATCGCCGACGACCTGAACGACTACTCCAAGTATATCGACAACCTGAAGGTCCTCCCGGTGTACGGAGGTTCCAGCATCGAGAGCCAGATCAAGACGCTGAAGCGTGGCGTGCACGTGGTCGTAGCCACTCCGGGACGCCTCCTGGACCTGATGAACCGCAAGACGGTAGACCTCAGCCTGGTGAAGAACGTCATCATGGACGAGGCGGACGAGATGCTGAACATGGGGTTCACCGACAGCATCAACGCCATCCTCGCCGAAGTGCCGGAGAACCGCAACATGCTGCTCTTCTCGGCCACCATGCCGAAAGAGATCGCCAACATCACGAAGAAGTACATGAAGAATCCGAAGGAGATCGTGATCGGCAACAAGAACGAAGGAAACAAGAACATCCGCGATATCTATTATATGGTACAGGCACGCGACAAGTACCTGGCTCTGAAACGCATCGCCGACTTCTACCCGAACATCTACGGCATCGTCTTCTGCCGTACCCGCAAAGAGACGCAGGAGATCGCCGACAAACTGATACAGGACGGCTACAACGCCGACTCGCTGCACGGCGAACTGAGCCAGGCGCAGCGCGACTACGTGATGCAGAAGTTCCGCGTCAAAAACATCCAACTCTTAGTTGCTACCGATGTGGCTGCCCGCGGCCTGGATGTGGACGATCTGACACACGTGATCAACTACGGCCTGCCCGATGAAGTGGAATCCTACACGCACCGCCGTGGCCGTACGGGCCGTGCGGGAAAGACGGGTATCTCCATCTCCATCTGCCACGTGAAGGAGAAAGGCAAAATCCGCGAGATCGAAAGGATCATCAACAAGAAATTCGAGAAAGGCGAAATGCCTACCGGACATGCTATCTGCGAAAAGCAGCTTTTCAACCTCGTCGACCAGATCGAAAAGGTGAAGGTGAACGAGGAGGAGATCGCCTCCCTGATGCCCCAAATCTACCGCAAGTTGGAATGGCTGGACAAGGAAGACATCATCAAACGTGTCGTTTCGCTCGAATTCAACCGTATGATCGATTACTACAAGGATGCCGACGAGATCCAGCAGGTAGACGAACGTTCCTCTCGCAGCGAACGGGGCGAACGCCGTGCACATGCGGCCGAAGAGGGCTATTCGCGTTTCTTCCTCAACTTCGGCAAGGCCGACGGCCTATATCCGAACCAGCTGATCGAACTGGTCAACAAATGTGTGCCGGGCAAGGTGCGCATCGGCAAGATCGACCTGCGCGAAAACTTCTCTTTCTTCGAAGTGGAAGAGGGTGAAGCCCAGCGCGTGATGGACAGCATGAACGGGTTCGAAGTGGACGGACGGCGCATCTCCGTCGAACCTGCACAGGGCAAAAAAGAAGAAGGCGGACGCGGTGGCAAACGCAGTTACGGCGGACGGCGCAGCGATGACGGCTACAAAGGCAAACGGGGTTCCAAAGACAGTGGACGCCGGGGTGGAGACCGTTCGGACCGCACCTTCCGCAAAGACGAACGCGACAGCGACCGCCCGTGGAAACGGACTGCCGCCGCACGCGACGCTCGTAAGAAAAGACGTTTCTAATCCTCCTCCCTCACGCTAACAGAAACAGGAGACCGCAGCATACATCAGCAACCCCCAGCCGGCAACGACGGGGAGTTGCTGTTTTTGTTTCCGCTTCCCGTCATGTCTCTCTCCGTATCCCCGTACCCCGAGAGTGTCAACAGGGCTCCCAAACACCCCAACACGACCTCCGAACGGCCCTCCCACAAAGCCAGCAGGCCCAATACCATCAGGTACAAGCGAAGGCAATGCGGGTTGCACAATCGCTGATGACTGATGATTTGATGATTCATTACTTCTTTCCCTTGCCGGGGGATGCCCCGGCAAGGGAAAGACATCATTTGTATCTTCATGCCACCATCTTCGTCAATACGCAAATCGCAGAGGAACGGCGCAATTATCATCCGTTACCGGAATTGTTGCGTAAGTTGTCAGTAACTCACTATATAATAGTGTATTTCGCTATTCTTCCCAAGCTCCGATACCACCAATTATGCAGGATGACGAATCGGTAACGTAGCAAAGTCTTAACTTGGTTCAGACTTAACTTTTCCCGTCATCTGGTTACAGAAACTATTTTCTCAAAAGCCTATTTCTCAATAACTTTGCTCTACTTTTCCATATCTCGCCGATTATTGCTAACTTTGTTATATAATTATGACGAATTTAAACGTACGTTTTTTTGTCATTTTGAAAAAGCCTCCTATCTTATTTATTCCCAATAATATACAAGCAAAAGCAGGACAAAAGCTACCCCTAAAAACAGGGCAGAAAATGAACTTTCCACCAGTAGATAAAAGACTTTACTATATATATTGTAATCAATTGTTTAGAGACATTTTCCGGCAAGCCCCGACCTGTCCCTTTTTTGCACTTTTTCCAAAAAGGAGGGTAAACCCCACAGAGGAACTGGAAAAGCCGGATATTTATTCATCCGTCTGCTGAAGCAGACAGCAAAAGACAGTGCTTTATATCTTATCCATTCTTCAACACATCGTCCTTGTCCGGTGCACTGGGTTCGGGTGTAGATTCGGGGTTGAAGGGGTTGAAGTAGTAGATGCCTTTTTCACCGAGGAATCGCAGGAAGTAAGGGAGCTTCTGCATAAAGAGGCTGCACTCCTTTGACTTGGCAGGGGTCCAAGCGGATTCGGCTACTGCGACCAAACGTGGGAAAGTCATATAATCCAGACGTTTGGCATCGGCTACACGTTCCGTCCAAAGGGAGAACTGGAGGCCCATCACCTGGTCTTCATAATCGCGTGTCAGATGGATGATCGGTTCAGGGAAACGGTAGATGTCCTCGATCGTGTTGTAACCGCCCCACACACGGCCCACCTTATGGCCGCCGTACTGGACGAAGTCGGCATACAACGGACGACGCGGAGTCATAATCACCCGGTAACCGTTTTCGAGCGCTTTCACCAACTGGTGTTTGCGGTCGTGGCGCCACCACATGATGACAGCCTTGTCGGGAGAGACACCGGCATCGATCATCTCGTCCCAGCCGATCATCGTCTTGCCCTTGGAAGCCACGATATCGGCAGCACGGCGGATAAAATACTGTTCCAGGCCCGTTTCGTTGCCTAAGTTCTTATCTTTGATAAACTGCTGGATTTCGGGATCGGTGAACCAACTTTGGTTGCCGTAGTGCACCTCGTCGCCTCCGATATGGATATAGGGAGACGGGAACAGGGCGACGATCTCGTCGAGCACGTTGCTGATAAACTCGAACGTCTCTTCCTTGCAGGGATGGAACGTGAAATGCTGCCATTTGCCCTCGCCTCCGCCGGAGATTTCAGGATAGGAACGGCAGACAGCAGTAGCATGGCCCGGCATGTCGAATTCGGGAACGACCATGATGTGGCGATCGGCTGCATAGGCAACGATCTCCTTGATCTCTTCCTGGGTGTAGAACGTAGCGGGTGCTTTCGGGTCGTGCCAGTTGCCGACAGCTCCTTCGGTGGTCAGCTTCGGATAACGCTTGATCTCGATGCGCCAGCCCGGTTCGTCGGTCAGGTGCCAGTGGAAGACGTTGAGGTTGTGCAGCGCCGCCAGATCGATGATCCGCTTCACCTCTTCGACGGGATAGAACGTGCGCCCTACGTCGAGCATCACGCCCCGGTAGCCCAGATACGGTTCGTCGGCGATGCGGACCGCCGGGAAAAGCACCTTGGCCGCTTTTGCGGCGCCCATCGCCTTGCGGAGCGTCTGGATGCCATAGAACACACCCGCTTCCGAAGGAGCGGAAATCTCCACCTTCCGCTCGTCCACCTTCAGCCGGTACGCCTCCGGAGAATCAGCCTCCAGCCCCAGGCGGAGCACGATGCCCTCTTCTCCGTCACCTTCCGCCACCTTCAGCGCGATGCCCGTCTGTTCCTTGATAAAAGCCGCCAGGAACTCGGCGTTCTTCTTCATCTTTTCATTCCCTGCCGTATAGCAGATGGTTTCCCCGCTCTTCAGCAGGAACGAACCCTGCGATGCCGCCGTAATCTCCAGCGGCATGGGCACCACCTGATAGTCGGCCACCGCCGTCGGACTGTCCGTACACGAGGCCATCAGCATTCCGGCAAATGCCAGCCCCATACAATTCATTTTTGAAAATGGTTTCATAACCAATACATATAAAAGATTAGTAATCAGATTTTATTCCCTCTCATCGGCCAGCTGGTGAATCACCACGGAAACGTCCTCCAGCGGCGAACCGTCGGCCGACGACACCGTGATGCGCTTCGTCTCGCCCGGCAGCAGGTCAAAGAAATTGTCGGAGAAACGCGCCCCCTGCAAGGGCACCTCCACGAACACGTCGCGCGCCAGCACACGCGACTTCAGGGTCAGTTCCATCACCCCGCCCTTCTTCACCTTGCGGC
>ENA-OPCB01001775-OPCB01001775.1-human-gut-metagenome-genome-assembly--contig:-NODE-1775-length-12606-cov-4.050116_pt1 | contig 12606 bp, 9 predicted proteins | sample MGYA00241561_ERZ501473 | MGnify/ENA primary metagenome ERZ501473 (study PRJEB25962, sample SAMEA2042519) | human gut metagenome | biome: human gut; feature: human-associated habitat; material: faeces... | reverse complement strand
TCTGGATTGTGCTTTTCCTTTCGTTTTTTGTTCCAACTAATTAGCCATGAACTGCTTCATGCCCTGAGACTTGTTGCATCTCACTGTGGGAAAAAATGTGGCTGTGGCCCACATTGTGCCGTTCCCGACCAGAGTGTCCATTCGGAGTTTGGAGGGTCATCTGGGATATCAAAGCCCCCCCAACATCAGTGTGTTTAACGTAAATTCGAATCTGTACACTTTAACTTAGCGGAACCGTACTCTGCGGGGCAGAGCTATCCGTATGTTGTTTCTAAGGTTAGAATTTATTTTAAAAGCAAAAGAGACGCGGTAATCTCTTTTTCTCCCAAAAAGCAAAGTAATGCTGAGATTATCCCGCACCCACCTTCCAAAAATGTATTCTTATCTTCCTCAATTTTCTCTATACTATTTCCAAGAAATTGATATCGCACATCTTTAAATCCATATTGATTAGTGTCATTATATGCTTCGACAATGTTTCTTATTAATTCAAGGCTTGCATCTTTTAATGCTCCATCTTGCGTTTTATCGTACAATAGCTTAAATATTAATGCAGTTCCTGCGAATCCATGGCATATTATAGGTGATGTGAGTTGCCAGATACTGTTACCGCTTTTTGCTATTTGAGTGATTTCGTTTAAAACCTCTCTGCATTTCATTGGCATATTTAAATATTCATAGGTACGATAAAGTGTATACAAAATTGAAATACTCCCATAGCACCAGCTCATTCTGTGATTATCATCTTTCCAGTAATCTTTTTTTACATAATCATTCACATCCATCATTCCCGGATAGTATACGATTCCCTGTTGTGACTCATACCGCACCTTATCCAATTCATTTAATATAACCCTTATTGCTTCATCAACCCTTGGCTTATTTACTCCATGTTCACCCAATTTGACTAGACTTGCTAGTACGCCCGTAATACCATGTGCCATTCCATAGTTGATGTGCCCATCAAGGAATCGTTCGTCACGCTTACTTAGGCGATCATCAGAAGGTACATACCACCCCGGAATCGGATACGCCTTAAATGAACCACAAACTGTAAGATCAACCAAATAACGTGACAATTTATGTGCCAGAGTTATGCTAAAATCATTTGGATACTCCAAAAGGAATTCAACAATTCCAGCGGCTCCCGAAATAACATCGAAATCTTGGGAATGCACAGGCTTACCTTTTTTTAAGAGAGCTTCAATATATTCACCAAGGTGAACATATATTGATTCGTCATATTGCCTCAGAAATTTTTTGTAATACCCTGTATTTTCCGAATAGAAATGTACAATATGACTATAAAATGTATGCCCACTACTATAAGAAAAATTTCTGATTTTTCCGCTGTACATATTCGACCGAAATGTTTCCATACATTTATATACAATTTCATCCCAATCAAAAGAGGTCGGTAACCTGGTGTATGCTTGGCCAATTGTTAGTACATTCGCAATTTCATCTAGATTTTCGCCGTTGCTTAAAAGATTATACATTTTTTCAAAGTATCGTCCCAGGACGTCTTCAACTTGAACTTTTAAATCGGAAGAAGAAAGAAACATATGACCAGATCCTATCTATTTTTTAATTTTTGTATTTGACAACTCAAAATCTTTACCAATAGGTAATTTAACACGAAATCAATAATAAAACGGGGGGAACAGACCTTCTTCGCCTGCTCCCCCCTATTGCCTATAGACAGAAAATTTGATATTTAACCAATTAGCGATCAAAAGTTCTGTCTTTCAGTGTTTATCTCCTACAAGCATTGCCACAATAGCTATGGCATGCGGACAGAGTCTGATCGCAGGTTCCTGTACAGCCCTGACTCGGCGTAGTACACGCATCTGTGCAGCCATCAGTACAGCACTGAGACAAAACCACAGAAATCGTAAGATCCACACAGATACTCCACGTGGCACATTCCAAACCGGACCTTGCATCTCCTGCATCGTTCACTGTATCGGCGTTCTTCCGGATATCCAAATCAAATTCATCGTATTTAGACATCATAGCACCTCTTTCATCAGCAAAGAATAAAGCTTGCACAACTTAGTCAAACCACTGGTATCACCACCTATATATTTTTTGAGATTAACGGACTCCCACATTTCGATCTTCATTAAGACAATTTTCGTATCAACGCAATGCTAATTGCTATAATCCCTACACTTAACACAATTGTCAAAAAAATACTTATTGGTTCTGACATTACCCTTGCAAAATAAAGTAAAATCGAATTGGTCCCGCCTAACAAATTGAATGAATTAATCGAAACATGCATAAGAATTGGATACAAAATATTTGACGTCAGGTAAACAGTATACGCCATAAGTACTCCATGTAAGAAGTAAACACCTGCGTTCAAAGGATTTAGATGAGCTAGCATCCAAATCAATGACGAAGAAACTATTGCAAATTTCAACGGATAATTGCTAACTAACTCCTTAAAGATAATACCTCTAAAAATGAATTCCTCCATTATTGGCAATAGAAATATAGAATTCACATAGTAAAAAATCTCCCGCATCGAGTAACTCTGTGCTTCTCCTACATCATTTGCAAAAGGGACAATAACGGTAAAAGAAAGTGCCATGCCAATTCCTAATACTATCGACATCGCTATTAACTTTATACCGGTTTTTTCGAAAGTGATATATCTTTTTGAAGCCACGAAAATAAGAACCAATGTTAATATATGAATTAATGCCAATAATCTTTCATCTGTTGTTACTAAAGCGCATAAGGATAAATATATAATATACGCTACACTCACACAAACCCCTTTTATTAAATATTTTTCATTCATTATTTCTTTCTCCATACGGACAAGATTGATATGGCGGAAGATCAAGTCCATTCCTATGGCACTCGAAAAACAGTAATAATCATGTAGTGTATCAAAGTATTAGAAATTGACCGACAACAGCATTTCTTAAAGAATTAACCGCATAGGTAATTCTCTACATCTTTACGGTTATATAATATCATATATTCTTTCAACATTCAAGAGATAATTTTGTTCTTTTGGCCTATTTCATGCTATTATACTGATAAAATTCCTGTGATAGAAAAACTCACAAAATTAGTCGATTTTTGATATCCCAAAATATATTAAATGTAGCAATTACTCCATTTGTGAGTGACGAATGGTCCAATACTCGGACATGTTGGTTGCGATTGAAGAAAAATGTTATCCCTTCACGAGTTCGTTTGAATCCTTCATAAGATCTTGTGCCTTCATTTTGTTCTTTTGATTTGAAGACTTTTGAACTATTGATGAAGGCAGCCGGCAGTTATGCAATAATACTGTTGGACAAATACCAATATGGAGGCTGTTTTAGCGCCCTGAAACTTTTCTCTCATAGGTCAGCAATAGGCCTTTTACTTTAGTTTTACTACACAGTTTTAAGTGTTGAAGCATGTCCCGTTTTCACAGTGGAAACCCGTAGTAATTGAGGTTTCGCATCGGAGCACGGGAAGGCAGCGAAAATTTGCAGACAAGTGGCGCCATCGTACTTGTTAGTTCCACTGCAACCTTTGCTCTCATCAAGACACTTGCCGGCAACAATAAAGTCAACCACATCAAGTCTCACATCTTTCGAATCAATTTTCTCCGGCATCACCTGTTTCTAACCTCTTGACAAGGCCTAAAGTCACAATGTATAAATCCACATCGACGGTAACCTGTCACTTGACTATGTTTTAAACGATCATACTCTAGTATGGCACAATTAATCCCGTATACACAAACGATTTCAAATGAGCAGTCCGCCAATTCTTAATACAAAAATAGCAAATAGTTGCGGCACTCCTCCTTTAAATCTTGTCAACATCCCCCACATGCCAGACCGATATTCTGTGGTTTCGGTTATTCCAGTGAGAGTGTATCTACGCCAATCTCGCAACGGTGGCACAGCAATATAATGGTCGTTGCAGTCTTAGCGTCCTCCTGGTTAGCCCACGGCACAATTTGCTGGCGTTCGTTTGGGGATTTCCCTACATGAAAAATAGCTATTCACAGAAGATATGTCCGGAAACGTATTTATTGACTATTTTACAAAGACAAGACAATTCCTGAGTATTCCTATTCACGATTTGCTATTTTCAAGTCTGCAGTATAAAGTTCATTATAAATGTGGCAATTTTTAAGCAAATAATCATGAGTCTCGAAACCCACAACTTTCCCCTCGTCAATTACCATTACTTTATCTGCATAAAATGGAACATTAGATACTCGATGTGTTATTACTATGCAGATCCGATTTTTTGCAATTTGTTTTATGGCCTTAAAAATATTAATTTCTGAGATCGCATCCAATGCTGCATTAGGTTCATCCAAAATAATCAATTCTGCATCTTTAAACAGAACACGTCCAATTCCCACCTTAATCCATTGTCCTCCAGATAGGTTTTTACCATTTTCAAACCAATTTCCCAGCTGCTGTGTTAGCTCTAAATCCATATTAAGGCCTATGGACTCAATTATTCGCTTCTGCTTGTCACAGTTACTTAAGTTATCAATATCACTTATTCCAATATTTTCCCCAAGAGATAATTCGTATTTAGTGAAATCTTGGAACAAGATTGAAATTTTTTTCCTAAGTTGGTCCTTGTCTATTTGTCTCATTTCTATTCCATTAATCCTTATGCTGCCTTCATAATCATTATAAAGAACAGATAATATTTTTGCTAAGGTCGATTTTCCTGCCCCGTTTTTTCCAACGATTGCAACGATATCGCCTTTACTTAAACTGAAACTCACATCTTTTAGTGCATACCTATTATTGCTATTATATCTATAAGACAAATTTTCAACAGTTATTGTATTTATTTCATCTATATGCTTTTCCATACGTTTTATTTGTTCTTCTTCCGGCATGTCCAAAAACTCAAATATTTGGTTAATGTACAGATTATCGTTGTAAATTGCAGAAATCTGGGCTAATAGCTGCTTAAGCGTTGATTTAATATTACTTGAAACGTTAATATAAGCCACTGAGTCTCCAATCAAAATATTACCTGCGTATGTATCAAAAATAACGATGCAAAACAGTACTCCCATACAAAGTTCATCCAAAATGGAAATCAATAAACTAATTTCGGATGATTTCTTGTAATAAGATTCATCCTGTTTAAAAAAATCGTCATATATCCCCTTAACTTTATGAATAAAATATTCCGCTAAATTATATGTTCTAATTTCCTTAAAAGCTATATCGTTAGTTAACAAATATTGGAAATACCATTTTTTCCTTTCTTCCTCAGTACGATAACGTAGCATCTCGTACCGTTTTTTGTTCAATCTATTTGCAAGAAAAGTACTAAAGCAAGCATTAGGGAGAATAAGAAAAATTGACCACCATTTCCAAGAAAGTATGATGGCGCCATAAGATATAAAAGTAATAGATAATTGGATTATTGAAAGTATATATGAAATAAATGGATATATTTTGTTACTTGTCTGAGCTCTTTGAATTTTGTTATAAGCTTCCGGATTTTCAAAGGACTTAAAGGACAGCTTACCCGCCTTATCTAGAATCATAATGTTAATAGTTTTATTAAGTTTGTATTGAAACACAGAAGTATAGTATTGACTAAATATAGTAAATAATGAAACCAAAGCATTACATGCAACATAAACAATTATCAGTCCAACAACCTGACTAAATGAATAAACGCCCGTTTGGATTCCATTTATTATCGATTGGGTTAACAGCAGAGAAATAGATGGTGTTATACCAAGTAATACTGTTGAAAATAGCGAAAACGCCAAAAACTTTTTATCGATTTTTATTAGTATCCCTAAACATCTTTTGTAATTACCGAGAATGTTTAGGATGGTATCGCCAAAACGGACCATTGCCATACTTCCTCCTTTTCATCCGGTCAACATGATGTTACATCCAACTAAAACTAAACTTGCAACTATGACAAGTCCTCGAAGACATTCTATCATATTATACATTTTTTTTAAACACTGTTTTGACATATTGTTCGCAATGCGCATAAGTGGTATACTGTTATTAATTCGTAGGCTCCAAGTTTAGCACCGAAAACACTTTCGGCTATAAAAACATAACATAATGAAAGGATGATTAACATGCAAAATGAATTGTACCAACCAAATGAATATGTAGTTATCCGTACTCCTATTAATTCTACTGAAGAATTCTGTCATCTTTTCTCAAATGCCAAATTGACAAAGCAGCGAATTCAAAATCTTAAAGAAGATTCTTGTTTTCGTGAATTATTGAAAACTGCGTCGCATGACTTAGCCCAATACTTTTTGGATGAAAACGCAGCTTGCACTGACAAGCTTCTACATAGTGGAATAAAATATGCAATCCGTTCATCTTCGCGATGCACTCCTTATGGATTATGCGCGGGTGTCTCTTTGGCGAAGCTTGGAGAACACACAGATATCTTGTTAGGAAACAAAAACAGTTTTGTGAAATTTTCTCGCCCTGATATGGAATGGCTATTTTCTATTATTCATAAAATAATTTCTGATAAGAATATTTTACCATCTCTAAAGGTATGTAGCAATCCGTATATATACGAAAAAGGATCTCGTCTTATCAACCCTTGGCATGTTGATCTGGCCGGAGTTGGATCAAAAGAGACGCAAATATCAATCCGAAACAGCCCGCTAGTACAGCATGTACTTAGTTTATCAAAATCTTATATTCTATATGATGATTTGCAACATATCATTCTTTCTGAGAGTAGCACCGCAAACGAGTCTAAGGTGACATCATTCCTTAACAATTTAATAGATAGTGAGTATTTGCTGGTAAATTTGTATCCCAACCTTGTAAACAACAATCCATTGGAGCATGTAATAAATATCTTACAGCATATTCCCACGGCCAAACATTGGTATGAGCAGTTAACGGAGATTAAATCTTTGTTGAACCAATATTCCTCCTCTTCGGTAGGCAACTCCGAGGCAATTTTGAACGAATTATTCAACAAGATGCAACTCTTGAGTCCCAAAAAGGACTACATACAGGTGGACTTAAAGAAACCCTTGGCAGGATCTACTTTGTGTAATAAAGTATCTAACGAAGCGCAGAAACTCATAACACTACTCCTTTCACTTAGCGCCAAGCAGGAGACTTTGCCACAGATAGATACCTTTAAGAATCAATTTATCGAAAGGTACGGATATGATGTCGCAGTGTCTATCTTAAACGTTTTCGATAATGACATGGGAATCGGTGCACCGAGTGGTTACGCTTTTCCCCGCTCTAAACAACAAATATCTTTTTCTGGAACAGGAGAAACTCCGCTAGGGAAATTTTTGTTTTATAAGGTACAGTATGCGCTCAGAAACAATTTGAGTGAGATATCTTTGAGTGATGACGAATTAAAAGAATTCAAATCAGATATTGACATCACAGCGGCACCCAATTCTGTAGAATTGTGTTTTCAAATTATTTCTGACAGTGTGCATGACCTCGATGATGGGCTATTCTATTTAATGCCTACTGGTTTTATAGGTTCAGGAGAAAGCGGAAAATCATTTGGCAGATTCAGATATATGTTTAACGATGAGTTATCTTCACGTACACAAATCAGTGAAACCGATAAATCTGACGCCTTGATTGATGTTGAATTGTCTGAATACCCAATGCACAAACGTAACTGTAATGTTATGCTTTGCTCATCGTCATATAAATATCAATTGTCACTAGATATCCCTTCTGATATTGACAACAGTATCGATATCAAGGACATATATATCGGAGTGGATTCTACAACGAATTCGTTTTATTTAAAATCTTCAAAACTTAATAAGAGACTCCATATTGATAAAAGCAATCTCTTTAATTGTATGCTGGGCAGCAACATCTTTAGATTCCTATGCGAAATTAATGAGATTCCGTTCTTGCCGATTAGTAGAACTTATGGTATTTTCCAATCCTTACCTGGTACATTTATTCCCAGAATAACCTATAATAGAATAATATTGTCTCCCGCAAAATGGCGAATCCCCTCTCTTATTATTAAACAAGGCACTGAAGATTTTAATCGCTTTAAAGACGCTTGGGGGATACCAGATATCGTCTATATGGTACAAGGCGATCACAAATTGCTTCTAAATCTTAAAAATCCATACCATATTCAACTGCTAATTGAGCTAAACTCAAAAAAAGCTGATGATGTGGTATTGACGGAAGCTATTGGTTATAATGATAGTTCCTGGTTAAACGATGTTAACGGGTCCCCCTTCGCCAACGAAGTTGTCCTTTCTTTCCTTAAAAAGCACGAAAGCAAAAACGATAATGTTAGCGAACCCAAAGCCTTACAATTAAAAAATACTCCGAAAGACATCTGTCACTCCTTATACGATAACAATTCTTTTCTTTTGCCTGGTGCGAACAAATGGGTTTACATAAAAATATATTGTACCCGTGATTCAGCCGACGCATTAATCAGCAATGAAATGTACGATTTCTGCAAATTCCTATGTGATTCCAAATTGATTGATCGTTATTTTTTTATTCGCTATTTAGACCCTGATTTTCATATCCGTTTACGCCTAAAACTTTTGCAAAGCTTAGACACAATACTTCCTTATCTTTCTAAATGGCAAAATGAAATCAAAAAAACGTACTTCGTCTCGAAAATTCAAATTGACACCTATGTGCGAGAAACATTGAGATATGGAGGCCTAAAAGTTATTGACCTCGCCGAAGAGGTCTTTTTTCGAGACAGTGAAGTCATTATACAAGCCATTCAAGGAAATCGTTTTTGTAGTTTAGATAACGACAATGATGTTTTATTTGGAATCTTAAATGTCTTATCTATCGCACAATCCTTCGGACTAAACAGGATGGATCTTGAAATGTGGCTTTCTCAAAGTATACCTTCTTCTAGCTATAGAGATGTTTTCCGTGCTCAAAGGAAGGAGATTTTAGACGCCATAGCTTTATTCTATTCGCACAAAAAACCTATTGGAAATGTAGAATTGTCTAGAAGACACCATGTAATCGCTCTGTACAAGCAGGCCCTAGATACCGCCGATGTCGAAAACACTTTAACGGCTTCTAAGGCTAGCATACTTTCCAGCCTAATCCATATGTCACTAAATAGGATGCGCGGTAATAATCACTGGGAGCAAAAAGTTAGATCTCTTTGTCGTAATGGGCTTTATGCATATAATCAAAGAATCGCACATCACGTTAAGCGTGGTAATTAATGAGATATGATTTTTAACATATTGCGCATGACGTCTTTGCTTGCCATCCTATAATACTAATGTAATGTTAGCATAACGTTTTTGAAAACAGATAAACACTCCAGTTGAGTTGAGAGGGCTTGTTTTCAGCAATCGCAGCGGACTAGTCCTCTCTCCTTTCCTTTTCAATTTGCGAAACTTATTGTACCTATTACAATAAGTTCGGACAGGAACACCGGATAGCCAGTCCGGTGTTCTTTCCGTCCCGTGCCTTAGCTAGAATAAGATGAGCAACTAGCTGACCAACTGTACCTTGGGTTTACATACCCGCAGATAAGACTGCTAGTCATCCTCTTGTTGCAACGTTCGATTTGAGCAGGTTGAGCCACCGAATACCGGAGAGTTCGCGTCACGCAATAGATTGAATCGTCAACGAGAAAAGATGGATTCCGGTTGCAGGTTCTTTGTGTCGGAGGAATGTGAATGAACTGCGTTGGCATCGATGTTTCCCATGGTAAGAGCATAATTGTGGTCATGCGCCCTTTTGGAGAGGTGGTTGTCTCGCCCTTTGAGGTGCTTCACACCGACAGCGAGCTAAGCAAGCTGGCAGGGCTGCTAAAAAGTCTGGACGGTGAGACCCGTGTGGTGATGGAATCCACAGGTTATCACCACACACCTGTGGCCTGGCTGCTCCACGACGCGGGCCTTTATGTCTCAGTAGTCAATGCAATGCTGGTGCATGACTACGGAAACAACAGTTTAAAACGAGCCAAGACCGACAAGAAGGATGCCGTGAAGCTGGCCAACTGCGGCCTTGATCATTGGCTCACACTGCCGAGATATGTCCCTGAGGAGGATACCCGGCTCATGCTAAAGACCTGCTACCGGAAGTACCAGCAGTATTCTAAAGTACAGACCATGCTGAAGAATAACTTGATCTCCCTGCTGGACATTGCTTTCCCGGACGCAAACCGCCTGTTTACCAGTCCGCCCCGCGCCGATGGCAGCGAGAAGTGGGTGGACTTTGTAGCCGCTTTTTGGCATTGCGAGTGCGTCTGCAACCTGTCTGAGAAGGCTTTCACCGCCAAGTACCATAAATGGTGCAGAAAGCACAGGTATAAATTCTGCGAAGATAAGACGCTGGACATTTATTCCTCTGCCTGTGGACACTTCGGTGTCATTCCAAAAACGGATACGGCAAAACTTTTGGTGGAACAGGCAGTTTTCCAAATCCGGGCAACTTCAACCACATTAGCTGCTCTCAAGCAGGAGATGCAGTCTCTGGCAGCTTCTCTTCCGGAGTATCCTGTGGTTATGGGGATGTTTGGTATTGGACCTGCCCTCGGCCCCCCACTCATGGCTGAAATTGGCGATGTACGTCGGTTTCATTCCAAAAAAGCGTTGGTTGCCTTTGCGGGTATTGACGCCCCGCCCTACCAATCCGGTCAAATAGATGTCCGTAGCCGTAGCATTTCCAAGCGAGGATCTGCCTCACTGCGCAGGACACTTTTCCTGGTGATGAGTGTCATCCTGCAACACGCTCCAATGAATGAGCCGGTCTACCAGTTCATGAACAAGTAACGCTCTGAAGGCAAGCCCTACCGTGTCTACATGATGGCCTCTGCTAACAAGTTTCTTCGCATCTATTACGCTTCTGTGAAAGCCTATCTGGATTCTGCAGAACACAACTGATTTTCCTATGCTTTGCCAGCTGGATAGTCGCCATTTCGATTTTGAGATGCTCAGCGGCTCAGATTAGTGCGTCCCTTTTCTTTGCTCGTTCCCTTAAAAGTTTTACTTAGCTTTTATTAGCAGGTCTTATCTTTGAAACATACGCAGAAGTCAAAAAGTTTTTTTGCACAACTAACCCGCACACTTTTGAAATACATCTGCCAATATATTATCGCCCGTTTATAGCGGTAAGACACTATCGTCTTAAGAGTTCCACTATAAACGGGCGATTTTATAAATGTGAGCGCAACAGTTCAGTAACTAGACCTTTCACGAATACATGTATTGTTTCACACGAACTCCATCAACGACAAGCAGCCCCACAATAAGAATGAGTTTCGGACGGTTCTCCAGGCTGACAAGGTCCCGTGCAACCATCCGAGCACCCCATAGTAATATCGCAAATATTACCCGGAGTGCAGAGCAGTTCCGTAGCATGGCAAATGGGGCCATATGTGCAATTACAGGTAACGGTCACGGGAATCACCGACTGCGGATCAACAGGGCCAGAATTATGGGTGGATCTGATATCCAGATCGAAATCATTGTAGTTAGACATATGCAGATGCTCCTTGCAAATATGTTTGTTAGATTTCTGAACTATCACGCTCACATAATTATTCATAAAATTCTTTGTTATGCTTAATTGATAAGTAGATGGGCCAGGACGTAGTCGCAAGAATATTGTCGTGCCCCCAATGCGAGCAGAATTCCAGAAGTGCCAGATAAGAGGCTCAAATCATCCTCTATTATGTATTCGCCCTTTATCCAATCGAAATTTTGAAAGCCATACTTCACTTTCAAAGAATTCATGGTACATATTTTTCTTTGTAGACGTTCTATTGCCTCCAGAAATGCACAATTTTGGGTGTCGCGGTAAAAGGATTCAAATAGGAGCCGCGCACCAGCATATCCATGGCAAATTGTTGGCGATTCAAATAAATACATCTCTAAGGGCATTTGTGAGAACCTCATAGCCTTATCTACCGCCCATTTCTGAAGCCTCTCATTTTTAGTAGCTTTTGATGCCAGAAAGATGATTCGTAAGATACTTAGCGCTCCATAGCACCAACTCAATCTTTTGTGTGGAGAAACCGTAGAAGGCAATTGCAAATATTCTTCTCCAGTTATGGAAGATGGCCAATAGACTTCTCCATCGGGTTGCTCTTGTGCATATTGCAAAAAGAACTCAATTAACCGTTCAATTGCTTCTTCTAGACCAGGATGGCTTACCCCCTGCAGTTTTGAGATTGAAAGAACAGCTAAAGGGCCAGCAATGCCATGAGAAAGTCCGAAATTCACCATTCCTGAACAGAAATTCTTTCTTTCTTCAGGTGGAAAAACATTTTCTTCTTTTATGTGCCAATTAAGAACAGATTCTCTATTATCTGAAGAGTATTGTGAAAGATGAATTAATGTGGCAACTGCTTTTTGAATCGGGTTCCGATACAAATCAATGTCCGTAAGAAGTAAGTAACGAAGCATACCGGATAATCCCAATATGGCATCATAGTCACGCATACTTATTGATTTCGAGTCAATTTTTTCCAGAAGTACCATAGATTTTCTATCAACGCCTGATGCTACAACCTCATTAACTGATTTGATCAAATTGTGATATGTACGGGGGAGTTGAGCGATTGAGAGCAGAATACTGAGTGCGTGTTTTTGCCTTAGCTTCTGAA
>ENA-OPCB01001768-OPCB01001768.1-human-gut-metagenome-genome-assembly--contig:-NODE-1768-length-12642-cov-3.118773_pt1 | contig 12642 bp, 10 predicted proteins | sample MGYA00241561_ERZ501473 | MGnify/ENA primary metagenome ERZ501473 (study PRJEB25962, sample SAMEA2042519) | human gut metagenome | biome: human gut; feature: human-associated habitat; material: faeces... | reverse complement strand
GCAACGCATTCGTAATGCGTAGGTCGCCGGTTCAAGTCCGGCTTTCGGCTCACAAAATTAGGCAGTTATCTTTTTAGGTAACTGCCTAATTTTGTTTGATAAGGCTGCGGTTCTAGCGAGGTTTGGGAGGTAAGGTTAAACTGGGTGTTAAACCGGAAATGCAATGAACGCAACAGCGTTATTATTTGCGTCAAATTTGCGTCACCAAATGCAACAAAACGCCAAAACAAAACGATTTTTATCAATAAAAAAAGCGGCTACTTGTTTTGTAACCGCTTAATTTATTATTGGTGGAGCATATCGGACTCGAACCGATCACCTACAGACTGCCAGTCTGTCGCTCTAGCCAGATGAGCTAATGCCCCGTCTTGTTAATTCATGTGCAAATATAAGGCTTTTCTTGATATATGCGCTATCTTTGTATAAGAAATTTCAAGAGAAAGGAAAGAAGATGATAATTTATAATACGACTTTTCATATCCATAAGGATATCGTGGATGAGTGTCTGGAATATTTGAAGAATAGTTATATACCGAAAGCCTCCGAGAGCGGTATCCTTTATAGTCCTTATTTGAGACGGATCTTGGATTCGCGGAATGAGGAAGGTGAAAGTTTTTCCGTACAGTTTCATACGAGGGATATCGATTCGTTGAATGAGTGGGTGCGTAAGGAAGGCGGAGCCTTGCAGCAAGATTTGATAGGACGTTATAAAGAGAAAATCGCAGGATTCTCTACCCTGTTGGAAGATATAGAGCTACCTAAATGATCAAGGACCGTATTATATTAGGCATAGACCCCGGTACGATCGTGATGGGATACGGAATCTTGAAGATCGAGGGGAATAAACCGAAGCTGGAAGCTATGGGAATCCTGCAATTGAATAAATATGAGGATCATTATCTCCGTCTGCGTAAGATATTCGAACGGGTCTTGGCCTTGATCGATCAATACCATCCGGATGAGTTGGCTATCGAGGCGCCTTTCTTCGGGAAGAACGTACAGAGTATGTTGAAACTCGGAAGGGCGCAAGGGGTAGCGATGGCTGCGGCCTTGGAGCGGGATATCCCGATCTTCGAGTACGCCCCTCTAAAAATCAAGCTCTCGATCACGGGGAATGGAAATGCGGCGAAAGAACAAGTGGCCGGCATGCTACAACGCTATCTGAAGATACCGGATGAGTCCATGCTTCCGCAATTGGACGCTACGGATGGGTTGGCGGCGGCTGTTTGTCATTATTTCCAAACCAATAATCCGATCTCGGAAAAGAAGTATACGGGATGGAAGGATTTTATCGCTAAGAACCCCGGGAAAGTCCGCTGATATGAGCTTAAAAAACATAGTTATGAAATTCTCAAACCATAACTAAGGTTCAAAGAATTCATAACTATGTTTTTATTTAGCCTAAACTGACCTTATTCTTATACGATACCTTGTGCCATCATAGCTTTCGCTACTTTCATGAAGCCTGCGATATTCGCGCCTTTTACATAATTGATATATTCGCCATCTTTACCGTGAGCTACGCATTGTTCGTGGATTGCGCTCATGATCTGATGTAATTTAGCGTCTACCTCGGCGGCAGTCCATGAGATATGCATAGCGTTCTGAGTCATCTCTAATCCGGAAGTAGCTACACCACCGGCGTTGACAGCCTTACCCGGAGCGAATAATTGCTTATGCTCGATGAACAAGTCTACAGCCTCAGCCGTACAACCCATGTTAGAAACCTCAGCTACGCACAAAGTCTTGTTCTCGATCAACTTACGAGCGTCAGCCTCGTTCAACTCATTCTGGGTAGCGCATGGCAAGGCTATATCTACTTTTTGTTCCCAAGGTTTCTTGCCGGGATAGAAGGTAGAGCCCGGGAATTCGTCTGCGTAAGGAGCTACGATATCATTTCCGGAATTACGCAATTCCAACATATAGTCGATCTTCTCGCCGGAGATACCCACCGGATCATAGATATATCCGTCAGGACCGGAGATCGTAACCACTTTAGCGCCCAACTCGGTGGCCTTTGTAGCGGCACCCCAAGCCACGTTGCCGAAACCGGAGATGGCGACCGTCTTGTCCTTGATATCGATTCCGTGAGTCTCCAGCATTTGATGTACGAAATAAAGAGCGCCGAAGCCGGTAGCTTCCGGACGAAGGATAGAACCTCCGAACTCCATGCCCTTACCCGTGAACGTACCCGTATTCTCGCGAGCCAATTTCTTGTACATACCGTACATATAACCTACCTCACGGCCACCTACGCCTATATCACCAGCCGGAACATCCCTGTCCGGACCAAGATTACGCCATAATTCAAGAATAAACGCTTGGCAGAAACGCATGATCTCGGCGTCGCTCTTTCCTCTCGGAGCGAAATCGGAACCACCTTTGCCACCACCCATCGGAAGGGTTGTCAAAGCGTTTTTAAATGTTTGCTCGAATCCTAAGAATTTCAAGATAGACAAGTTAACGGACGGGTGGAAACGGATGCCTCCCTTGTACGGGCCGATTGCGTTGTTGAACTGAACACGGTATCCCAAGTTAACTTGTATCTCACCTTTATCATCTACCCAAGGCACACGGAAAGTGAAAATACGTTCCGGCTCAACTAGGCGTTCAATGATTTTCGCTTTCTCAAATTCCGGATGTTGGTTGTACACTTCCTCAATTGATAAAAGCACTTCTTTTACTGCTTGCAAATACTCCTTTTCTCCCGGATGTTTTGCCTCTAGCGCTGATAAAATAACTTCAGTCTTCATAGCATTTATATTCTTTAAAAGGATAACATTCTGTTGGCAAATGTAGGTAATTCTTTGGAATGACCAAGAGTTTCGCTTACTTTTTATCAGTGAAAACCTAAAAATCTTCAGTTAGAGTCAGAATGCGTACTTTCATGTTTCAATAGTTATTATTTTTCCTTACATTTGACTCGAATAATTCTATCAGAATCTATTATGAGCGGTATACCGAACTTAAAAGACTTGGTGTTCAGAGACACCCCGTTTGCCAATCTAATGAATAAGCGTATATATAATGTATTGCTTATCGCTACGAAATATGATTCCTTCATGCTGGAAGATGACGGGCGTGTAGATGAGCAGATATTTAACGAATATACTTCCTTAAGCCTCCGTTACCCACCCCGGTTTACGCAGGTGACTACCGAGGAGGAGGCTTTGAATGAGTTGAAGAACCGGAACTTCGAATTGATCATTTGCATGCCGAATATGGATAACCGGGATATATTCGCTGCGGCGAGCGAGATAAAGGTGCATTATCCGAATATCCCGATCGTCGTATTGACTCCTTTCTCGAAAGAGGTGTCTAAGCGGATCGCCAACGAGGATCTGAGCGCTATCGATTATGTGTTCAGCTGGTTGGGTAACTCGGAGTTGTTACTGGCGATTATCAAGTTGATCGAGGATAAGATGAACGCTCCGGACGATACGGCCAGCGTGGGCGTACAGATCATCTTGTTGGTGGAGGATTCCATTCGTTTCTATTCGTCCGCTTTGCCTCATTTATATAAGTTCGTGCTGGAGCAGAGCCAAATGTTCGCGAAGGAGGCGTTGAACGATCACCAGCGTACGTTGCGTATGCGGGGTCGTCCGAAGATCAAATTGGCCCGGAATTACGAGGAGGCGGTACGTATTTTTGATCAGTATCGGGATAATATGTTGGGTATTATCTCGGATATGAGTTTTATGCACAATGGCGTGAAAGATCCGTATGCCGGTTATAAGTTCGGACAGTATGTACGGAAAACGGGTTTGATCATTCCTTTCGTGCTGGAATCTTCGGAGGCCAGCAACCATGTGTACGCGAAGGAACTGAACGCCTCGTTTATCGATAAGAATTCCAAGAGTTATCCGCAGGATTTGAAAAAGAAGATCATGCAGCGTTTCGGTTTCGGCGATTTCGTGATCTTGAATCCGCATACGAAAGAGGAGATCATGCGTATCAAGGATTTGAAAGACCTTCAAAAGAAAGTCTTCCAGATTCCCGACGACTCGCTGGTTTACCATCTCTCCCGGAATCATTTCTCCCGTTTCTTTTATTCCCGTGCCATGTTTCCCCCCGCCGAGGTTTTGAAGCATGTGGACGTGAGTGACTATAAGGATATGGATGAGGCCCGGAAATTGATTTTCGACTTGATCGTGCAATATCGCCGGATGAAGAACACGGGTGTCGTGGCGGTTTATCAGAAGGATCGTTTTGATGAGTATAGTAATTTTGCCCGTATCGGCGACGGTTCGCTGGGAGGTAAGGGTAGAGGTCTTGCCTTTATCGGTGCGATGGTGAAGCGATACCCTAAGCTGGAGAGTGATAATTTTGCCGTGAATATCCCGAAGACGGTCGTGATCTGTACCGACATCTTCGACGAGTTCATGGAGACGAACGAGTTGTATCCGGTAGCGCTGGGCGATGCGGACGACGAGACGATCCTCCGGTATTTCTTGCGGGCCAGCTTGCCCTCCCGTTTAATCGAGGACTTGATGGCTTTCTTCGATGTGGTGAAAAGCCCGATCGCCGTGCGTTCCTCCAGCCTGCTGGAAGATTCGCATTATCAACCTTTCGCCGGGATCTATTCTACGTATATGGTACCTAAGATCGAGGAGAAATACGATATGCTCCGTACGGTGAGCGACGCTATCAAGGCGGTGTATGCCTCTGTCTTTTATAAGGATAGTAAGGCGTATATGACGGCTACCTCGAACTTGATCGATCAGGAGAAGATGGCTATCGTCTTGCAAGAAGTGGTGGGCTCCCGTTATAATGATCATTTCTATCCGACGATGTCGGGCGTGGCCCGTTCCTTGAATTTCTATCCGATCGGTAACGAGAAGGCGGAAGATGGGATCGCGAATATCGCCTTGGGATTGGGTAAATATATCGTCGATGGCGGGCAAACCTTGCGTTTCTCTCCCCGACATCCCCATAGCATCTTGCAGATGAGTACGATGGATTTCGCTCTCAGGGAAACGCAGACTCGTTTCTATGCCTTGGATTTGAAGAATATGGCGGAAACCTTCTCGGTAGATGATGCCTTTAATTTGGTGAAGCTGGGCTTGAAGGACGCTGACGCTGAAGGTTCCCTGAAATATATTGTCTCTACATACGATCCGTACGATCAGATTATCCGTGACGGTTATTACCCGGGCGGTCGTAAGATCCTTTCTTTCGTGAATATCCTACAGCATGACGTATTCCCGCTGGCGGATACGTTGGATCAGATCTTACGGATCGGGCAGCAGGAAATGGGTCGTCCGGTCGAGATTGAGTTCGCTGTCAACATGGACCCGTCGGATCATACAAGGGCGACTTTCTATCTGTTGCAAATCCGTCCGATCGTAGATAATAAAGAGATTATGGACGAGGATCTGAGCTTGGTGAAGAACGAGGAAACCATCCTTTCTTCTACCAGTGTTTTGGGGCATGGCATCGTTGGCGACGTACAGGATATTATCTATGTGAAGACGGGCGCTTTTAATTCATCCAATAATCAGTTGATCGCTTATGAGATCGAGAAGATGAACCGTTCGTTTACCGATCAGGAGAAAGGATACGTATTAGTCGGCCCCGGCCGATGGGGGAGCAGCGACTCTTGGTTGGGTATTCCGGTGAAATGGCCGCATATCAGTAACGCACGGGTGATCGTGGAATGCGGATTGGAGAATTATCGGGTAGACCCGAGTCAAGGTACCCATTTCTTCCAGAACCTGACTTCGTTCGGAGTGGGCTATTTTACGGTTAATCCATTTAAGGGAGATGGTTGGTTCGATGAGGCGTTCTTGAATGCGCAACCTGCCGTAGAGGAGACGGAATATCTTCGTCATGTACATTTTGATGCTCCGATTACGATTAAGATGGATGGGAAGAAAAGTCTTGGCGTGGTATTGAAACCATAAAAAGATAGCGTTTCAAGAGAAGATTGTTGTTTGTGGATTTGCGAGACGAGCCGGTAAGACGGGTCTCGCGAATCCATTTTTTATTTCAAGTGGAAAGTGGCAAGAACCGCTTTGTGGTCGGTAGGCCAGATTCCAAGGGGAGTCATGATCGGGTCGGAGGTCTCTTCCGTCTCTCTTTGCCCACGGAGGATGTCACCTTTCGGACCGATGATACATACATCTGTAAGCGTTAATCCCTCGAATGGAGCGTAATGGATGAAATCGATGCGATCTCTATCGTCCGCTTTCGGCGACCAAACCAATTTCTCTAAAGCGATATCCTTACAGTCCGCCGGGCAGGTAAGTCCCGGATGAGTTACAGGGTTCGGGAAGATCTCACGGTACGTATCTTTGAAGCCGTCTTTCTCCAGCATGACGGATACGTGCCAAGGAACAACCAATCCTTGGTGGTCTCTCATATCTTTGGTCGCCTCAGTCCAGTCCAGATGGGAAGGCTCGTTAAAGTCTCCTCCGAGGATAACGATCCGTCCGGCTTCCCGATCCTTTTTCGCCTCTTTTAGGAAGCAAGCGATAGCGTCGTCACGGACAGATTGCTCGTTCAACCATAGGAGTGTGTCCAGATTGGTGACAGGAGGTTCCTCGTCCCATGTATTTCCGTCGTATCCACGGGCATCGTAATAAGCGCAATTACGATAATCCAGATGGGCGGTGTAAAGAGCTACCTCGGTATCGCCGATGTGGGTAATGGCCTTGTACATACTACCCCTGTCATCGTTCAAGGGATAGACGGTCGTGCTATCCGTGATCGGGTAGCGGCTTAACAGACCGGAATCCTCGGTGTAGAAAGAATAGTACGTTTGTCCTTTTTGCTGCAACGCTTCCACGATCCGGTCGCAAAAACGGGTCTGATGATAATTACGTACCTCGCTTAACGTAACGAAATCGGCGTTACTTCTTACGATCTCGTCAGCGATAGCGTCAAAGCCTCCTTTTACGACAGCGCCTTCCTGCCAGATGTTGAATTGAAGAACCTTGAAAGTCTTCTCTTGCTGGCAAGAGCTGAGGCCCAGTGCGATCAACAAGAGTAAGTAGATAAAACTAGTTTTTTTCATGTGTGAAATATTTTGTTAGATGTTTTGTCGTAGCCATTCCTCGGCGGCGGCCAAGGTTTCCGGCTTGCCGATATCCAATAGTTTTAGGTTATCCGCCATATAAGCCCTGATATCGGTTTTGGCGCAAATAGCCAGATAGAAGTTAATGATAGAGAACTTTCCGGTCCATTCTTCCATCAGCTCCAATATCTTGGGCGAGAGTACGTGGATTCCGCTAAAGGCGTACTCGTTGTGTTGATCCGGGTCAAAATAGGGATAGTAAGATTTTACCTCGCCGGTCTCATGATTACGCCAACCACACAGTCTATTCTCCTTATTAAATAATAGATAACGTGAGGTATTGCGCTGGCTGACGAGTAAGGTAGCCAACGGGTTCGTTTGTACATGGGTATCGTATAGTTTCTTGAGATCCACGTTCGATAAGATATCGACATTATGTATCAAGAAAGGCTCGTTCCCGCATAAAAGAGAAGTGGCCTTCTTGATTCCTCCTCCCGTATCCAGCAGATAATCGCTCTCGTCCGAGATTTCGATCCGGACACCGAAGTTGTTGTTCGCCTCCAGAAAATCCACGATCTGGTTGCCTAAATGGTGGATATTGATCACGATCTGGTCGAAACCGGAGGATTTCAGTTTCAGTATGACGTGTTCTAGCATCGGTTTGCCCCCGATAGGTATAAGCGCTTTTGGCGTGTGATCGGTTAACGGCTTCAGTCTGGAACCAGTACCGGCCGCGAAAATCATAGCTTTCATAATGTAGGGTTAAAGAGTTGTTCTATATTTTGTTCTCTATGTACTAAATGTACTTTTACTCCGAACTTGGTGTTAAGATGTTCCGCCAGATGTTGTGCGGAATAGACCGAACGGTGCTGTCCTCCCGTACATCCGAAACAAATCATCAAATTGGTGAATCCACGATCCATATATCGTTTTACCGAGGCGTCTACGATATGGTAGACATGCTCGAGGAAATTCGTGATCTCCCCGTCATCCTCCAAGAACTGGATCACTGGCTCATCCAAACCGGTGAAATGGTTGTAACGCTCGTATTTACCGGGGTTATTTATCGCACGGCAATCGAATACGAATCCACCTCCGTTCCCGCTAGGGTCGTTCGGGATTCCTTTTTTATAGGCGAAGCTCATGACCTTTACTTCCAGCATATGTTTCTGGATATCATCCGTGAATTGTTTCAACCCGGTAAGCTCACGAAGGACGGAGCATAAATAGGGATATTCCGGATAGTCATTCTTCAATAACTGCCGCAGGTTCTCGATCGCGAACGGGACGCTTTGGATGAAATGAGGCTTTTTCTCGAAATACCCCCGGAAACCATAAGCCCCCAATACCTGCAAGGTCCTGAACAGGACGAAATGGCGCAGCTGGCTATGGAAGTAAGCTTCGTCTACCGGGATATATTTACGTAGGGCCGTGATATAATCCGATAGTAATTCATTCCTCAGATCCTCCGGATATTTCGCTTTCGCCTGCCAAAGGAAGGAAGCCACGTCGTAATAAACCGGGCCTTTTCGTCCACCTTGAAAATCAATAAACCAAGGCTCTCCATCCTTTACCATAACATTGCGTGACTGGAAATCACGGTACAGGAACGTGGCGGAGGAACTGCGTAACAATACGTCGCTCATCTTCAAGAAATCATCTTCCAGACGATTTTCCTGAAACTCCATCCCGGTAGCCTTTAAGAAACAGTACTTGAAATAATTCAAGTCCCAAAGGATAGACCGTTGGTTGAACTCGGCTTTCGGCAATACGAGAAATCGAAACCGTCGGACCCCAAGAACTGGATGTCGGGGAGTTTGGTGATCGTCTTGTGTAATAAACGGCGTTCCTCCTCGTCGAATACACTGCTTTTACGGCCTTTCTCGATGGCGTTGAAAAGAAGCGTATCTCCTAAATCTTCTTGGATATAAAATGAATGGTCGTCCGAGCTGGCATATACTTGCGGTACGGGTAAGCCCTTCTCCCGGAAATGTTTTGCCATATAGATAAAAGCCTCGTTCTCCTCAGTAGAAGTGCCACTAACTCCAATCAACGTCTCAGGACCTTTTATCCTGAAATACCGGCGGTTAGAGCCGGATGACGGTAACTCTGTTATTTCCTCTGCCGGTGATCCGGTATATGATTGGTATAGCTTCCTAAGTTCTTCTGTTATCATACTTATCGATTTACGGCACTAAGATACCGCTTTTTAATTGAAAATTAAGAATTGAAAATTGAAAATTGGGACTTCGTCGGAAATAAGAAAGGGGAATAGCCTCTCAAAGCCTATCCCCCTCGCTTATATGATCATCAATCTCTCCTCTCTAACTAATTTTCAATTCTCAATTTTCAATTACCTAGAGTATTCCTTGTGCCATCATAGCCTTAGCTACCTTCATGAAGCCGGCTACGTTGGCGCCTTTCACGTAGTTTACGTAACCATCCTCTTGCTTTCCGTATTTTACGCATTGCTCGTGGATGTTTTCCATGATGCTCTGAAGTTTCTGGTCTACTTCCTCGCTGCTCCAGCTTAACTTCTGTGCGTTCTGAGTCATCTCAAGACCGGAAACGGATACACCACCTGCGTTAGCGGCCTTACCCGGAGCGTAAAGGATCTTGGCCTCAAGGAATGCGTCGATAGCTTCTGGCGTAGAAGGCATGTTAGCGCCTTCGGATACGGCGAAGCAACCGTTGGCCAATAAAGTCTTGGCATCGTCGCCGTTCAACTCATTCTGGGTTGCGCTCGGCATAGCGATGTCGCATTTCTCTCCCCAAGGACGAGCGCCTTGTACATATTTGCATCCGTATTGCTCCGCGTATTCACGGATACGGCCACGATACAAGTTCTTCAACTCCATGATATAATCCAGTTTCTCACGGTCGATACCATCCGGATCATAGATATAACCGTCGGAATCAGACATCGTGACAACTTTCGCTCCAAGACTGATTAATTTCTCTACCGTATATTGAGCCACGTTTCCGGAACCTGATACACAAACTACCTTGTCTTTGATATCAATGTTGCGGGTTTTCAGCATCTGCAACAAGAAATATACGTTTCCGTAACCTGTAGCTTCCGGACGGATCAAGGAACCTCCGAACTCGATACCCTTACCCGTGAATGTGCCCGTATTCTCACGAGCCAATTTCTTGTACATTCCATACATATAAGCCACCTCACGTCCGCCTACACCGATATCGCCGGCGGGAACATCCGTGTCCGGACCGATATGGTGCCATAACTCAAGGATGAAGGCTTGGCAGAAACGCATAATCTCAGCGTTTGACTTTCCTCTCGGGCTAAAGTCGGAACCTCCTTTACCACCACCCATCGGCAATGTAGTCAGTGAATTTTTAAACGTTTGCTCAAAAGCCAAGAACTTAAGGATCGATTGGTTTACGGAAGCGTGGAAACGGATACCGCCTTTGTACGGGCCGATAGCGTTGTTGTGCTGGATACGGTAACCCATGTTCGTCTGGATTTGTCCCTTATCGTCCATCCAAGTTACACGGAAAGAGAAAATGCGATCGGGGATACAAAGGCGCTCGATCAAGTTGCTTTTCTCAAATTCCGGATGCTCGTTGTAAGCTTCCTCGATAGTCCCTAAAACCTCTGATACTGCTTGATGATATTCCGGTTCGTTCGGAAATCTTCTTTTCAAGTTGTCTAAAACTTCACTTGCCTTCATGACTGAATTTTATATTTAGAATGTTATACCATTTTGTTATCCGTACGCCGTTTGTTTAACGACGTGGCAAAGGTAAGCTAATTTTTGACACTAGCAAATAATTGAAAGAGAAAATGCATAAAAAATATCATTTAGATATATTAAGTTTGAAAAAACGACGAAATGTTATTCGTCTCTATGCTTGAAATTCTTATAGATCGGAACGAACACAATGATAGCGGAGGCTACAAGGGCAAATATGACGTCGAAATTGATCGTTTCGCTGTATACAAGCAGCATGTAGCATAAGACACCCCATAGTAAGGTGATACATACGGCTTGACTATTTGTTATCTTTCTGCGTGCCATTGATTACATTTGTTTAGTTTGATGAAATAAGCGATCCGAAGTAAATCACCAAAGCCAAAAAGACAGCTATGATGACGAATAGGATCATGATTTGTTTCTCTAAGGGATATTTTCGTAGAAAAGGGATATGACGTGCGAATCCGGCGACTTGTTCTACCGGTTCCGCTTGCTCGTCTTCCCGGGGCAGGTCGTAACCGCCTTCCTCCATGATCTTCATGGCTCGGGGAACGTCGCTTTCCAGAATCTCCACCCGTGCGCCGCCTACGTCTACGTAACCGGCCATGATCTGGCTGCTTAACTCATTGCGGAGATAACATTCTATCCCTTCCGACCTCAACAGGGCCATCAGCGGTTGGGCATCCGCCGGATAGGTGAACCGGGCTATTTCTACGATCTTGTCCATGGTATTTGTTTTTCTGCAAATGTAAGTAGACAATCACGAATTAACCGTGTTTTTTATTGTAATTTACTTTTTTTATACGTGAAAATATGAAACAGTATGATTTAGCGGAGGGTATGCGGATGTATATAGCCCGATTGAGAGAGCAAGGACGTTATTCGTCCGCCAAGAGTTATCAAGATGCCTTGAATTCATTCCTGCGTTTTTGTGGGCAGGAGGTGATTCCTTATACCCGTATCGACCGGGAAATGCTTTTGAGGTATCAAGACTATTTGCGGGACCGGGAATGCTCGTGGAATACGGTGTCTACCTATATGCGTAGGATTCGCCGTGTGTATGGGTTGGCGATGGAGAATGGGGAGGCTCCTTTTTCCCGTTATTTGTTCAAGGGGATTTTCATGGGAGTGAAAAGCAAACAGAAGAAGGCGTTGCCTACGGAATCCTTGCGTTTGTTGATGACCGCTCCGTTGGATGATTCGGGGCTGCGGAAAACACAGCGGGCATTGTGTTTGATGTTCTTGTTTTGCGGTATGGCATTTGTCGATTTCGCTCATTTGAAAAAGAGTGATATCCGGAGTGGTGTCTTGAGGTATAACCGCCAGAAGACGGGTACGCCGATGTTGGTCGAGATACAGCCTGTGGCCAAGGAGTTGTTGGCTGCGTTAATGACCGACACGCTTCGGGATTCTCCTTATCTATTCACTTTCTTGAGTGGGACGAAAACGGGCAAAATAAGGCTTGCAGAGTCCCGATGCAAACTGGTCGGCCAGCGTAACGCACAAAGCGAACATCAGCGTGATGACTATTCCTTGCGGCACACGGTTATTCTTGAACACGACATACAGCAACACCAGTACGGCCGGAATCCATGTCTTGGTGTCTGTCACCGTCCACATGAATCCATCCCAGAACAAGGAGTCGCTTCCATTAAGGGAAAGTAGCAAAGCCTTGTCGGCCTCTATGAGTTGCTGTATGTCTGCCATTTATGCTTATCTGAATTAAATGATTTCAATTGCTTCCGTCTTCACCCAGCCTTTGTTGCCGTCTTCCAGGCGGATTTCCTTCCAGCCTTTCATCGAATTGTCCTCGATGAAAACTTTCGTGCCTTCATGCAACACAAACAAGTCGGTTCCGCTTTCGTTCGGCGTACTCTTGACATTGATTGTCGGCTCCTTCACAATGGCTCC
>ENA-OPCB01001765-OPCB01001765.1-human-gut-metagenome-genome-assembly--contig:-NODE-1765-length-12651-cov-3.154414_pt1 | contig 12651 bp, 10 predicted proteins | sample MGYA00241561_ERZ501473 | MGnify/ENA primary metagenome ERZ501473 (study PRJEB25962, sample SAMEA2042519) | human gut metagenome | biome: human gut; feature: human-associated habitat; material: faeces... | reverse complement strand
ATCTGGCAATAGAAGTTCCGGGCGAAAATAGTTCCAATGAATGGCTTGAACCGGTAAGTGATGAAGAATATGGGAAATTACAATAGGAAGGTAAATGAAATGTTTGATAGAAGTATTGTATTGAATAATTGAGTGAAAATTCCACAGCTCTGCATTAGATATACGCTTCAGCTTGGTGCAATTTCTTTGCCAAAAACAGGTAATCCTGAACATATGAAGAGTAATGCCCAATTAGATTTTCAAATTAGTGCTGAGGACATGGAACTGTTAAAGAATTTTAAAAAAATTAAGAGCTATGGTGACAGTGGAAATTTCCCTGTTTATGGTGGAAAGATGTAAGAAATTTAACAACAAACGGCTAATCCGTTGGAAATCCAAATATTGAATAACAACTTAATATCATGTATAGCAAAGCTATAAGATTTCAAAAGATGAAAAAATAAAAAAAGGAGATGTTCGAGGTGGAGACAACGTGATATACTAACAATATCATGTTGCGTCCCCTTGGAGGTAAAATATGATTTCAAAGAGACGTGATGATAAAGGAAGAGTTCTCCAGCAGGGAGAATGGCAGGAACCAAGTGGAAGATATCGTTATAAATATACAGATTCACTTGGAAAGCGAAAAATATTATATAGTTGGAGATTGACAGAATCGGATAAGATGCCGGAAGGCAAAAGAGCGGATTCTTCACTGAGAGAGAAAGAACGCAAAGTACAGTCCTTACAGATGCAGGGAATCACTGGAAGTAAGTTGACGGTGCTTGAACTGGTAGAAAGATATCTTTCATTAAAAACAGGAGTGAAGCACAATACATTAGCAAACTATAATTTTGTCGTAAATGTGCTGAAAAAAGAAGAGTTTTCTCATAAGAAGGTGGATGATGTTAAGCTGTCTGATGCGAAGATATTTCTGATTAAGCTTCAGAGGGATGGAAGAGGATATAGTTCAATTCACTCGATCAGAGGCGTGTTAAGACCGGCATTTCAGATGGCTGTAGATGATGATCTAATCCTTAAGAATCCATTTGGATTTGAACTTGGTACGATACTGGTCAATGACAGTCAGAAAAGAGAAGCAGTTTCCTTAGAGGACGAGGCAAGATTCCTGAAATTTGTAAAGAATGATCCACACTATAACCGTTACTATGATGCATTTTACATCTTATTTAAAACGGGACTAAGAATTTCAGAGTTTTGTGGGCTTACCGTGCGAGATTTGGATTTCAAGAATGAAGTGATACGAATTGATCATCAATTGCAAAGAACCAGAGATATGAAGTATGAGATTGTTTCCACAAAAACGACAAGTGGAACCAGATTGTTGCCTATGGAAGAAGATGTGAAAGATGCATTCCTTCGTATTCTGAAGAATCGCAAAAAGACGAAGAAAGAGCCAACAGTGGATGGATATGGGGGATTTTTGTTCCTGGATAAGAATGGGAATCCAATGGTTGCACTTCACTGGGAAAAGTACATGCAGCATGCAAGAGAGAAGTACAACAAAGAACATTTATTACAATTACCCTTGATTACTCCGCATATCTGTAGGCATTCATATTGTACAAACATGGCAAATTCCGGAATGAATCCAAAGACTCTGCAATATCTGATGGGACACTCAGATGTATCTGTGACGCTTAATATTTATACGCATACCGGCTATGACAATGCGAAAAAAGAACTTGCCAGGTTGAAAGAAGCAAAGAAAGAACTGGATAAAAACCGGTTTGTAACCCAAAAACATGCACAAATAACTCATGAAAGCCTTATTTCGTAAGGCTTTCCGGACAAGAAAAATAACCCATTTATAACCAAAATGCCCGAAAAAACATGAGAAAATGCAAGAATTTATGAGAAAAAAAGCCGTTTAAGAAAAATGTGTATAAAGGCTGGAAAGCCAGTATTTACAAGGTTTTGAGGAGATATAAGGAGATAAAATGAGTAAGATAAAAGTATTATTCATCTGCCACGGCAATATCTGCCGTTCCACCATGGCAGAATGCGTTATGAAACATTTAGTTAAACAATCCGGCATAGAGTCCGATTTCTTCATCGATTCCGCCGGTACGAGCAACGAAGAACATGGAAACCCAGTTCACCACGGCACACAAAAGAAGCTCCGCAAGGAAGGAATCCCGTGTGGCAATCACCGTGCACGCAAGATGTGTAGAGAAGAATATGCCGCATTCGACTACATCATCTGCATGGAGCGATACAATATACAGAACATTATGAGAATCATCGGAAATGACCCGGAGCACAAGGTACAGAGACTTCTGGATTACACAAATCGTCCGAGAGACATTGCAGATCCATGGTATACAGGAAATTTTGATGAGACATTTGATGATGTGATGGAAGGTTGCCAGGCGTTTCTTAGCTATCTGATGGAGCATCTGCAATAAATTTTCAGATGGGGAACCCAAAGGAGAATGGAAAATAAAAAAGAGAAGTAATCTGAGTTTAGAAAAGGATTTTCTTTAAAGCACAAGCTTTGTAGCAGGAGGAATCCATTTCATACCGGATCACTTCTCTTTTATTTTAGATCTTTTATGATTGCACAAATTGAGATTCTGCTATTCGGAAAAACGTTGTATTATTGAGAAGCCACAAACGTATCAATCACAAATCCGCAATCTTATCTCTCCCATCGTCCACTGGCCCCACAAGGAAGTACCAGTCCATTTGAAGATACTGGAAGTCCAATCTCCTGTGAATCCACATGCCCACCGTATTTCTTAAGCTCAGTCGCGATCATATAAGTCAGTACTGCTGGGGCAAGTCCTGTCGTATAAGAATTGATCAGGAAGAACAGTGGATCATCGGATAAAATTTTCGTACAGAGTTTTACCAGTGGATGAATTGCGTCTTCAATCTTCCAGATCTCGCCCTTTGGTCCACGACCGTAGGAAGGTGGATCCATGATGATTGCATCGTAATGATTACCGCGGCGGATTTCGCGCTCTACGAATTTGACACAGTCATCAACCAGCCAGCGGATCGGTGCATCGCCGAGTCCGGAAGAAACAGCATTTTCTTTTGCCCATGTAACCATTCCCTTGGAAGCGTCTACATGAGTTACGTGTGCGCCGGCAGCAGCTGCTGCAAGTGTTGCACCACCGGTATAGGCGAATAAGTTCAGTACTTTTACCGGGCGCCCGGCATTGCGAATCTTTTCAGAGAACCAGTCCCAGTTGGTTGCCTGTTCCGGGAAAAGTCCGGTATGTTTAAAATTAAACGGTTTTAAGTTAAAGGTAAGATTCTTATAACTGATTTGCCACTGTTCCGGGAGATCGAAGAATTCCCATTCACCGCCGCCTTTTTTACTGCGGTGATAGTGTGCGTTCGGATGTTTCCAGCGTTGTCTGTGCGAGGTGTATCCCAGATCACCTGCGGATCCGGACGAACCAGGATGTACTGCCCCCAGCGTTCCAGCTTTTCTCCGTCTGAGGAGTCAATTACTTCATAATCTTTCCAACCATCTGCTAACCACATATATTATTAAATCCTTTCTGAAGTGCTTTTTGATAAATTTCCAGTTTTCTATAGTCTTGTTCAATGCATATTTATAGACATACTGTTTTACTTTTCTATTTTATTATAGAAGAAAGGATACTGCAAGAAGCGAATGTAAAATATCGCAATAATATACAAAAAGCTATCGCGATAACAATTGGTTTTTGGTAAAAATAACGGGACTATCTGTTTACATAAGGGACGAAGGGTGATAGAATGTATCTATAAGTGAAATGATTCACGTAAAAGAAAGGTGGAAATGAATATTATGGTAACAGTTAATGCAATGGGAGACAACTGCCCGATTCCGGTAATCAAAACAAAAAAAGCAATGCAGGCTCTTACAGGACCGGAGACAATTGAAGTATTAGTAGATAATGAGATTGCTGTACAGAATGTTACAAAGCTGGCAAAAGAACAGGGCGGAGAAGTAAGCTCTGAAAAGCTTGGAGAAAAAGAATACAAAGTAACGATCAAGATGCAGGGAGTACCGGCAGTAGATGCAGAAGTTGTATGTACACCGGATCAGAAGGGAGACCTTATCGTAGTGGTATCTTCTGACCGCATGGGAACAGGTAATGATGAACTTGGTAAAGTCCTGATTAAGGGATTTATTTATGCAGTTACACAGCTTGATACACTTCCGAAGAAGATGCTTTTCTACAATGGAGGAGCTACTCTTACAACAGAAGGATCAGATTCCATTGAAGATCTGAAGTCTCTGGAGGCACAGGGAGTAGAGATTCTTACATGTGGTACATGCCTTGACTACTATCACTTAAAAGACAAACTTGTTGTTGGTGGTGTAACCAATATGTACAGTATTGTTGAATCTATGGCTGAAGCAGGAAAGATCATTAGACCATAGTTTGAGAACTATATAACAAAGAAGTTCGTATAACGGACAGAGAATATTTAAGAAAAGTTGAGAAATTAAGTATGAATAAAGATATCAGAGAGACACAGTGTATAAGGACATCATGTTGAGGCGTCAAAGCAGGTCGAAGGACCCTTGTTCAGGCTCTGGACAAGTTGTTAAAAACTGAAGATGGTAACCTCCTGGATAAAAAGAATTTGTTTGTTCGGGCAGATGCACTTTGCTCTCTGGTATTTGATATCAGATGGTAGAAGATAGATGTGGCTGCGCAATTTGATCAAAGGAAATAACGGAATCCGGTGAGGGTGTATTTATACGAATTTGATCGAATAGAAAGAGGGAATAATTATGAACTTAAGGCAGCTGGAAGCATTTATTAAAGTATCCGATTCAAAGAGCTTTTCAAAAGCAGCACAGGAACTGTATCTGACACAGCCAACAGTAAGTGCGCATATACAGACACTTGAAAAAGAACTGAAAGTGAGATTGTTTGTGCGTAATACCAAGACTGTCAAATTATCTGAGGACGGAAAGACACTTTATCAGTATGCACGTCAGATGATCGAACTGGAACAGGAAATCCAGTCAATGTTTTCAAAAGCAGCAGAGCAGAAAGAAAGATGTATTACGATCGCAACCTCTACGATACCGGCGCAGTATATTCTGCCGGATATTCTGGTGAAATTCCGAGAGAGATTTCCGGAAGAACAGTTCAGAATCGTGGAAAGTGACAGCAGTACTGTCATTGAACAGGTAGCATCGCATCTGGTTGATATTGGATTTTCCGGTACAGTAATCGAAAAAGCAAATTGTAAATACATACCGTTTTACCAGGATGATCTGGTTGTTATTATGCCGAATACGAAAGAATATCAGAAAATCATAAAAGAGCAGAAGGATTTAAAATGGCTGGAAGGAGAACCTCTGATTATGCGTGAGGAGGGATCCGGTACCAGAAAAGAAGCAGAGAAGCAATTAAAAAAGATGGGAATCTCTTTGGATGATCTGAATATTGTTGCGACAATTGAGAATCCGGAAGCGATCAAGAGATCTGTCAAAAGTGGTCTTGGTATTACAATTATTTCAAGACTTGCGACCGCAGATGAGATCCAGGCAGGAGAAGTTCTGGAATTCCCGTTTTCACAGGATGGCAGCGGTCGAAACCTGAATCTTGTATATAATAAGAACTACAAACTTCCGGCAGCGGCTGAACATGTGAGAGAATTGATTATAGAAAAGTATGAATTGCAAAAGCAGTCTTTACAATAGAAAGTATGAATGATAGAATTCATCTATGTGCGCATTTTTTGCGGCAGGTAACATGTTAAATGCAAAGTATAAGTTGGGGATAAACAATGAATAAAGAAAAAGTAAGACTGACACAGTATGCAAAAACTTCCGGGTGAGCCGCTAAAGTAGGTCCGGAGACCCTTGCCCAGGTTCTGGGTAAGTTACCGAAATTTGAAGATGAAAATTTGATCGTCGGAATCGAGACATCAGATGATGCTGCGATTTATAAGGTTACAGATGATATTGCGATGATCCAGACCGTGGATTTTTTTACGCCGATCGTGGATGATCCGTATATGTTTGGTCAGATTGCAGCAGCAAACTCGCTCAGTGATGTTTACGCAATGGGAGGAGAGCCGAAGGTAGCACTTAATATCGTAGGATTTCCGAATTGTCTTGATCCACAGATCTTAGGAGATATTCTTGCCGGTGGAGCCGATAAGGTAAAAGAGGCAGGAGCTGTTCTGGTTGGTGGACATACAGTACAGGATGATGAGCCGAAGTACGGACTTTGTGTGTCCGGATTTGTACATCCAAAGAAGATTTTTAAGAATTACGGATGTAAACCGGGGGATGTGCTGATCCTTACCAAACAGGTCGGAACAGGAATTGTTAATACAGCAATCAAAGGAGAAATGGCATCTGCAGCCGCAATCAGGGAAGCTGAGATTGTCATGTCTTCTTTAAATAAAAAAGCAAAAGAAGTTGTGGAGCATTTCCCTGTAAATGCATGTACAGATATTACAGGATTTGGTCTTTTAGGTCACTGCGTTGAAATGGCAGAGGCAAGTAATGTGACATTTGAACTGAATGTTCACGATATTGCATATCTTGATGAAGCAATCAGCTATGCAAAAATGGGCCTTGTTCCGGCGGGGGCTTACAAGAACAAGGGATATTCTTATCAGAAAGTAGATTTCAGAAATGTAGAAGATCATTTTATCGATCTGTTATATGATCCGCAGACATCAGGTGGACTGCTCATCAGCGTGGAAGCGCAGTATGCGGAAGCCGTGATGGAAGCATTCGAGAAGAAGAGACTGGATACCAAGGTATCCCTGATCGGAACCGTAACAGAAAAGAGCGATAAACTGATTCGTCTGCACTAGGAATTCAAAGAGGTAGAGGAGAAAATGAATAAAAATTTATTATTTCGCAGTATTCCGAAAGTAGATATTCTGCTTGAAGAACAGGAGATACAGGATTTGATTGATGCATATGGACGTGAACTTGTGATGGATGTGATCCGTGAAGAGATGGATGCGCTCAGAACATTTATCGGAAAGTGCGAGGAAGAAGAGAAAGCGAAAGCGCAGATCGGGATGCTTACGCAGAATATAAAACGGCATGCCGGAAAGCTGCATGAGCCGAATATGAAAATGGTGATCAACGGAACAGGAACAGTTCTCCACACCAATCTCGGCCGTGCACCGATCAGTAAGGAGCATGTTGAGAGACTGGCAGGAATTGTGAGTGGTTACTCCAATCTGGAATACAATCTGGAAGCAGGAGCACGTGGAGAGAGATACTCTCATTTTGAAAAACTGCTTTGCAAACTGACCGGGGCAGAGGCTGCGATGGCGGTTAACAACAATGCTGCGGCTGTTATGCTGATCTTAAGTTCAATGGCAAAAGGCGGGGAAGTTGTAGTATCCCGCGGAGAGCTGGTTGAGATCGGTGGCAAATTCCGGATTCCGGATGTAATGGAGCAGAGCGGAGCTTCACTTGTGGAAGTCGGAACGACGAATAAGACACATTATTCTGATTATGAAGAAGCGATCACAGAGGAGACAAAAGCACTCCTTAAAGTTCATACAAGCAATTACCGTATTGTTGGATTTACAGAGACGGTTACGATCGATGAACTGATTCCGATTGCGCAGGAACACGATATCCCGATCATCGAAGATCTTGGAAGTGGCGTGCTGATCGACCTGAGTAAATACGGACTGACCTATGAACCGACGGTTCAGGATTCCATCCGCAAGGGAGCGGACGTTGTATGCTTCAGCGGAGACAAGCTGCTCGGTGGTCCGCAGGCTGGAATCATCATCGGTAAGAAAAAATATATTGACCAGATGAAGAAGAATCAGCTGACACGTGCACTGCGAATTGATAAATTTACAGCAGCAGCACTGGAACTGGTGTTACAGGAATATTTATCAGAAGAAAAGGCAATCCAGAATCTTCCGGTACTGCGTATGATCACAGAGTCCAAAGCGGATGTGGAAAAGCGTGCAAGATCTCTGAAGCGGATTTTGCAGAATGCACATCTTGCTGCAACGATCGGGATGGAACCGTGTGAATCACAGATCGGTGGAGGCTCTCTTCCGCTTGAACGCATTCCGAGTATGGCAGTTACGATTAAGCCGGAGAATATCAGTGTACCGAAGCTGGAAGAAGAGATGCGGCATCTTTCTATGCCAATCATTCCGCGTACAGCTAACGACACGATTTATCTGGATGTGCGGACAATTGAATCCTGCTACTTTAAGAAGATAGCAGAGATGCTGGGAGAATTATTATGAAAAACATTATCGTAGGAACCGCAGGTCACATTGACCATGGGAAAACGACACTGATAAAAGCACTTACCGGACGTAACACGGACCGGTGGGAAGAAGAACAGAGAAGAGGGATCACCATTGACCTCGGGTTTACTTATTTTGATCTGAAAAATGGAGACCGTGTAGGGATCATTGATGTTCCGGGACATGAAAAATTTATCAACAACATGGTTGCGGGAGTTGTCGGAATGGATCTGGTACTTTTGGTTGTGGCAGCGGATGAAGGTATCATGCCGCAGACAAGAGAACACATGGACATTCTGGGACTCCTTGGGATCAAGAAGAGCATTCTGGTGATCAACAAGTGTGATCTGGTCGATGAAGAATGGCTGGAACTCGTTGAGGAAGAAATCCAGGAAGAACTGGAAGGTACTTTTTTGGAAGGTGCACCGGTTGTTAAAGTATCGGCTGGCACCGGGCAGGGGCTTGATGAACTGACGGATACGATCCAGCAACTGATGTCGGATGAGGTGGTTGCAAAGGATACACAGACTATTCCAAGACTTCCGATTGACCGGGCATTTACCCTGTCAGGCTTTGGGACAATTATCACAGGGACACTTATCTCCGGTACGATCACCAGGGAAGACGTTCTGGAAATGTATCCGATCGGAAAAGAGTGCAAGATTCGTAATATTCAGGTACATGGGCAGAATCAGGACAAATGCTATGCCGGACAGAGAGTGGCGATCAATCTGTCAAATGTGAAGAAAAAGGAAATTCGCAGAGGGTGTGTGCTTGCGCCGAAGAACAGTATGAAAAATACAGATCTTCTGGATGTGAAGCTGAAAGTTCTGGAAGACTCCATGCGTATCCTTACAAATCATGAGAGATTGCATTTATACACGGGTACGAGTGAGATCCTCTGCCGTGCTGTTCTGCTGGATAAGGAGCAGATCGGACCGGGAGAAGAGGGACTGGTACAGCTCAGACTGGAAGAAGAGATTGCGGTCAAACGAGGCGACCGTTTTGTAGTACGTTTCTATTCGCCGATGGAGACTATCGGAGGCGGGATCGTTCTGGAACCGAATCCGGTGCGTAAGAAACGTTTTGATGCGCAGGCAATCGAAGAACTGAAGAAAAAAGAATCCGGTTCTCTTGGCGATGTTATGGAGCTTCAGATCAAAGAACACGGCGACACGATGATCACACTTGCTGAGCTTGCAAAGGTGATGGCACATTCCGTAGATGAACTGAAGGAGTATCTTGAAGAACTGGAAGAATCGGGCACAATCTTTGTATTCCCAATGAAGAAGGACACATATTTGTGGCACAGAGACAGCGAATTTGCAGTACGTCAGAAGATAGAGGAGACATTGCAGAAATATCACAGTGAGCATCCATACCGATATGGAATGAAGAAAGCCGAAATTCACAACACATTCCTGAAAAAGATCAAACCAAACATATTTGATGCGTATATCGAAAGAATGACGGGAGAAAACGTCTATGGAAGAAGGGAAGAATATCTTTCGCTTCCGGGATATGAAGTTCCGAAGGACGCGATGTATCTTCAGACAGAGAAGCTGATCGAAGATACATTTGAAAAAGCAGGCTATGATTTTGTGAGATTTTCAGAGATTGATTTTGGAAAAATTCCGCGCCAGACAGCGGAAGATGTGGTTCTCATGATGATTGACGAAGGAAAAGTACTCCGTATCAATGAAGAGATGTTTACGATGAAACACCTGATGGATGAAGCGAAGGAAAAAATTCAGAATCATCTGAAGGAAGAAAATCTGATCACGATCGCACAGGTGAGAGATATGTTCTCAACAAGCAGAAAGAGTGCGAAACCGATTTTAGAATATATGGACAGCATTAAGGTGACAAAGAAGACAGGCGGAGAAAGTGAGAGGGTGGCATACTTATGAATTTAAAGCAGCTGGAGGCATTTGTTAAGGTAACTGAGTCGGGAAGTTTTTCAAAAGCGGCAAAGCTTTTGTTCCTGACGCAGCCAACGGTCAGTGCACATATCTCTTCTCTGGAGAAAGAACTGGACTCACGGCTTTTTGTCAGAAATACAAAGGAAGTAAAATTGTCGGAAGAAGGAAAGCAATTATACCAGTATGCGCGCCAGATGGTGGAACTCGAAAAAGAAATCGAGCAGGTATTTTCCAAGGATGCGCATTGTGAAGAAAAATGTATTACAATTGCGACCTCTACGATTCCGGCGCAGTATGTTCTTCCGGCGATTCTGGCGAAATTCAGAGAGACTTATCCGGATGAGCAGTTCCGGATTTCAGAAAATGACAGCTGCGGTGTTGTTGAACAGGTAGCAGGGCATATGGTAGATATTGGATTCACAGGTACGGTACTTGAAAAAAAGCATTGCAGATATATGCCTTTTTATCAGGATGAACTGGTTGTTATCATGCCGAATACCGAGTTTTATCAGGAAATACAGAAGCGCTATAAGACAGCAACATGGATAAAGAATGAACCGGTCATTATGCGGGAAGAAGGATCGGGAACCCGCAAGGAAACAGAAAAAATATTGAGAAAAGCAGGAATTATGCCTGATACCCTCAATATAGTAGCATGCATTGAGAATCCGGAAGCGATAAAAAGGTCAGTAAAGAGTGGGCTTGGAATCACGATCATATCAAGACTTGCAGCAGAAGAGGAGATCCGGACCGGACAGGTTCTGGAATTTCCGTTACAGAAGGATGAAAGCAGTCGTTATCTGAACCTTGTATACAATAAAAACTATCAGCTGCCTGCAGCAGCAGAGCATCTGATCCGGATTGTAAAGGATTTCTATCCGGATGCACATATGGGGAAATGAAAAGAGGATCAATATGATATATTTAGATAATGCAGCAACCACAATGCGCAAACCACAGGAAGTAATTGATGCGATCACCGCAGTAATGTGCTCAATGGGGAATGCAGGAAGAGGCGTCAACGAGGCATCTCTCGGAGCAGCAAGAACCGTATATGACACAAGAGAGAAGCTTGCAGGTTTTTTCGGGGCGGAAGATGCAAGACAGATCGTATTTACCATGAATTCAACGGAGAGTCTGAATATTGCGATCAAGGGGATCTTAAATCCGGGAGACCATGTGATCTCTACGGTTTTGGAACATAACTCTGTTCTCCGACCACTTTATGAGATGGAGAAAAAGGGAGTTGAAGTGACATTCCTTGGATGTGATGAAAAAGGAACTCTGGATTACGCAGATTTTGATAAAGCAATCAAAGAGAATACAAAAGCAATTGTCTGTACCCATGGGTCCAATCTGACGGGAAACAAAGTGGATGTGGAGCGGATCGGGGAAATTGCAAAAAAACACGATCTGTTGTTTGTGGTAGATGCATCACAGACTGCCGGTGTATTTCCGATCGATGTGCAGAAGATGCATATTGATATTCTGTGTTTTACCGGACATAAGGGACTTTTAGGACCGCAGGGGACTGGTGGAATGTATGTGAGAAAAGGCGTTCATGTCCGGCCACTTCTTTCAGGCGGTACCGGTGTGCAGACCTATAGTAAGACACAGCCGGAAGAGATGCCGACAGCACTGGAAGCAGGAACACTTAACGGACACGGAATTGCCGGACTGGATGCTGCGATCGGATATCTGGAAGAAACAGGAATTGATACGATCCGCGCAAAGGAACAGGCATTGATGAAGCGGTTTTATGAAGGGATAAAAGAAATCCCGGGAGTCAAAATCTATGGGGATTTCAGCAGCATGGACCGCTGTGCGGTAGTGAGCCTGAATATCAGAGATTATGACTCGGGAGAAGTCAGCGATGCACTTCTGACAGATTATGGGATTTCTACCCGTTCAGGAGGACACTGTGCACCACTGATGCATGAGGCACTTGGAACTGTAGAGCAGGGAGCTGTCAGATTCAGTTTTTCCCACTATAACACAGAGGAAGAAGTGGATACGGCAATCCGGGCAATCTGCGAGCTTGCAGAAGAAGAGTAAAATTTTATAAGATCAGAGATTGATAGAAGACCGGTATAATATTGATAGTATCAATATATATATCGGTCTATTTTAATTATGAATTGGACAAGAAGTTGTGCAAAAGATATAATTATAAGGTAACAAAAAAGTCTTTAATAGTCAAAATGACGAATGAGAGAAAGACGAAGGAGGAAGAAAAATGAATTTATCAGATTCAAAGAAGAAGCTTGCAATTGCGGGGGCTCTGTGTGGGCTTGTAGCTGCATGTCTGGCTTACTTTGGTAATCCGGCAAACATGGCATTCTGTATTGCCTGCTTTATCCGTGATACGGCAGGAGCTCTGGGATTTCACCAGGCCGAAGTTGTACAGTATGCAAGACCGGAGATTATCGGTTTGGTATTGGGGGCATTTATTATCTCTGTAGCAACGAAAGAGTATCGTTCTACGGCAGGTTCTTCCCCGATGATCCGTTTT
>ENA-OPCB01001754-OPCB01001754.1-human-gut-metagenome-genome-assembly--contig:-NODE-1754-length-12664-cov-2.393053_pt1 | contig 12664 bp, 13 predicted proteins | sample MGYA00241561_ERZ501473 | MGnify/ENA primary metagenome ERZ501473 (study PRJEB25962, sample SAMEA2042519) | human gut metagenome | biome: human gut; feature: human-associated habitat; material: faeces... | reverse complement strand
TCTCTTGATTAAGGAGGTGCCCCATGAAACGATTATCACTTAATACCGGGCTTTCTTACTCTATAAGAGGCTTCTCCTGTGTAAAGGGGGAGCCTTTTGAAGTTGAGGACGGACTGGCAGAACAGCTTCTTGCTACCGGCAGATTTGATGAACAGCCAGTGATTGCTAATCCTGCGGAGGAATCGGATACCGATAACACGGGAACAGGAGAAGAAGACGAAGAGCCGGAAGCTCCGGAGAATGGAGCTGGCGCAGAAGCAGGAGTTGAGGACGGACTGACAGCAAGCAAAGTATCCCATATGCGTAATGCCGACCTTTTAGCTCTGGCCGAAGAGAAGAATATCAGCCTTGAAGGATGCAGCAAGCATGACGAGTATGTTGAACGTATCAATGGTGCTCTCGGACTTGTAGATTTTTCTAAGCTTGGATTAGAGTAGGAGGAACACATGCAGAGACCTTGGGTACAGCCTGCGGAGGTAAAAGAGTATTCTGAATCTGCCAAGGTGGCGGCAAGGTCTGATGTTCGACTTGCCTATGATATAGCCAGAGCAGAAAGATATGTTATTTACCATACGCATAACAGATTTGATACAGAAGAGTACGAAAAAGAGCTGCCACAGGATGTCCGAATGGCAGTTATTTTATTGGCTGAAGCTTATGCCAAGCAGGCAATTACACAGAAGGAGGGAGCGAAAAGCTCTGAGACCTTTGATGATTACTCCTACACCATGGACAATGATTCAGACATTGCCGAAAATCTGGGGCTGGCTCTGATGTTAGATGATTACATCATCCAGCCGGATAACGGCAAGGTAACGATGAAACTGAGGAAGTTATAGGAGGTGCTTATGGCATTTGAGGATTTACTGGATCACAGATGTGATATTTATCACATGGTAAGAGGGGAAAAGGATATGGGGTTTGCAATCAAGCAGACAGGGTTCTTATATCCCGAAGCTCCGGACGTTGAGGATGTGGAGTGCCATTTCAATGTAAATACGAATGCAACGCTTACCCAGACGGAATCAGCGAACGAATTCATATACTCCGGAAAATTACAGCTTCCGGCAGGTACGGACGTTCGTGTCAATGACAAGATTGTTGATAAGAATACCGGACTGACATATACAGCAGAAATTCCGCACAACATTAGAGACCATCACATCATGGTAAATGTTCAGCGGAAAGGAACTGTGAAAGGGGCTTTATAGTGGCTACAACTTATGTGAAAATCGACGTTTCGGAGCTAAAAGGATTTATTGGCAAGCTGGATAAAGCGGCTCATGGGGAATTCCAAAAGGAATTGACGAACTTCATGGAGGGTATAGGAAATGAATTTCTCAGAATTGTGCAGGACGAGATCATCCGGAAGCAGACAGTTGACACCAGACTGCTTCTGAACAGCTTCTCAAAAGGGGAACAGGATAACGTCTTTGTGCTGAATGAGGGGAGCATGACCGTAGAAGTCGGTACCAATGTGAAATATGCAGAGTATGCAGACAAAGGGCATTGGCTGAACCCGAAAGGGGTAAACACCAGATTTGTTCCGGGGCACTGGCAGGGAGAACCTTTCATCTACGAGCCGGGAGCTAAGACAGGAATGCTTTTGAAGCAGAAATGGATTGAAGGCTCACATTATTGGGGAGATGCAGTCCGCACCATAGAAGACATGCTTCCGGGGCTTATGGAAAAAAAGATAGAGCAGTGGTTACAACAATTTTTTATGTAGGAAGGTGAGGAAATGCTGGAATTCGAGATTGCGGCTCTTTACTACTTCATTGCCGGCATTCTGAAACTCCCGGCATATTTTGATGCAGTGCCAGAGGATATGGAAATTCCCTGTGTATTTTATCCTTCTCCGCACCAGAAAAGTGGAGATTTCTCAACAAACACATACGCTACGACATTTACCTTATATGCGAAGGTAATGGACATCGATAATGTTTCCGCGGGAGGAAAGTGTTCGCAGATACTACATGCAATAAGCGGGAATCGCTATAAAGTGCCGTTGGTAGACGAAAAAGGGAAACGGACAGGAAGGAACTTCCGAATAGACAGCATGGAAGCAACTAAGGCGGACGAGGGTGTGTGGCAGATTGAGATATCATGGAAACGATACACGAGATTTAACGAGAAAACAGCAACACTGGCAAGGGAGTTCTATTTCAATGGTACTCCTATTGCTGAGCAAATAGAAGGAGGTCAAAATGCCGAGTAGAAGACAGCCAGATGCAGATAAAAAGGCTATGGAACAGCCGGCTGCAGAGGAAGTTACGGAAGAAAAGAAGTTCTCCTTAGAGGAGATCAGGAAGAGTTGCATGAAGCTGTTTCATGTGACATCAAGCACTTTTGCAGGAGCAACTGCAGACCTTCCGGATGGCGAGTATTCCATCCAGGAAGTGCAGGAACACATTAAAGCATGGTTGGAAAAGGAGGTATAGTAAATCATGGCTGGTGGAACTTTTGAAGTAAATGTTTCAAAGAAAAGACCTGGAGATTATATCAACTTCAAGTCAAAGCGTCAGCAGAGCCCTAGCGGATCCACGAGAGGTACCGCACTCATTCCATTGATTGGACTTGGATGGGGACCTAGCAAGGGTATTCTGAAACTGACAGCTGCGTCTCCGGATGCAGAGGTGGCAAAGCTTGGCCACAGTATCTATGATACAAACGATTTTATGTTGCTGATCAGAGAGGCATTCAAGAATGCGGTTACTGTTATTGTTTACATCATCAATAACGGAGATAAGGCAACAAAGACAGCAGGAGGAATGACTGTTACAGCTGCATATGGCGGTATCAGAGGAAATGATATTGCTGTTGCGTGTGTGGCAGAGGCAGGAGCTTCTACTTTCGCAGTGAGGGTATATCTTGGTGCAGACAAGGTGGAGGAGTACACAGGGCTTACCACAATTGCTGATTTGATTGCGGCTAATTCCGGTAAGTATGTTGTATTTTCAGCAACATCCACATCCGCAAACCTTACTGCATTTGCATCCACAAATCTTGAAAACGGAACGGACGGAAGTGTGACGAACACCGATATCACATCATTTCTGGATGCTTCCGAGAAGATCAAGTGGAATACAATGGCATTCCCTAAAGACGAGTCCTCACAGAAGACTGCGGTAATCACAAAGATTAAATACCTTCGCGAGCAGTGTGGAAAGACTGTGCAGGCAGTGCTTCCGGATGCTGAATCTGACTACGAAGGAATTATCAATGTGACAAACTCCTATGCGGTAGACGGTCAGGAGCTTACCAAAGCACAGGCTTGTGCGTGGGTGGCAGGTGCGACAGCAGGAGCAGACAAGACCACATCCAATACCAATGTTGCAGTTGAGGGTGCTACGGATGTTGTTGGCTTAAAGACCAATGAGGAAGCAATCGAAGCTATCTCCAATGGAGAGTTCTTTTTCTCCATGTCTGAGGAGGATGAGGTAATCGTCGAGTACGATATCAACAGCCTTCACAAGTTCACAACGGAGAGAACAGCAGATTATTCTAAGAACAGAGTAATCCGGGTGTATGACAGCTTTGCAGATGATCTGAAGCTGACATTCCCTCCGAATAAGTTTGACAATGACGAGGACGGATGGCTTGTTATGGAAGGTCTTGGCAGAGCACTTCTCCAGAGCTATGCGAAGCAGGGAGCAATTACGAACGTGGATGCAGAAAATGACTTCTACGTTGACCAGAGCAAGAGCATCGGAGACGAGACGTTCTTCAATGTCGGACTGCAGGCAGTAGATTCAGCAGAGAAGCTGTACTTCTCTGTATCAACAAGATAAGGATAGTCGTCCGTCTCTTGGCAAGAGATGAAAAATCTTGGTTGATAGTTATGGCTCGTATATACGATAATATTGAAATAAAATTTGAAGATGGTCTCAATGATATAATCAGCAATGTCGGCGTAAAACGTGTGGATTTTTGTGTTGGTTATTTCAATTTACGTGGGTGGACAAAAGTAGTACACCAAGTGGAGCACTTGGAGGGTGATTTTGTCGTTGAAGGTTCCGAGAGCATCCATCGAACCTGTCGATTGCTCATAGGTATGCATCAACCTCCGGCGGAATTGGTGAAAATGCTTTATGCCCAAGGAGACAACACACCTGATGCGGACATGGTGCAGAAAGTGAAACGGCAGATAGCAAGGGACTTTCGACACCAACTTCTTATCGGCATACCCACAAAGCAGGACGAATGGGCACTACGACAACTTTCTGCGCAACTCAAAGCCAAGAAGGTGGTGGTGAAACTTTCTGTCCGTGAGCCGCTTCACGCCAAACTGTATCTTGCACATCGCCCTAATGACCGCTCGAATCCCATTCAGGCAATAATGGGTAGCAGCAACCTCACTTATTCCGGACTTACCAAACAAGGGGAACTCAATGCCGAATTCGGCGACCGAGACCAAGCAGAGAAATTCAACACATGGTTCAACGACCGCTGGAATGATCGTTTTTGCATTGGTATTACCGAAGAACTAGTCAAAGCTATAGACGAAAGTTGGGCGGCAGAGAGACTGATTCCACCTTATCATATCTATCTCAAAATTGCTTACCATCTCAGCGAAGAGGCACGTAATGGTATTAAGGAGTTTACATTGCCCCCTATATTCCAGAGGGAACTTTTCGATTTTCAACAAAACGCAGTCAAGATAGTAGCCCGTCACCTTAACAACGACAGACGGCGTGGTGCTATGATTGGCGATGTGGTTGGTCTTGGTAAAACCATTACAGCCTGTGCCGTTGCCAAGATTTATGAAATGGCCTACGCCACCAGCACCCTGATTATTTGCCCTGCTAATCTTCAGGAGATGTGGCGCAAGTATATCAGGAAATACGACCTCAAAGCGGAAGTCATGTCAATGTCAAAGGTGATGGACATTGACAATATGCGATATTTCCGTCTAATAATCGTGGATGAAAGCCACAACCTCCGCAACGCAGGCAAACGTTATAACCAAATCCGCCAGCTTATCGAACGTCAGTCAAGTCGTGTGCTGTTGCTGACCGCCACGCCATACAACAAACATTATAGCGACCTCAGCAACCAACTCCGACTTTTTATCAACGATGACCAAGACCTCGGAGTTCGTCCTGAACGTTACATTGAAAGTCTTGGCGGAGAGCGTGGTTTCATGCAACGTCACGGTGATGTACACATCCGTACTATACGGGCATTCAGCCAAAGTGAGAATGTCGAAGATTGGAACGAATTGATGAAACTGTTCCTTGTTCGTCGTACACGCTCATTTATCCGCGAAAATTTTGCCAAGACCGATGATACCAATGGCAGAAAATATCTGGAATTTTCTAATGGAGGCCGTTCTTATTTTCCCGATCGGATTCCGAAGTCTATAAAGTTCAAAACAGAATCTGGCGACCAGTACACCCGTCTTTATTCAGAGGATATGATTGCCCTGATGGAGGAGCTCGCCCTTCCCCGATATGGTCTTAGCTTATATATCAGTGAAAAGGAAGCAGCTAATGCTCCCAAGCATATCTCTGCGCTGATTGAAAACCTTTCCCGTGCTGGAGCAAGAATGATGGGATTCTGCAAATCAACATTCTTCAAACGCATGGATTCAAGCGGTTTCTCCTTTCTACTTACCCTTTATCGTCATGTACTTCGTAACTGCGTATATCTCTATGCGCTCGACAACAAGTTACCTGTACCCATTGGAGATGACAACAACCTACCCGAAGATTACTCTGAAGACGAAGATACTGATACTGACATCTTTGGACGACATAATTCTGACACCTCAGTTGATGCAACTTTGAGTATCCCCACCGACATAGCTGTGTATATAAAGAAAGCTGGAGAGTATTATAACATCATTGCCAACAAGTCTAACCTATCATGGCTTGATACAAGATACTTTAAACGTACCCTTAAACAGAAACTTAAAAAGGATTGCGAAACCATTCTTTCTATGATAGAACTATGTGGCAAATGGGAACAGCAGCAAGATCAAAAACTCAATGAGTTGGAAAGTCTGCTTCGTGGTGATGCTCACCGCAATGACAAAATAGTGGTCTTTACCCAATTCTCAGACACAGCTCGTTATGTTTATTACCAACTTCGTAAACGTGGTTTCAAGAATATAGATTATGCTACAGGTGACCGAGATAATCCTACCGCTATTGTTGAGAGGTTTTCTCCGAACAGCAATGACGCAGCAGGTAAATATACAACTGATGAGCAGACTCGGATTCTTATTGCTACCGATGTGCTTTCTGAAGGTCACAACCTTCAGGATGCCCACGTTATCGTGAATTATGACCTGCCGTGGGCTATCATTCGCCTAATTCAACGTGCTGGACGTGTTGACCGTATCGGTCAGCAAGCGGAAAACATCTATTGCTACTCTTTCTTTCCTGCCGATGGCATTGAAGAAATCATCAATCTCCGCAGCCGTTTGAACGACCGCATCAATGCCAACGCCAATATCGTAGGGTCTGACGAAGTGTTTTTTGAGGGGAACGAGCAAAACCTCAGGGATATGTTCAATGAGAAAGCGGGTGTACTTGATGATGCGGATGATGACAATGATGTTGATCTAGCATCGCAAGCATTCCAGATATGGAGCAATGCTATTAAAGCTGACAAAAAGTTGAAAGATATTATTCCGCAGATGCAAAACATGGTTTACTCGACACGACTTACCGATGAAAACGGTATAGAGGGTGTTGTGACTTACGCTCGCACTGCCAATGACTTCGATGTGCTTACATGGCTTGACAAGGATGGGAATATCATATCACAAAGCCAGCAGCGCATACTTCAGGCTCTCGCTTGCCACCCTGACACTCCGGCACAGCAACCTTTCGACAATCATCACGAACTGGTCGGCAAAGCTATTGAGATTATCCGTGAACAGGCTGTCAGCAACATCGGTGGTATGCTGGGTAACCGTTTTTCCACACGTTACCGAATTGTGCAGCTTCTAGAACAATATTATGACCAAGGCGAAAACCTGTTCTTCAATATAGACCGCCGCGAGGAATTGAAATACGCCATTGATGACATTTACAACTATCCACTTCAGGAAACCTCAAAGTTCCATCTCGGCCGAATGCTTAAACAAACAGGAAGACAAGCCGATGATGATATTGTGGAATACGTGCTTGAACTCCGCCGTAACAACCAGCTTTGCATCATTGCAGACGAGGACATTAACGATAAAGAAAATCTGATAATCTGCTCTATGGGGCTTCGTAAAGAATAACATACCATGAACAAACGTACATTTCAACAACTGCTCCTTGATGGAGATTTTCGGGAATTGTTTATCACTGAATTGGGATGGAACAAATGGAAGGTAAGGGCTGAACTTCTGCCAATTACCATAGACGGAACAGATTTCCAGTTCCGCACCGTTGCAGACCGAAACGGATTGCAAGTCGTTGTGACGGAGGTCAGCGAACTGCCCAAGGCATCACTCGCTCGGAGAATTGATGCGCAGCTTCGCAAACAGGCTCAGGACTATATCGCTATCTATATACTCTGCAACAATTCTGGGCATCATCAATGGGTTATCCCCGTAAAAAATGTGGATAAGCGAGACCTTGTAAGTATCGAGTACGAATCGCCTGAAAAGACGGACTTCCTTTTCTCGAAGATGCAGGATTTGGAGTTTGAACCGACTGAGAGGACAACTATTGTTGATGTGAAAGCGGCTGTCCACAGTGCTTTTTCTGTCAATTCAGAAAAGATTACCAAGGACTTTTATGCTGGCTTCCGAAAGGAGCATAAGGCATTTGCAAAATTCATTAGTGGCATAGATGACGAACTGTCCGAAAAAGACAATCGAAACAAGCAGTGGTATGCCTCGGTGATGCTTAACCGCCTGATGTTCTGTTATTTTATTCAGAAGAAAGGTTTTCTGAACAGTAACGTAAACTATCTTCGTGATAAGTTGGACTGGTGTCGCAAGGAACGTGGCGAAGACCGTTTTTTCACCACCTTCTATCGTGGCTTCTTGACTCGTCTCTTTTCTGATGGGCTGAACAAGCCCCACCACGACTGGGAATTTCAGCAGCAGTTCGGACGCATCCCTTATCTGAATGGTGGTATGTTTGACAGCCATAAGATAGAGCGTGAGTATACTGACATAGACATTGCCGATGAAGCCTTCATCTCGTTGTTTACTTTTTTCGATAAGTGGCAGTGGCATCTTGATACCCGTGTCACTGCTTCAGGCAAGGACATCAATCCCGATGTACTCGGTTATATCTTCGAGCAGTATATCAATGACCGAGCGCAGATGGGAGCATATTATACCAAAGAAGACATCACCGAATATATCGGGCGCAACACGATATTGCCTTTCCTGTTCGACAGAGTGAGCAAAGCTTCGAAGTCTATGGAAAAACTTTTTGCTCCTGATGGTTGGATATGGTACCAGCTGCAACAAAGCGGCGACCGCTATATCTTTGATGCGGTAAAACAGGGGTATACCACGGATTGGCGTGAGCGTATCCCTGAGAACATCGCCATCGGGCTTGATACGACCAAGCCTGAACTTTTGGAACGCCGTAAAGACTGGAACACGAAAACGCCAGAACCATTCGCCCTGCCTACGGAAATCTGGCGCGAAACTATTGAACGTTTGCAAAGGTGTGAAGACATATTGGATAAAATCAGTAAAGGAGATATTTTATCGATTAACGATTTTATTACCTACAACCTTGATATTCGACAGTTTACGGCTGACCTTATCAATACTGATGATGCTCCGCAGTCATTCATATGCAATTTCTATGATGCTCTGCGTTCAGTGACAATCCTTGACCCGACTTGCGGTTCTGGTGCGTTCCTCTTTGCGGCAATGAACATTCTCGAACCTCTTTACTATGATTGCATCACACGGCTTGAAGGTATTGAACGGAAGTCGCCTGATACGCAAAAAGCACTTGACGAGATAAAGAGCAAGTACCGCTCGAATATTCATTACTTCATCTACAAGTCTATCATTCTACGCAATCTTTACGGTGTGGACATCATGGCAGAGGCTACGGAGATAGCCAAGTTGCGTCTGTTCCTTAAAATGGTAGCCGTGGTTGATGTGCAGCCGCTTGCTGACAATCTTGGTCTTGACCCACTGCCGGATATTGACTTCAACATCCGTTGTGGCAACACTCTTGTGGGCTATGCCAATGCCGAAAGCATTGTCAAATACCATAGTGGGGATATTTTCGCAATACACGACTTTGAAGAGAATGTTTCAGCCGAAATGGACAATGTGGCTCGGACATTCAAGCTGTTCAAGCACCTGCAACTCACACAAGAATTGGAACATCACGAAGAGTTCATTGCCGCCAAACATCAGCTTCGAGACCTTTTGTCCTCACTCAACGACACACTCAATCATCATCTTCACAACGCCACAGCATCAGGTATGCCATACGAAGAATGGCTCAACTCCCATCAGCCTTTCAACTGGATTGCTGAGTTTTACGACATTATTTACGGAAATAGAGGATTTGATGTTATTATCGGTAATCCGCCGTATCTTGAGATTCGACAAATTAAATATAAAATCTCAAATCTTAAAACGCTTGACACTGCGGCAATTCATGCTATGTGTATAGAACGTTCCTTGAAGCTATTGCATGAAAAGGGGGCTATAGGTATGATTGTTCCCCTCGCTTTAACTTGTACTCAAAGAATGGTTATAGCGCAGAAATGCCTTGAAGATTATGGCAGTGTTTGGTATTCAAATTTTGCTTGGCGTCCTGCAAAACTGTTTGATGCTGTAAATCGCGCACTGACTATTTTTGTAGGTAAAAGTGCTGCATTAAAGAATGTTTACACAACTCCCTATAATAAGTGGGTTTCAGATAATCGTCCTAATCTATTCAAATTGATCCCATATTCTAAATATGCTGAGTCCCGAAATTCTTTTTGGGTACCAAAAATTAGAATTCCAATCGAACGGAATATTTTTTGTAACTTCCGCAGACTTCTTCGATTCCAGACAGGTAATTTCATAACGCGCAGCAGCTACGATCGTCATACCACTCGCCTTTTTTTCGTCTGAGATTTGTACAAAACTCAAAATTTCTATTCCCTCAACACTAACTTCATTCAACTGTCTCACAGCATCCTCGGAGGAGATAGACTCCGTCAGTTCAATATCCAGATATTCTCCGTCACTGGTGAGTCCCACACCTAAAGGCTGTGCAAAAGACATAATCATGTGCGGGCTGTAACCACCCGTGAATGCAATCGGAATGTTGGCACGTCGCATTGCTTTTTGAAAAAAACGCATGACATCCAGGTGCCCGATGAAACGCATGATACCATATTTTCGAAATTTAATTCTTGCTTTCAACACAGACACCTCCTTGATATTTTCCTGCACCGCAGCCAGAACACTTTTGTCTGCAATTCAGGGTAACTTCTGCATTCATGGCACGCTCCCACTCTCTTCTTAAGAATTTTTTCGTGACACCAATATCAATGAAGTCCCATGGGAACAACTCCTCTTCTCCACGTTCACGTTCGTTATAGAAAGCAATGGTAAGACCACAGCGTCGGAACGCTTCCATCCATTTATCGTTGTCAAAGTTTTCACTCCATGCATCATAGATACATCCCATATGGTACGCCTCTTCAATGACTTTGGAAACTTTACGGTCACCACGTGCAAATACGCCTTCCAGCACAGTGACTTCCGCATCGTGCCAGTGGTATTTCAGGCTCTTACGATTTAATTGATCGTTAAATGCATGTTTTACCGTAGCTGCCCGTGAAATGTATTCCTCATTTGTATACATCCTTGCCCACTGAAATGGTGTAAAGGGCTTCGGAATAAAGAATGAAGAGCTTGCCGTAATCTGACATTTCCCATTTCTCTGATCCTTAGGAATCTCGTAATATCTTCTCGCTACTTTGTCAGCCAGAACAGCAATCGCCTTCTGGTCTTCTTCTGTCTCTGTCGGAAGACCGAGCATAAAATATAGCTTTACTTTATTCCAGCCGCCTTCAAATGCTTGCCCTGCCCCGGAGAGAATATCTTCTTCTGTAATTCCTTTATTGATTACATCACGCATTCGCTGGGAACCGGCTTCCGGCGCAAACGTAAGACTACTTTTTCTAATATCCTGTACCTTTTCCATCACATCTAATGAAAAAGCATCAATTCGAAGAGATGGAAGGGAAATGTTGATTCCTTTCCCATGAAATTCATCAATCAGAAATGTAACCAATTCCTTTAACTGGCTGTAATCACTGGAACTTAATGAACTCAGAGAAATCTCTTCATGCCCGGTATTTTTTAACATTTGAACAGCATAATTTTTTAACACTTCAACATCCCGCTCTCTGGTAGGACGATACAGCATTCCGGCCTGACAGAACCGACATCCTCGAATACAGCCTCTTTGTATTTCTAACACACACCTATCTTGCGTCACCTTGATAAAGGGAACAACCGGAGCTTCCGGATAGTATGTATCAGTTACATCTAACACCATCTGCTTGAATGGTCTTCGGCGCATTCTCATAATTAGTTGTAAAAGAGGCGAGCGTTCCATCTTCGTTATAGGCAGCATCATAAAAACAAGGCACATAGATTCCCTCTATCTGCGATGCCATTTTTAAGTAGTCCTTTCTGGAACCACCATTTCTCTTATTCTCTTTGTACGCATCAAGAAGCTGATCGTACACGGTCTCTCCTTCACCGATATAGAATAGATCAAAAAAATCAGCAATCGGTTCCGGATTGTAAGTACAAGGTCCTCCGCCAATCACAATCGGATCTTCTTCTGTCCGTTCACAAGATTTGAGTGGAATATGGCTTAAGTCCAGCACCTGCAAAATATTGGTATAGCACATCTCATACTGGATCGTAATTCCAAGAAAATCAAAATCTTTGATTGAATCTTGTGATTCCAGTGCGAAAAGAGGGATATTTTCTTCTCTCATTACTTTGTCGAGATCCAGCCATGGAGAATAAACACGTTCACACCACACATCCTCCCGACGGTTAAACATATCATAGAGAATCTGAATTCCTAAATGAGACATTCCGATCTCATAGACGTCAGGAAAGCACATAGCGAAACGGATATCCACCTCATTTTTATTTTTCATTATCGAGTTTACTTCATTCCCGATATACCGGGCTTCTCTATGCTCAATAATATATCATCGCTTAAAGCTAATTTTCTCATATTTTCCCCTTCTATTTTTTGTATATATTTTACATCATCCAATCCATATTATTATATACATTTTAGGGAAGAACTTCAAGCAAATATCTTTCCTCTAGCTCATAAATCAGGACATAAAAAACACGAAAGCAAAAATCTACTCAGATTCTTACTTTCGTGTTTTAATATTTAAAAGAACAGATTTATTCAATTTCTAAATGCTTCTTGGCTAATTCCAGCAGCATTTCCGCAGTTTTAATCTGTTGCTCCGTTACTTCTTGGGAGGCAATATAAAATGTATCATAGTCACTGGCGTGTCGAATTTCTTCTGCCTTCACTATTTTCCGACCTAGTTCCCTTGGAAATATTTCTGTATTGATATAATTCTTATCAAAATAACTCAACGTATCTTTGTGACGTTTAAAAGCAACACCTTCCTTGGCAAGTACAGCACTTATGGTATGAAAGATGCTATAATAGGCCGGTTATTTGCTCCA